>OHQZ01000721.1_pt1 | contig 11792 bp, 8 predicted proteins | sample 1578281 | NCBI WGS metagenome assembly OHQZ01 (sample SAMEA3879589, study PRJEB24766) | human gut metagenome | biome: human-associated habitat; feature: feces | place: USA | collected 1985/1987
GGGGGGACCAATATTGATATTTATGATCCTGATGAGAATTTTTATGATTTTACAGTCGATGATCTGCAGGTGGAAAATTATGTGACAGGTTCTCAGATCAAAACTAGGGAATCGGAAATAATAATAAATTGCTGGTGAGCATTCCCTCTGATATGAAGTTTTTCCGTCAGGAAACTTCAGGAAAAGTAGTGGTGATGGGAAGAAAGACGCTGGAAAGCTTTCCCAACGGGCTGCCGTTGAAGAACAGAACGAATATTGTTCTCACCAGCGATCCTTCCTATCAGGTGAAGGATGCGATTATTGTTCACGATCTTCCGGAACTTCTGAAAGAACTGAAAAAATATCCGGACGATCAGATTTATGTGATCGGAGGCGGAAAAGTATACGAGGAGTTGCTGCCTTACTGTAACCTTGCCCATGTGACAAAGATTGATTTTGCTTTTGAGGCAGATACGTATTTCCCGAATCTGGATGAGAAGGAAGAATGGGAGATTACAGCCAGCAGTGAGGAACAGACGTACTTTGATCTGGAATATACTTTTGTGAAGTATGAACGGAAGTAAGTAAAGTTCAGGAAGCAGGATGGAGACAGGATGGAGACAGGATGGAGAATAAGGACAGGAAAAATGATTTCTGGGATGTGGTGCAGGATGCGGTGAATTCCGGGAATTATCAGCAGTTGAATCAACAGGTGAAAAGTACCATTGATGATACGGTGGATGGGATTCGGAAGGGAATGCAGAGCGTTGGCGGTCAAGTTCAGAAAGAGGTGAAAAATGCCGGAGATGAATTTCGCAGAGAAATGAAAAATGCCAAAACAGAGTGGAAGCAGGCATGGCAAAAGTCAGGTTATGGCGCCGGGTATCAAAAGAGTCAGGAACCGGCATATCAGCCGGGAAAGCGGCAGGAAAACAGGCAGGCAGATTCTGAGACCAGACCTCAGGCAGCAGCAGTGTATCGAAAGAATCCTCCCGGAAAAGTGTCAGGTGTTGTGCTGGCGATCACCGGGTATTCCCTGACAGGGATTTTCGTTTTGAGCGCGATCATTTGCGGTATAGTGCTGGCATGGTGGCCGACCCTTCCGGCAACGGTCCTCACAGTTTTAATGACGGGACTTGCCGTGGGATTTCTGGGAATGGGAATCGCAGGAACGGTGGTTCGGAAAAGAGCGATCCGGTTTCAGGAATATGTAAAGCAGATTGGCAACAGAACGTACTGTACCATCGAGGAGCTTTCTCAGAAAACGGGAAGAGGACGAGCAAAAGTACTTCGGGATCTGAAAAAGATGATTGAAAAGAAAATGTTTCTTCAGGGACATCTGGACCAGCAGGAGACATGTGTGATCGTTACAAATGAAACATATCAGCAATATCTGGATACCCAGGAACAGGCAAAGCTCCGGGAAAGTCAGCAAAAGGAGCTGGATGCGCAAAGAGCTCAGCTTCCGGAAGAATGTCAGAAGATTCTGGAGGAAGGAAGAGCTTATATCCAGTACATTCAAAAATGCAATGATGAGATTCCGGGGGCAGATATGTCTCAAAAGCTGGATCGTTTGAAGGTTATTATCACCCGTATTTTTGAGGAAGTGGGAAAAAATCCGGCGCTGGCTTCCGATCTGAGAAAATTTATGAATTATTATCTTCCCACCACAAAGAAACTGATCGATGTATATCGGGAGATGGATAAGGAAACCATTATCAGTGAAAATGTCACAAAAACAAAGAGAGAGATTGAGGATACGATAGATACGATCAATCAGGCATTTGAAAATCTTTTAAACAGCTTTTTTGAGGAAAAAGCTCTGGATGTTTCTTCAGATATTTCAGTATTGCATACCATGCTGGCGCAGGAAGGGCTGACAGGAAGAGATTTTGAAGGACTGACTGGAAAAGGAGGAAAATCATGAGTACTGAACTGAAAGAATTTACCACAACCCCCACGTTGACTTTTGATCCGGCTCCCCAGCCGCAGCCGGTGTCAGCTCCGGTGCAGGAGGAAGCGCCGCCTATGGATGACAGCATCCTTTCAGAAGCGGAAAAACAGATGGTGGAGGATTTTTCCAAACAGATTGATCTCCATAATACCAACGGTATTCTGCAGTATGGAGCGGGAACCCAGAAAAAGATGGCGGATTTTTCCGAAGCAGCGCTTAATAACGTGCGTACCAAGGATCTGGGAGAAGTGGGAGATATGCTCACCAATGTGGTGACGGAACTGAAAACTTTTGATACGGAAGAGGAAGAAAAAGGATTTTTCTCATTCTTGAAAAAACCTGCCAATAAGATCAACAGTCTGAAAGCAAAATATGACAAGGCGGAGATCAATGTAGACCGGATCTGCCAGATCCTGGAGGGACATCAGGTACAGCTTATGAAGGATGTGGCGATGCTGGATCAGATGTATGAACAGAATCTGACGTATTTTAAAGAGCTGTCCATGTATATTCTGGCAGGTAAGAAGAAACTGCATCAGGTAAGGACGACAGAATTGCCCCAGCTGGTGGAAAAAGCAAAATTGTCAGGACTTCCCGAGGATGCGCAGGCAGCAAAAGATCTGGAAGGGCTGTGTAATCGATTTGAGAAAAAAATCCATGACCTGGAACTGACCCGTATGATCTCTATTCAGACAGCTCCGCAGATTCGTCTGGTACAAAACAGCGATACGATGATGGTGGAAAAGATTCAGTCTACCGTTGTGAATACGATACCGCTGTGGAAAAGCCAGATGGTATTGGCGCTCGGTGTGGAACATGCGTCTCAGGCAGCGCAGGCGCAGCGGCAGGTGACGGATATGACGAACCAGCTTCTGCGAAAAAATGCGGAGATGCTTAAGATGGCATCGGTGGAGAGCGCCAAAGAATCTGAGAGAGGCGTCGTGGATCTGGAAACCCTTCAGAATACCAATGCAGCCTTGATATCTACGCTGGATGAGGTGATGCAGATTCAGGCTGACGGCAGAGCAAAGAGACAGGCTGCCGAGGCAGAATTGCGCAAGATGGAAGATGAATTGAAACAGAAACTTCTGGAGATCAGATAACAGAAAGTGGAGTGAGAATATGTATCGGGATCATACAAGAACAATCAAAATAGGAGATCGGGTGATCGGTGGAGGAAATCCTGTGCTGATTCAGTCGATGACCAATACCAGAACGGAAGATGTGGAACAGACCGTAAAGCAGATTTTGGAGCTGGAGCGGGCGGGCTGTGAGATCATCCGGTGTGCCGTACCCACCATGGAGGCGGCAAAAGCGCTGGCTGAGATTAAAAAGCAGATTCATATCCCGCTGGTGGCAGATATTCATTTTGACTATAAACTGGCTATTGCAGCTATGGAAAACGGAGCAGATAAGATCCGTATCAATCCGGGAAATATCGGCAGCAGGGAACGGATTCAGGCGGTAGTGGATGTGGCAAAAGAGCGGAACATTCCTATTCGAGTGGGAGTAAACAGCGGTTCTCTGGAAAAAGAGCTGGTGGAAAAATATCACGGTGTGACGGCGGAAGGTCTGGTGGAGAGCGCTCTCGATAAAGTACATATCATTGAGAAAATGGGCTATGACAAGCTGGTGATCAGCATAAAATCTTCCGATGTGATGATGTGTGCCCGGGCGCATGAGTTGATTGCTGAGAAGACGGATTATCCTCTGCATGTGGGGATCACGGAGGCTGGAACCCTGTTTTCCGGGAATATCAAGTCAGCAGTAGGGCTCGGAATTATTCTCTATCAGGGAATCGGAGATACGATCCGGGTTTCTCTTACCGGCGATCCTTTGGAAGAGATTAAGTCAGCAAAGAGAATCCTGAAAACACTGGGACTTCGTCAGGGAGGGATTGAGGTAGTATCCTGTCCCACCTGCGGAAGAACGCAGATCGATCTGATCGGTCTTGCCAATCAGGTAGAAAATCTGGTGCAGGATATTCCGCTGGATATTAAAGTGGCTGTGATGGGCTGCGTGGTAAATGGTCCGGGAGAGGCGAAAGAGGCAGATATCGGAATTGCCGGAGGCAAGGGAGAAGGACTTCTTATCAAGAAGGGCGAGATCGTTCGAAAAGTACCGGAGGATCAGCTTTTGCAGGCGCTGCGGGAGGAACTGTTACACTGGCATGAAAATTCAGAAGAAGTGGTGAAACCATGACAGAAAAAGAATTTCTGGATGTATTTCCTCAGCTGAAGGTGGAGCCTCAGCTGGAGGAATTGTTAAAAACTGTAAAGGTAAGAAAAGTAGCTGTAAACCCGCAGAAGGATTGTCTGCGGGTTTATATCGTGAGTTCCCAGTGGATTCAGAAAAAATATATTTACGATCTGGAAGCATCGATTAAGGAGCAATTCTTTCAGAACGCTCCGTTAAAGGTGAAAATTATTGAAAAATTTCAGCTTTCCCGTCAGTATACCCCGGAAAATTTTCTTGCTGTATATCGTCCCAGTATTTTGCTGGAATTAAAGCAATACAGTATTTTGGAATATAATATGTTCGCTACGGCGGATATTCGTTTTTCGGACCCGGAAACCATGGAGCTTTTGATGACGGATTCAGTGATCGCCCGAGAGAGGGAGCATGAATTGATCCGTGTGTTGGAGAAGATTTTCTGCGAGCGGTGCGGGTTTAATTTGAAAGTGTATCCCTCTTATCATCAGCCGGTGGAAAGTAAGGTGCGCAAAAACAGCGAACTTCGCATTATGGAGGAGGCGCGCCAGATTCTTCTGCATTCCAAAGTAGGGCAGAAACAGATGGGAATGGTTTCTGCAAATCCGGGACCGGAAGAAGGTCTTCCCTGGGACGAGGGAGGCGCAGCAGTTCCCGCTGCGCCGAATGGAGCCCAGAAGGATGCCGGGGAAGGCAAAACAGCAGCTTCAGGAAAAGGGATGCAGCCTTCCTCTGAAAAATCAGGTGGAAATGCTGGAAAAAATGGTGGAAGATACGGTGGAAAAGGAAGCTTCCAGAGAGGACGGTTTGGAGACAATGGGGGAGGTTCTCGTTCTCTGAAACGTTCCGACAATCCAGACGTCCTTTATGGAAGAGATTTTGATGACGATACGATCACCATAGATTCTATTTCAGGAGAGATGGGAGAGGTGACGATCCGGGGGCAGGTAACTTCGGTGGAGGCGAGAGAAATCCGCAATGAAAAGACCATTTATATGTTTAATATCACCGATTTTACCGATACCATCACGGTAAAGATTTTTCTTCATAATGAGCAGGTTCCGGAGATCAGCGGCGCCATCAAAAAGGGCGTATTTTTGAAATTGAAAGGCGTGACGACCATTGATAAGTTCGATCATGAGATTACCATCGGTTCTTTGGCGGGTATTAAGAAAATTTCTGATTTTACGACCAGCCGTATGGATAACAGCCCGGAAAAGAGGGTGGAACTGCACTGTCATACGAAAATGAGCGATATGGATGGGGTGACAGACGCCAGTGTGCTAGTAAAAAGGGCTTATAAATGGGGACATCCGGCCATCGCGATCACTGATCATGGGGTGGTGCAGTCCTTTCCGGAGGCAAATCATGCCTATGACGATATTGTCAGTGATTATCGAAAATCGTATCAGAAGGAACATCCCGAAGCCACCAAGGAGGAACTAAAACAGGTTTATCCGCCGTTTAAAGTTATCTACGGGGTGGAGGCTTATCTGGTAGACGACATGAAAGGGATGGTAAGCGGCAGCAGGGGACAGAGTATGGAAGAAGCTTTTGTGGTCTTTGATATTGAGACGACAGGTTTCAGTCCCGTGTCCAATCGTATCATAGAAATCGGCGCTGTCCGGGTGGAAAAAGGTTCGATCGTAGATCGTTTTTCTGTCTTTGTAAATCCCCAGGTACCTATTCCATTTAAAATTGAGCAGCTCACGGGAATCAATGACGGCATGGTGGTGGATGCGGAAACTATAGAAGAAGTACTGCCGAAGTTTCTGGAGTTTTCAGAAGGGGCGGTTATGGTAGCCCATAATGCAGGATTTGATATGAGTTTCATTATAGAAAACTGTAAGCGGCAGGGCATAGAACGGGAGTTTACCTATGTAGATACTGTGGGAATGGCGCGGATGCTTTTGCCGGGACTGAATCGTTTTAAGCTGGATACCGTGGCGAAAGCTTTGAATATTCCGCTGCTCAATCATCATCGGGCGGTGGATGACGCTGCCTGTACCGCAGAAATTTTCGTGAAATTTATCGCCATGTGCAGAGAACGGGATATTGAAAATCTGGATCAGCTCAATGAGGCGGGAAAATTATCGGAGCATACCATTAAGAAATTGCCTACTTATCATGCGATTATCCAGGCAACCAGTGAGGAGGGAAGGGTGAACCTGTACCGTCTGGTGTCAAAGTCTCATCTGGATTATTATAACCGGCGACCCCGGATTCCCAAGAGCGTATATCTTAAGTACAGCGAGGGGTTGATGATCGGTTCTGCCTGTGAGGCGGGAGAATTATTTCAGGCGATTTTGCGGGATGAACCGGAATCGGAAATTGCCCGGCTGGTGGATTTTTATGATTATCTGGAAATCCAGCCCATCGGCAATAATATGTTTATGCTGCGGGATGAAAAGCAGGAGGATATCACTTCCGAGGAAGATCTGCGGAACTTAAACCGTCGGATCGTCAAGCTGGGCGAGCAGTTTCAAAAGCCGGTGGTGGCTACCTGCGACGTACATTTTATCGACCCGGAAGATGAGATTTATCGCCGGATCATTATGACAGGAAAAGGCTTCAGTGATGCGGATGATCAGGCGCCGCTGTATCTTCGGACGACGGAGGAAATGCTGAAGGAATTTGAGTATCTGGGACCGGAAAAGGCGGAAGAGGTGGTGATCACCAATCCCCGGAAGATCGCAGATCAGTGTGATCGGGTGTGCCCCATCCGGGATGGAAAATTCCCTCCTATCATTGAAAATTCTGATGGTATGCTCCGGGATATCTGTTATAATCGAGCTCACGAGATTTACGGGGAGAATCTTCCCGATATTGTATCTGCCCGTCTGGAGAGAGAGCTGAACTCCATTATTTCCAATGGATATGCGGTAATGTATATCATTGCTCAGAAGTTGGTGTGGAAATCCAACGAGGACGGCTATCTGGTGGGGTCCCGTGGTTCTGTAGGGTCTTCTTTTGTGGCAACAATGGCGGGAATCACGGAGGTAAATCCTCTGAGCCCTCATTATTACTGTGAGAAATGTCATTACTATGATTTTGATTCCCCGGAAGTGAAGGCGTATTCCGGAAGGGCAGGGTGCGATATGCCGGATGCCGTGTGCCCGCAGTGTGGAGCGCCTCTTATTAAGGCGGGATTTGACATCCCTTTTGAGACATTTTTGGGATTTAAGGGAAATAAAGAGCCGGATATCGACTTGAATTTTTCGGGAGAATATCAGAGTAAGGCTCATAAATATACAGAGGTAATCTTTGGCGCAGGGCAGACTTTCCGTGCGGGAACGATTGGTACGCTGGCAGATAAGACGGCTTTCGGTTATGTGAAAAACTATTATGAGGAGCGGGGCGTTCACAAGAGAAATTGCGAGATTGACCGGATCGTACAGGGCTGTACGGGAATCCGGCGGACTACCGGACAGCATCCGGGAGGCATTATTGTACTTCCCTTTGGGGAGGATATCAATTCCTTCACTCCGGTACAGCACCCGGCAAATGATGTGAATACCGATATTGTGACAACACATTTTGACTATCATTCCATCGATGCGAACTTGCTGAAACTGGATATTCTGGGACACGATGATCCTACCATGATCCGCATGATGGAGGACCTTACCGGATTGGATGCTCAGACGATTCCTCTGGACGATCAGTCGGTGATGTCGTTGTTTAAGAGTACGGAAGCTCTGGGGATCACCCCGGAAGATATCGGAGGATGTCCTCTGGGATGTCTGGGAATCCCGGAATTTGGTACGGATTTTGTTATTCAGATGGTTGTGGACACGAAGCCAAAGAGTTTGTCCGATCTGATCCGTATTTCCGGGCTCTCACACGGAACCGACGTATGGCTTAACAATGCGCAGGAATTGATTCGAAGCGGGAAAGCAACCATTTCTACCGCAATCTGTACCCGTGATGATATTATGACGTATCTCATTAATAAGGGGATGGACAGTGAGGAATCCTTTACGATCATGGAACGTGTCCGTAAAGGAACGGTTGCAAAAGGGAAATGTAAGGAGTGGCCGGACTTTAAGAAGGATATGGCTGAGCATGACGTGCCGGATTGGTATATCTGGTCCTGCGAAAAGATTAAATACATGTTCCCGAAGGCACATGCGGCAGCATATGTTATGATGGCGTACCGGATCGCCTACTGTAAGATTAATTATCCTCTTGCATATTACGGAGCTTATTTTGGTATCCGCGCAGATGCCTTCTCTTATGAGATCATGTGTCAGGGGAAAGAGAAGCTTCAGTATTACATTAATGATTATAACCGTAGGTCCGCCTCGCTTAGTAAAAAAGAGCAAGCGGCAGAAGGAATGGAGGAAGCGGCAAAAGACGGACCGTATCTGTCAAGGGATGATTTCCGCCAGAGAACAAAGGCAAGTAAAACAGTCATCGATTACATGGGTAGTCTGGGACTGTTAGGAGATCTTCCGGAATCCAATCAGTTGTCTCTCTTTGATCTGTAGAGAGGATGAAGAAATAAGAAAAGAGATGAAGCAGTTTTATGAATAAAAAATATAAAGGAATCTTGTACATCGTTGTGTCGGCATTTTGTTTTGCACTCATGAATCTATTTGTACGGATGGCAGGTGATCTGCCCTCTATACAAAAAAGCTTCTTTCGAAACTTTGTCGCGGCAATCTTTGCGTGTGTAATCTTGTTGAAAGAGAACATACCATTTCGCTGTAAGCGGGAAAATCTCATCTATCTGGTTTTGAGAGCGGTATTTGGGACAGTTGGAATTCTGTGCAATTTTTATGCTATTGATCACTTAGTGCTGGCAGATGCGTCGATGCTCAACAAGATGTCCCCGTTCTTTGCGGTAATCTTCAGCTTCCTGATTTTGAAAGAGAAGGTGACAGTTCCACAGGCGCTGTTTGTAGCAGGAGCCTTTCTCGGCAGTTTATTCGTAATCAAACCGACATTTGCCAATATGAATTTGTTCCCGTCTGTGTTGGGGCTTTTGGGAGGAATCGGAGCAGGAGCCGCTTATACGATGGTGCGAAAGCTTGGAGAGAGAGGAGAAAAGGGTCCGTTTATCGTATTCTTTTTCTCGGCTTTTTCCTGTCTGGCAACTTTGCCGTGGCTGATCTTTGACTATCATCCGATGTCGGCAGCACAGTTGATAACCTTGCTTTTGGCGGGACTTGCGGCAGCAGGCGGACAGTTTTCCATTACAGCGGCATACTTTTATGCGCCGGCACGGGAAATCTCGGTTTACGATTATTCGCAGATTTTATTTTCGGCGGCTCTGGGCTTCTTGTTCTTCGGTCAGATTCCAGATGTACTCAGCTGGGTGGGCTACGGAATCATATGCGGGATGGCTGTGCTCATGTTCTTTTATAATAAAAAAGAGCTTCGTACCCCGGGGTAAAAAGACGATAAGCCCCGGGGGAAATACACACTATACCCCGGGGTAGAAAGACGCCGGGTTGACTTTCCCGGATTTTTTGGGTATACTGAACGAGCAAATAGAAAAATAGGATAAATGAAAAAGGAGGTAAGACCATGGACGGTAATTCGGCGCGAAGTTGGAATTACATATTGTTGAACGGATATGGCAATGCTATGAGTCTGCCTTCTTGCAGCGCCTTTATCGCATGAACTTAAGGAACACAGATGTGATAAAGGTGTGGTGATAGATGTGCAGAAACTGCCTGTCCGTGAGAAACTCGATGGATCAGGCAGTATTTTTATGCCCTTTTTTGGAAAAGTGTTGGAAATACTGCGGCTTAAAACAGGAGGGCGTAATTATGGCAAAAAACATTTTACTTGAATTATTAACAGATAAGAAATATTTAGAACTGAAAAAAGTCCTGTCAGAATATAATTCGGTGGATCTGGCAGAACTTTTACTGGATATGGAAGATAAAGATCTTGCATTTGTGTTTCGGATGATTGATAAAGATAAGGCGGCAGAAGTATTTTCTTACATGGATGATGACCAGAGACAGGTGCTGCTTCAGTCTTTCACAAGTCAGGAGATCCGATTGATCCTGGATGCCATGTATACAGATGATGCGGTGGATCTCTTGGAGGATATGCCGGCAAATGTAGTCAATCACCTGCTGGATCAGGTGAGTCAGGATACAAGGGCAGATATCAACCGCCTGCTGAAATATCCGGAGGACAGCGCAGGAAGCATTATGACCGTGGAGTATATTGACGTTACTTTGCAGATGACAGTGCAGCAGACCTTGGATAAAATCCGTACGATAGGAATCCACAGTGAAACGGTGTACACTTGTTATGTAGTGGAGAAAAGGAAGCTTTGCGGGATTGTTACGGCAGAAGCATTGTTGACCAATGACGGAGATACGCAGGTGAAGGAACTGATGGAAGAAAATTATATCTTCATCCGCACCACAGATGACAGGGAGGATGCTGCGAAATTATTCCGTAAATATGATTTGATCGCGATTCCTGTCTTAGATCAGGAAGGCTATATTGTCGGGATAGTAACATTTGACGATGCGATTGATGTGTTGACCGAAGAAACGACCGAGGATATCCATAAGATGGCGGCAATCGCTTCCAGTGAGGAGTCTTACCTTAAGACATCCGTGCTCGAACATGCGAGACACAGAATTTTATGGCTTTTGATCTTAATGTTTTCCGCAACGATTACAGGTGCGATCATAACGAAATATGAGAATGCATTTACTGCAATCCCACTCTTAGTATCCTTTATCCCGATGCTTATGGATACGGGCGGAAATTGTGGTTCCCAGAGTTCCACACTGATCATTCGCGGACTGGCGGTAGATGAGCTTCATTTTTCAGACTTTTTTACGATACTTTGGAAAGAATTCCGGGTTGCGATCGTTGTGGGAGTTGTTCTGGCATTGGCAAATGGGGTTCGCATTTTCTGGGTATATAAAAATCTTCCCATGGCTGTTGTGGTAGCGGCTTCGCTTGTAGTAACGATCGTGATTGCAAAGTTGGTGGGATGCATCCTTCCAATCCTCGCAAAACGTCTTCGCATGGACCCTGCGATCATGGCGTCTCCGTTGATCACAACGATTGTTGATACCTGTTCCATTGTCATATATTTTCAGATTGCTACATTGATGTTTCATATATCGTAGAGAACATATAGAAGGAGAGAACGAAAAATGAGCAAACAATCACAGATCACCCATTGGTGCCATGAGATCATTCGCTCCCAGGCGGTTCGAGGGGGCTTTTACATTGACGCAACTATGGGGAAGGGAAACGACACGAGATTCTTTTGTGAACTTGCGGGAGATGAGGGACATATTCTTGCATTTGACATTCAAAAAGAGGCACTGGAAGCAACTGAGAAGTTGCTGAGAGATCACGAAATCGGGCGGAAACTGTATGAAGATGGCAGCGTTCAGTTGATTTTTGGCGGTCACGAGCATATGGATGAGTATGCCGGGCAAGAGACGGCAGATGTGATATGTTTTAATTTCGGGTACCTGCCCGGGGGAGACCATCAGATAGCCACACAGAAGACAACGAGTGTAGAGGCAATTAAAAAAGGTCTTAAGATATTAAAACATGGCGGAATGATGAGCCTTTGCATTTACAGCGGAGGAGATACCGGATTTGAAGAAAAAGATGCCATCTTGGAATATTTGAGAAGCTTACCGGCGAGAGA
>OHQZ01000731.1_pt1 | contig 11645 bp, 8 predicted proteins | sample 1578281 | NCBI WGS metagenome assembly OHQZ01 (sample SAMEA3879589, study PRJEB24766) | human gut metagenome | biome: human-associated habitat; feature: feces | place: USA | collected 1985/1987
AATCAGCCAGAGACCGATAATATTCTTCAGGAAGGAAATTTTTCCTCCCACGCCGCCCTCGTTTGTAATATTAAAACGGGCGCTGTTTTCATCAATAATCGGCTCATCCAGCTCTGTGCCAAACAGGCACCAGGTCCCGCAGCTTATGAAAATAAAATCCTTTTCCCCTGTAGGCACGGCCGCCAGCGCACATTGGGTATCATGTCCGGCGCCCGCCACTACCTTCATAGGCTCAATCCCCAGCTCCTCACACAGCTGCGGGCTGAGTGTTCCCACGGTAGTACCGCTGGGAACCACCTGCTGCAAAAGCCTTGCAGGCAGGCCCAGCTTTTCTATCACCTCATCCGACCAGTTCTTCTTTACAGCATCCAGCATCTGCGTTGTGGATGCAATGGAATATTCGCAGCATTTCCCGCCGGACAGATAATAATTGAATAAATCCGGCATCATCAGAAGGCTGTCAGCCTGTTCCAGCAGTTCCTTTTTATTCAGCGCAAGATACAGGAGCTGGAATACCGTATTGATTTCCATAAACTGATTGCCGGTGATTCCATAAAATGTATCCTTGTCTATTTTTTCAAAGCTTTTATCCAGCATCCCATTCACTCTGGCATCCCGGTAATGCACCGGATTTCCCAGCAGATTCCCTTCCTTATCCAGAAGTCCGAAATCCACTCCCCAGGTATCCACACTGATGCTGTCTATCTTCCCATATGCTTTGGATTTAATCAGCCCCTGCTTGATTTCATGAAACAGGCGGAGAAAATCCCAATACATGGTATTCCCCAGGATGACGGGATCGTTGGAAAAACGGTGCAGCTCCTCCACGGTTATCTTTTCCCCGTCAAAGCTTCCCAGCATGACTCTTCCGCTGGAAGCCCCCAGGTCAACCGCTAATACCTTCTTTGTCTCCATAGGCGGCTCCTTATTCTGATTCTGTGAAACAACAAATCAGGGCCAGGCGGACCTTCGATTCGTCTGACCCTGATGACCTGCTCCGGGATGTTATTTGTACATAGGGCCGTAAGTAGCACATGCACGGTAATCCTGGCCTTCCTTATCCATACCGAATGCATTCCATGCGGAAGGACGGAAGATCTTTTCTTCAGGCACGTTGTGCATGCTTACCGGGATTCTCAGCATGGAGCACATGGTAATCAGATCCGCTCCGATATGCCCATAGCTGATAGCGCCATGGTTTGCGCCCCAGTTATTCATTACATCATATGCTGTTGCAAATGCGCCCTTGCCGGTTGTGCGGGGTGCAAACCAGGTGCAGGGCCATGTATAATCAGTACGTTTCCAGAGCTTGTCAGAAACCTCATCAGGAAGCTTCACCGTCCAGCCCTCTGCGATCTGGAGCATGGGCCCAAGTCCCTTTACAAGGTTCAGACGGATCATGGTAACAGGCATCTGGGCTTCCGTAACAAATCTTGAGGAGTAGCCGCCCCCTCTGAAGTATCCGAAGTCCGCTTCATTCCATGTGGTGGCTTCCATGATAGCCTTCTGATCCTCCTGAGTAATCTCATACCAGGGCTTCATCACGTTGTTGCCGTCCTTATCCTTTGCCTGTCCGTTGGCATCCAGACATGCTGCGCCGGAATTAATCAGGTGGATAAATCCGCCCGCTTCCTTCGCTACGCCTTCTATCTCATAGCCAGTCGCTTTCTTAACCGCTTCCGGGCTCCAATAGGTACGCACATCTGCAAAAATCTGCGCCCGGTTGGTCAAAAGCTTCATAAACATCATTCCCAGGCCGTTGAGGACGTCATTTTCCGTCGCGAGTACATAAGGCTCTCTCGGTCCGTTCCAGTCAAAGGAGGTATTCAGCATCGCTTCCGCGAAATCACAGTTGGGATAGAAATCCGTCCACTGACGCTGTCCCTGGAAGCCTGCCGCAATCGCATTATGGCCTACCATTTCCTCTTCACAGCCAACGGGCAGGTTCTTGTTGCCGTTCATCAGATCTTTGATGATACACATCATCTTAACAACGAACTCCCAGTCCTCGTCCTTCTTCTCTCTGGATTTCTGAACCTCTTCAGGATTTTTATCAAAGCCTTCAATGCAGTTTGCTTTTGTCCAGGCCAGCGCCTTTTCAAATTCTGCCTTGTCATAAATGCCTTCCGTCATACGGCGGATGATTTCCACCTCATCCACGGATTCCACACGCATTCCCAGATACTCTTCAATAAATGCGGGATCAATGATGGAACCGCCGATGCCCATGCAGATAGAACCAATCTGCAGATAAGATTTTCCTCTCATAGTGGCAACCGCTACCGCAGCTCTTCCGAAGCGAAGCAGCTTCTCCACAACATCCTCCGGGATATCCGTTGCGTCCGCATCCTGAACATCATGTCCGTAAATACCGAATGCCGGAAGTCCCTTCTGCGCATGGGTAGCCAGTACACTTGCCAGATATACGGCTCCGGGACGCTCCGTACCGTTAAAGCCCCATACGCCCTTGATCGTATTGGGATCCATATCCATTGTTTCCGCGCCATAGCACCAGCAGGGTGTTACGGTCAGGGTAATATCCACACCGGCCTTGCGGAATTTGTCCGCGCATGCCGCAGTCTCGCCCACACGACCGATGGTAGTATCTGCAATAATCACCTTTACAGGCTCCCCGTTGGAGTAGCGTAAATTCTCTTCAAACAGCTTTGCCGCTGCCTTCGCCATATTCATTGTCTGCTCTTCCAGTGATTCCCTCACCTTCAGGTAGCCTCTTCTTCCGTCGATGGTGGGCCTGATGCCAATTACCGGATAATCCCCTACATATCTGTTTTCTGCCATTTCTTTCCCTCCTTGAAAAAATACCTTTACCGGTTTCCACAGGAACTTAACTGATACCGCTAAGTCCGTTAAGTTCAGTATATCATTGGCAATTTCTTTTTGCCTGTGTTATAATGGCAAAAAATATAACAATATTCACTTTTTTAAAAAAACTGTGAAATAAATAAAAACAGGGGAAAACCCCCGGCAGGCTGTTTGTGAAAGCGCCGTATATATGGAGGAAAGCGTATGCATTATCTGGATTATAATGAAAAAATAGATCATGGGACACCGGATTTTCCCATTGCATTTTATCATGTGGATGAGCATCATTCGCGGTATAATATGCCCTTCCACTGGCATAAGGAAATGGAGCTGATTCAGATATTAAGCGGTTCTCTCCGTCTTTATCTGGATGATGAGGAGATAAACGCAGGGGCCGGCGATGTGATTCTTATCGGGGAAGGCATCATACACGGCGGCGTTCCTGAGCATTGTGTATACGAATGCGCCGTTTTTGATTTAAATCCCACTCTCATGCATACGGATGCCTGTAAACGGTATATCCGGCTCATTTCCCGGCATCAGATACGGCTGTATAACTCTTTTCAGGCGGGGGAAAGCAGGAATTCCCGCCTGCTGCAGGCAGCCTGCCGTCTTTTTGATGCGGTACGTTACCCCCATGCGGGAAGCGAGCTGAGAACGTTGGGAGCTTTGTTTGAGTTTTTCGGCTGTATTTTTGAAGAGGAATATTATGTTCCCACAACGGAGGAGCCTTCGTCGGCCCCCAAGAAAATGGATCAGCTTAAGCCTGTTCTGGAATACATTGACGCCAATTATGCCAGCCCTGTCACACTTGCGGATCTGTCACGGATTGCGGGCATGACGCCCAAATACTTCTGCCGTTATTTCCGTACCGCGGTGCACCGGACTCCCATGGATTATCTGAACTATTACCGTGTGGAGCGCGCCTGCTACATTCTGAGCACCACCGAGCTTCCCGTCACGGAAATTGCCTATCAATGCGGCTTTAATGACAGCAGTTATTTTGTCAAAACCTTTAAGAAATATATGGGAGTGACCCCGAAGCACTATGCCCTGGGACGAGTTTGAAAAAAGACAGGATTTCCAAAACAGAATCTTTTATCGCATTTCCGGTAATACAGGCACTTTCTGGGCCTTTCGGATAAAAATGTAAAAGATCCTGCTTCAGAAACCTCTGAGAGAACCGGACATCGGTATTAATATGGATAGATTCCATATCGATATGTTTTGTACATTTATATAGTAAATAATAACGTATTGCATTACATGTGTCAACTCTATAAAATCTTAGTTTTTCCGGTTTTCAGTATATAAAAAAATACTGTCCGGCTTCCTGTTCACCCCTCGGAAATGGACGCTGTTTCTTTATCTTCAAACTTAAAACAGACGCCTCCGGCTGCTGCCGAAAGCGTCTGTCATCAATGTTCTCAGATTTCGTACCAGATAATCTGGTTTGCTTCCAAATCCAAATCAAAGCCTGTTCCGTCACCCTTATATACAGTCGTGGACTGTGGTTCATAGGTGTTATTTACCACACAGTATTTGCCGTTTTTAATATAGGCATGTACTTCCACGTTATAATTGGTGCTGAACCACTTATTGATATTTTCTTCTTCGCCTGTGCTCCATAAAATAGCACGGTAGAGAAGCCTGCTGTTTTCAAAGCTGTAAGGAAGCCCGCTGATATATACGGCGCGGCCCTTGCCGAACTCATTCACCGCCAGCTTCACTTCTTTATCCTCGGATACAAGTACCTGTGCGTTTTCCAGCGCATAGATGTATTTCCTTGATTCGCCGAAATCAATTCTCTCCTGAGAGTCAGCCGTAATGAAGTGGCTGTGGTTTTCCCAGTTGTATTTATCATAGCCGAGTGTGAAGTCTCTCTCTTCCTCAACGCCGAACACATTTGCCAGCTGGAAGAAATGTCCGTTTGCCTGATGGCCGCTGGGTTCTCCCACACCGATAATGCCGCCGCCGTTATATACGAATTCCTTAATGGCAGAGGAAATTACCGGATTGCACCACCATTCGCCGCCTGTCTGTGCGGTATCCGCATCGCCTACGTTGATGATGACATCAATATCCTTTAAAATATCCTTATCTTCCAGGATATCTTCAAAGCTGATGAACTTCACGTCAAACGGCGCGCCGGAAAGCGCCTCTATAATTCCTGCATAGGAGTAATTCTGCTTGAAGTAAATCGCATGATGCACCATATGATTTCCCCAGGCTCTCATTTTTCCCCAGCAGTTCAGCACTGCCACCTTCTTAATGCAATAAGGCGTAGTGCCCTTGATATTATCGTAAAGCTCCCTGAATTCCGCACATACGGATTCCACGTAATCCACAAAATCGGGGAATTCATTCGCCAGCTTCAGGTATCCGCCATAGCCGATGCGGTCAATGGGCTTTCTCAGAATCGCACGTCTTGCCGTTACCCAGTTTGTCTTTGCTTCCTTAACAGGATCGCCTCCCTCATGGAAGGTATCCGGGAAGAAATAAGGCAGGAGGCGGCCTTCCGTATATTTCACCCCTTCGATATCGCTGATCAGACGGAGTGTTGCTCCGTTGCCCACGCTTCCAACCACCGCATCAAGGCCGATGGTCTTAAACTCATCCATAAACGGTTCCGTTCCAATCCAGTGGTCACCCAGGAACATCATCGCCTCCCTGCCGCATTCATGGCAGATATCCACCATTTCCCTGGCAATCTTGGCGACCTCTCTTCTCTGGAAGGCCTGGAAATCCTTGTATTCTTTGGAAGGAATACGGTACTGGTTATTGTAATAGCCCTGATCAATGATGAATTCAGGCCGGAATTTGTAGCCTGCTTCCTTTTCGAACTGTTCCAGGATATAAGGGGATACTGATGCGGAATATCCGTACCAGTCCACATATTTTTCTCTGGCCAGCTCGTCGAATACCAGCGTAAACTGGTGGAAAAATGTGGTGAAACGCAGCACATTTACATACGGATGCTCCTCAATAAATTTGCGCAGGCGCTTCATGGTATATTCATGGGTTTTTGGCTGTCTCACATCAAAGGTAATCTGATGCTCCACATCCTTCCACTCATTTACCACCGCGTTGTACATATGTACCGGATCCCACATGATATATGCAAGAAAGCTCACGGTATAGTCATGGAAAGGCACACTTTTGATTTCCACCTCTCCCGCTTCTTCATCATAGGTCCAGTCCGCTGTGGGAACCACTTCTCCCGTTGTCCGGTCGATTACCTCCCACCAACGTCTGATGTCATCCCTGCTGTTGGGGGTAAGCATATCAGGATACAGGCCTTTCATAAGCCTGATCCTCAAAGCTTCCCCGGCTGCCGTGTAGAACGGCGTCATTACATACATCTGCTGGATTTCATCAGGATTAGCCTTTGCCCAGGCATTATCCTTTCTCGTAGTATAATAGGTGGAATAAACCTTCAGTCCCACATCCTTTAACTCTACGGGAAAATCCGTGCCGTCGCAGTCACGCACCGCATCTGCGCCCCAGCGTTTGGATAAATCCAGTGTCTCCTGTATCACGTCTATATCGGTGGGAATTGTTACTCTCCCTTTTTCCTGACTCATATTGTGCCTCCTCTTCTTTAAATAAATACGGCATCCATGCCATTAACCTTTGATACCGCCGCCTGTAACACCGGCAATAATCTTCTCGGATAAGAAAATGTACAATAAGAATGTGGGCAAGAACACGATAACAACCGCCGCAAACAGTCCGCCGTAGTCTCCCGTGTACTTCATGGAGTTTACAATCTGGAGAAGGCCGACGCCTACAGGTGTCATTCTTTCGGAGCTTGCAAAGATCAATGCCATGAAGAATTCGTTCCACACACCCAGGAAGTTAAAAATAGTTACCGTAATCAGCGCCGGCTGTACCAGAGGCAGCATGATAACCCAGAAGGTTTTAGCCGGAGGGCAGCCGTCAATTGCCGCTGCTTCTTCGTAGGTCTTACTCAGAGTTGCGAAGAAGTTGAGCAGATAGGTTGTTGTATAAGGTACATTTAAGAAAATATACAAAAGTATCAGCAGAATCCTGCCCTTCAGGTTCCATTTTGTGGAGAGTGAGAAAATAGGCATGATAATCATAACCGCAGGAATACTCATGGCAACGATCAGGCTGGATTTCATGACCTTGTTGCCGAGGAATTCAAACCTGGACAGTACATAGGCCGCAGGCGCGGAAATCAGGATTACGCCGACACAGGCCGTTATCGCATACAGCAGGGAGTTGGCGAAGAATACGGAAACATTCTGCGCTTTCCATGCGTTTACATAGTTCTCAAAATGAAGGCCGCTCTCAAATTTGAATACTGATCCGGAGAAAATTTCCCTGGATGTGGAAAGGCTGGCGCCCAGAATCCATAATAAAAAGGCAGCTGTGAATATGATCCAGACAAGTACGATAATATATCCCGGAAGAAGAGATGCTTCTTTTCTCCAGTTAATTCTTTCTTTTACCTTAGGCTCTTTCTTTTTGCTCATAATCCACACCTCCTCTTAGAATTCCAGATCATCATCTCTGAGCAGTCTGTTCATGATGACATAGATAACAACAATGATGAGTGCCAGAATCACGCCGGTAGCAGCACCTGCGCCCGCATCTCTTGTTGAGTTGCCCTTGCCGCCGAAAACCGTATCATACAGATAAACAACGGGAACCGTGGTGGTAATCTCCGAATCCACAGGTGAAAACATTTTTGACCACAGGAAGAATGTGGTGGTATGTACGCTCCAGAAGGTAATATTCGTCTTGGTAATTCCCTTCAACAGAGGCATTGTTATCTTGCCGAACTGCTGCACCTTGTTGGCTCCGTCTATCGTTGCCGCCTCATATAAATCCGCCGGGATTCTTTCAATACCGCTGATAAATATCAGCATGTAATAGCCGACCGCACCGAAGATGAATGCAAACAGCATTGCCCAGAACTTGGTATCATTGCCCAGCCATTTTACGCCCTCCAGCCCAAATGTCCGAAGGATTTTATTGAGCATACCATAGTCGTTGTTGTAAACATACTGAATCCACATGGTTGCCAGGGCAACAGCACTGATAACGTTGGGAAGATAAATTGCAGCACGGAAAAACTTCTTAAAGCGGATGCCGCTTGTCAGTATAACAGCGAACAGAAGCGAAAAGGAAAGAACAATAATGCCGCCCACAAGCCAGATACGGAACATATTCCACATGGAAGCCTGCCATCCGGGGCTGTTGAAAATCTTCTGATAGTTGCTCATACCGTTAAAGACCCAGGTGGAGGTGTCTGATGTCACACTTTCAATCTGGAAGAAGCTCATGATTACGGTCCTGACCACAGGATAAAGATACATGATGAGGAGGGTTAACAAACAGGGTAATATAAAACCTACAATTAAGGACTTATTTTTTTTCATTAATATGTCACCTCTTCTTGTCAAAAGAGGCGGCACCACTTCAGTGCCACCTCCACTTGATAAACCTGTTTAGTTTTTATGTTTTAGTATAAAGCGTCCATTGCTGCTGCGAAATCTTCGCCGGTAGCATATTTGCCTTCATACAGGCTGATGATGATATCCTTAAAGCTGGTCTTTAATTCGGAGTTATCATTCAGGCCCATGTTCCAGGACAGGGGAGCTTTGGTAGCAACCAGAGCTTCTACGGTACCGCTCATGATAGCAGGTGCTGTATTGCTGGGGTCTGCAGGAATCTGATCCGCTGTATCAGCCATCTTCTGGTCAAATTCGCCGCTTGTTAAGAACATCAGGAAATCAAATGCTGCCTGTGCGTTCTCGCTGTATTTTGTGATAGCAAGGGAGTTAGCGCCTGCATATGCATTGGAAGGATCCGCGCCGCCTTCAACTGCAGGGTAGTTGAACATTCCCCAGTTGATTTCTGTGCCGGAGTTGTTGTTTACTTCAGGTGCTACGTAGTTAGCGCAGACAACCATTGCCACTTTACCAGTTAAACCAATCTTGTTCTGGCTGGAAGGATATTCATCCGGAGCGCCGTCTGCAAGATATCCTGCTTTAACAAAGTCGATAATCTGCTGAGCTGCTTTTACAACGCCTTCGTTCTTGCTCCAGCCGCCGTTTACAGCCAGGTCGGAGATTGCTTTTTCACCGATTACTCTGTCAAGATGGTAACCAAAGGTGAAATCTGCGTATGCGCTGTCAAGAGCCAGGGGCTGATAGCCTTTGTCAACCATGGTCTGGCATGCTGCAAGGAACTCATCCCATGTGGTGGGAACGGAGATTCCGCAGTCATCGAAGATATCCTGGTTGTAGAACACGCCGCCTACCTGAGGCTGCTCTGTTACACAGGGAAGGAATCCTGCCCACTCTGTTGCAACTTCATTGAAGCATGCATAGCTGGTTGCGTCATAGTTAGCTGCCTTAGCCATATCTGTAAGGTCATAGCAGTAATCTTTGTAGTTCTTTGCGATTCTGGAATAGTCATCTTCGAAGATATCAATCTTCTCATTGGATTCCAGAGCTGCCTGGATGATGGTGTTGATGTCACGGCCCTTCCACTCGATATTAATGGTTGCGCCTGTCTTCTCCTTGAAAGCATCTGCTGCTTCCTGGATTACCTGGCCCTGAGGCTCTGTGGAGTTCCACATAGACCACATTGTCAATGTAACGCCGCTGTAATCTGCTGCTCCGCTTTCTGCTGTCGTTTCAGCAGCTGCGGTTGATTCAGCAGGAGTTGTCTCTGCCTTAGCTTCCTCTGTGGCAGCTGCGGGAGTCTCTGCAGGCTTTGACTCAGCAGGCGCTGTTGTGCCGCTGTTGCCGCAACCTGCCAGCAGGCTTGTTGCCATAACAGCTGTTAAAAACAAACTGATGAATTTCTTTTTCATTTTTTTCCTCCTTTAGTTTGTGCATCATGTATCGTTTTTTGATAATCTCAGTATATCTTTTATAGCCAATCTATACAATCCATATCTTGCTTCTTTTTTTAGAAATATTGCTTTTTATCGCAAGATTTGTTAATATACTTTTAGTCATATACGTGCGCCATCAGATTTAACTGCTTGTTTTTTTAAACAGATTGCTTAATCGCTTACTATAAAAACCTGTGTTTTTTATATTTTTATACATCTTTTTTGCACAAATGTTTGCTTTCCATTGTTATCCGCCCGTTTTCAAGCGCAGTATTTCTAAAAAGAAAAGGAAAGACGGATTGCATGTATAACCTGAAAGATACCGGCCAACCAAAAAGGAGAAATTTATGCCGATTACAAGATACCCCCTGGAAACCGGGGAAATTGATCCTATTAATGCAAAGCTTTTGTATGTCACGCATTCCATTTATGAAAACGACTGGCCCAGCCTGCCGCATATGCACTATTTTACTGAGCTTTGCTATATTAAAAAGGGTACGGGGAATTATTTGATTGAAGATCAGAACTTTCCTATTAAAGAGGATGATTTTATCATCATCAATTCCAATACCTCCCACACAGAGCGGTCTGTGGGGGAGATTCCGCTGGAATACATTATCCTTGGTGTTGAAGGCCTGAATTTTTCCTTCGGCGGGGAGCATGAGCACCTTATTTTCAACTGCAGGCGTGATCATGAGGAATTTGCCTACTTTATGGATTCCCTGCTGGAGGAGATGGAGAATAAAAGGCCCCACTATGAGCTTGTGTGCCAGGATCTGCTCAACATGTTGATCGTTAAGCTGATACGCAGGACGAACTTTTCCTTTGAATTCGTTCCCTCCGTGAAGTCCAGCCGGGAATGTATCAAGCTGAAGCAGTATATGGAGGCCAATTATAACCAGAACATCACGCTGGATACGCTTGCCCAGGTATCCCATCTGAATAAATACTACATGGTGCATGCCTTTACCCGGCAGTTCGGATGTTCTCCCATGAATTATCTGATGGAGGTAAGAATAAAGGCCAGCAAGGAGCTGCTGGCCAGTACGGATTACAGTATAACGGAGGTTGCGCAGTCCTCCGGATTTTCCTCACAGAGCTATTTTGCCCAGTGTTTTCTGAAACACTGCCATATGACGGCCAGCGCTTACCGGAAGGCCTGTCAGGGCAGATAGGCTCCGGCAGGTTCAAAACTTCAGCCCATACTGTCCATCAAAGCAGGAAACAGCCCTCCGTTCCGTTACCTTGTCTCCTTCCCTGACATGTCCGACAAGCATTTCGCTGTTTTTATCCATCTGCCGCAGATTGGCCTCCAGAGCCTTCGGAGAATGGTTGGCATAGCAGTAGATACAGCCATTAGGACAGGTGTTATAGGCGCCGATGTCAATGCTTTCATAGCAGCCGCAGCCTTTTCGCTGCCCTTTGTCAGGCTTGAGCGTCACGCTGCCGCCCAGGATATCCTCTATGACGGCCCTGTCAATGCAGGAGGCTCTTCCCACGCCAAATGCGGTCAAATCCTTTGCCTCACAGCAGGCGCTGACCTGCAGCCCATATGCAACGCCGGTGCGGGCAAAAAAGGCCGCCAGCTCCTCCATTTCCGTTTCCGCCGCATCGCGCAGCAGGCTTTTCCTCCTGGCTTCAGGTTTCCCCGGTTTCTGCCAGTACCCATTTCCGGAGTATCTGTCCACAAAGCTGACAGTCACGCTCCGCATACAGCCCTGCAATTCCAGGCACAGCTGCCGGAACGCCTGTTTATGATATCCGATTCCCATTTCTTCATTTATAATAACAGGATCATAGCGCCAGATAATCCTGCCGCTTCCAATCTGTTCCGCCAGGCTGCGGAAGGTGCGGATAATTTCCTTTTTATCCCGCAGGCCCGGTTCCAGCGCTTTGCCATAGGGCGTAAGCGTAAACTGGAAATAATACCGGTAGCCTCTGTTGTCCA
>OHQZ01000755.1_pt1 | contig 11197 bp, 12 predicted proteins | sample 1578281 | NCBI WGS metagenome assembly OHQZ01 (sample SAMEA3879589, study PRJEB24766) | human gut metagenome | biome: human-associated habitat; feature: feces | place: USA | collected 1985/1987
AAAATTGAACGTCAGGATGCCACGAAAACGATACGATGTCAGCTCCAGACCTGTTTCTTCACGCACTTCCCGCAGCAAACAATCCTCCGGACTTTCTCCCTGCTCAAAGTGCCCGCCTACGCCAATCCATTTATCCTTATTCACGTCATTTTTCTTACTGACTCTGTGGAGCATCAGATATTTCTCATCTTTTTCAATATAACATAGCGTTGTCAGTTCCAATCCTAGCGCTCCTCTTCTTCCTTCTCTTTCTTATGTAACATCAAAATACCGAATACAATCGCTCCGACTCCCACGATTCCTGCGGAGATAAGGTTTGTAATATTGTAGACTACATCGTACATGAAGTCCGGAACAAAGCCGAAAAATACGTCCATCACTTCGTTCCCTACAATGCAGACTCCTACAAAAATAAGAAGTCCGGCAATCAATGTATGGTATTTTTCAAACAGTTCTTTTTTATTTGCCATCATATAGGAATAACGGCTTTTTCCCAGGAACTTATCCAGATTCTTTGTGGTGACCTTTACCTTGTCCTGTCCGTTTTCCATGATCTCACGGGCTGCCCTGCGGCAGATCTGCGCGATCTTTCTTTCCAGAGACCGGACTCCGGCTTCTTTGGTATAAAGATTAATGATTTTCCGAAGAGCTGGCGTCTGTATCGACAGACTTCCCTTTGGAAGTCCGTTGACCTCCATCTGCTTTGGAATCAGGTGATCCTTTGCAATATGTTCTTTTTCATTTTCCGTATAGCCGGAAATCTCCAGAACCTCCATACGGTCAAGAAGGGGACGTGGAATCTCCTGAATATCATTGGCTGTGGCAATAAATAGAACCTCGGAAAGATCCTGTGGCACTTCCACGTAATGATCATTAAAGCGGCTGTTCTGCTCCGGATCAAGAACCTCCAGAAGCGCTGAAGCTGTATCGCCTCTGTGGTCGCTTCCGGTCTTGTCTATTTCATCCAGTAGCATCAGAGGATTGCTGACTCCTGCCTGCTGCAGAGCCGCCGTGATCCTTCCCGGCATGGCACCTACATAGGTTCTTCTATGCCCTCTGATCTCAGCTTCATCCCGGACACCGCCCAGACAGATGCGGACATATTTTTTGTGAAGAGCCTCTGCCACCGACTTCGCAATGGAAGTCTTACCGGTTCCCGGAGGTCCTACCAGACAGAGGATAGGACTTTTTCCGCCCTTTGTCAGCTTTCTCACAGAAAGAAATTCCATGATCCTTTCTTTGACCTCTTTCAGTCCGTAATGCCCTTCTTCAAGGATTTTCCATGCTTCTGCCAGATCATCAGAATCCTCAGAACGGCTGTTCCAGGGAAGCGCCAGAAGTGTTTCAATATAAGTTCCAAGTACAGGACTTTCTGCCGAGCTGCCGCTCATGGAGCGGTAACGGCTGATCTCCTTTGTAAGCTTTTCCTTTACTTCCGCAGGAGCATCCAGCTGTTCCAGTTTTTTCCCATACTCATCCGCCATATCGGAAACACTTTCTTCTCCAAGTTCCTCACGGATCAGCTTTAACTGTTCTCTCAGAATATATTCCCGCTGGTTTTTATCAACCCTGAGCTTCAGTTTTTTCTGAAGATCCTGTCCTACCTTGAAAACTTCAATTTCATTCTGAAGGATCCCTCCAAGAACTTCATACCGTTCCTCAAGAGTAGCGGCCTCCAGAAGCTTCTGCTTGTTCTGCCAGGTAAGGGAAATATTTACGGAAATCTGTGTCATCAGCTCTTCAAGGTTTTCGATATTCATGATCTGGGCTGCCAGCTCCCGGCTGACCTTGCCGCTTTCCATACAATACTGATGAAACAGACCATGAATTCCTCTGTACATAGCCTCCCGCACAGTGTCTGCATATTGAGCCCCTTCCTGCGTGGAACCGGATATTTCCGCTTCCAGAAACGTTTCTTCCTGAACAAGAGATAAAAGCTCGGCTCTCTCCCGGCCTTCTACCAGAACCCGCAGAAGATCATGGGGAAGCTTTACTACCTGTTTGATATATGCAATGGTGCCCACTCTGTACAGATCTGAAATTCCGGGATTCTCTGTTTCCGGATCTTTCTGCGTCACCAGAAAAATCTCCTGTCTGCGAAGCATTGCCGCTTCTACAGCTTTTATGGAACGCTCTCTGCTTATGTCAAAGTGAACGATCATTTCCGGCAGGATCGTTGTTCCCCGAAGGGCGATCGCCGGCAAAGTGTTAATTGGCTGCGTCATATGCTGTCATTTCCTTCCTCAGGCTGTTTCCGGTTTGCCCTTTTTCCTGGAACGTGAATTTCTTCTCGCGGAAGGCTGTGCTGCCGGGGCTTCTCCATAAATGATCTCCGGCTCTCCTGTTCCTTCAACAGCCTCTTTTGTAATAATTGCCTTACGGATCGTATTGTCTGAAGGCGCCTTATACATCAGATCCATCAGGGATGTTTCCATAATGGAGCGAAGTCCTCTGGCGCCTGTTTTTCTTTCCAGAGATTTTTTTGCCACCAGCTCCAGAGCCTCATCCTGGAAATCAAGCTCTACTCCATCCAGCTCAAACAGCTTGTGGTACTGTTTGGTAAGAGAATTTTTCGGCTCACGGAGGATACGGATCAGAGCTTTTTCATCCAGTCCGTCCAGAGTGACAACAATAGGCACTCGTCCGATAAATTCCGGGATCAGTCCGAATTTTATGAAATCCTCCGGCATTACCTGCTTCAGAACTTCGCCTACATTTCTTTCCTCTTTTGCCGTAACCTCGGCCCCAAACCCAATAGCTTTGGTATCCTGACGGGCCTCAATGATCTTTTCGATTCCGTCAAAGGCGCCGCCGCAGATAAACAGGATGTTTGTTGTGTCTATCTGAATAAACTCCTGATGCGGATGCTTTCTTCCTCCCTGAGGCGGAACGCTGGCAACAGTTCCCTCAAGGATCTTAAGAAGAGCCTGCTGTACACCCTCGCCGGATACATCACGGGTAATGGATGCGTTTTCAGCTTTTCTGGTGATCTTGTCAATCTCATCAATATAAATGATTCCGTACTGTGCCCGCTCAATGTCATAGTCAGCTGCCTGGATGATCTTCAGAAGGATATTTTCCACATCCTCTCCTACATATCCGGCTTCTGTCAGGGTGGTGGCATCAGCGATTGCAAACGGAACGTTCAGAAGGCGGGCCAGAGTCTGAGCCAGAAGAGTTTTTCCGGAACCTGTTGGGCCAAGCATCAGAATATTGCTTTTCTGAAGCTCCACATCCAGATTTCTTGCTGCGGTAATTCTTTTATAATGATTATAAACTGCCACAGACAGAGCTTTTTTTGCATCCTCCTGTCCGATTACATAATCATCCAGGATTTTGTGGATTTCCTCTGGTTTCAGAAGGTTGATATCCGTGTCAAAATCATCCTCCGGACCATACTGGGCCAGCTCCTCTTCCATAATCTCCGCACAGATTCCGATGCATTCATCACAGATGAACACTCCCTCCGGGCCTGCGATCAGCTTCCGTACCTGATCCTCGGATTTATTACAAAAAGAGCATCTGACCTTTCCTTCTCTTATCTTATCTGCCATGGATATTTCTCTATTCCTTTCTATATTGATATGCTGAGATAAAAGCAAGACAAGACTCCCTGTTAAAGGAGTCTTCTCTTTAGTCTTTTTTATTTATGTTCAACAACGCCGTCAATCAGACCATATGCCTTTGCTTCTTCTGCAGTCATATAATTGTCGCGGTCTGTATCCTTTTCAACCACTTCAAGAGGCTGTCCTGTATTCTCAGCCAGCATTTCATTTAAGGTGCGCTTTGTCTGAGCGATGTGATCTGCCACAATCTGGATTTCTGTAGCCTGACCCTGAGCGCCGCCGGACGGCTGGTGAATCATAATGGTAGAGTGCGGAAGAGCAAATCTCTTGCCCTTTGTTCCTCCTGCCAGAAGGAATGCGCCCATGCTGGCTGCCATTCCAAGGCAGATGGTGGATACATCGCACTTAATGTATTTCATGGTGTCGTAAATTGCCATACCTGCGGTAACAGAACCTCCCGGACTGTTGATATAAAGCTGAATATCCTTGCCCGGATCCTCTGCTTCCAGAAACAGAAGCTGTGCCACTATGATACTGGCGCTTACGTCATTCACTTCCTCACCCAGAAAAATAATCCTGTCTTTCAGAAGTCTTGAATAAATGTCGTAGCTTCTCTCTCCCCTGCTTGTCTGCTCAATGACATAAGGTACTAAACTCATATATATGCCTCCATTCGTCGCGTCACAGTGGATTCAAAAGATGTCCGCTTGCGCTTTTTACGCTTCCTTTGCCTCGTCTGCTACAAGAGTAACTGCTTTCTGTACAGCCATGTCTTTCTTCATCTGCTCTAATTCACGGTCTCCAAGAAGCTCTTTTAATTTGTCAGCTTCCATTTTGTACATTTCAGCCATCTTGCTGATTTCTTCGTTTACTTCGTCCTCAGAAACCTCAATGTTCTCAGTCTCTGCGATCTTTTCAAGAACAAGTCTTGTCTGGATTCTCTTCAGAGCCTGCGGTTTCATCTCTTCCTGCATCTTCTCTGCTGTCATTCCTGTGAACTGGAAGTACTGCTCCATAGTCAGACCCTGAGACTGCATTCTGGATGCAAAATCATTCATCATCTGACGAACCTGTGTGTTGAGCATAGCGTCCGGAATTTCCATCTCAGCGTTCTCAATTGCTTTATCTACTGCTGCATTTTCTTTTGCTGCGCGTGCTTCTTTTTCTTTTTTCTCTGTAAGGTTTTTCTTAACGTCCTCTCTGTACTCTGCAAGAGTGTCAAACTCGGAAACGTCCTGAGCGAAATCGTCATCAAGCTCCGGAAGCTCTTTTGTTTCTACTTTCTTCACATCGCACTGGAATACTGCTGCTTTGCCTGCAAGCTCTGCTGCCTGATATTCCTCAGGGAAAGTTACGTTTACTTCTACGTGATCGCCTGCTTTAGCGCCTACAAGCTGATCCTCGAATCCCGGAATAAAGGAACCGGAACCAAGTGTCAGCGGATAATCTGTTCCTTTGCCGCCTTCAAAAGCAACGCCGTCTACAAATCCCTCAAAGTCGATTGTTGTGATATCGCCGTTCTCTGCTCCGCGATCCTCAACAGTTACAGTTCTGGAGTTTTTCTCCTGCTCTTTTTTGATCTCAGCATCAATGTCCTCGTCTGTTACTTCTGTCTCAGACTTCGGAACCTCAACACCCTTGTACTCGCCAAGTGTTACTTCCGGTTTTACAGCTACTTCTGCTGTGAAGATGAAAGCTTTTCCCGGCTCAGCCTGAGTTACGTCAATCTCCGGCTGGGAAACAATCTCAAGGTCGCACTCCTCAAGAGCTTTGCTGTAGTGTTCCGGAATCAGAGCGTTTGCAGCGTCCTCAAGGAAAATTCCTTTTCCGTACATCTGCTCGATCATTTTTCTCGGAGCTTTGCCTTTACGGAATCCCGGAATGGAGATTTTGCCTCTTGCTTTCAGGTATGCATTCTGCATTGCCTTGTCTAATTCTTCAGCGGAAACCTCAATTGTAAGTTTCGCCATGTTTTTTTCCATTTTTTCTACCTGTAAACTCATGTTTCCTGTTCCTCCTTAAACTTGTCAGGTTCTGATTCTATTTTTAAAATTTACTCTATTTTTGCCTGTGTTTCAGCATTTCAGGCAAGTGTATCCTCTTAAAAAAAGATACAATTACAGTCATTATCGAAGTATAGCACAACTGACATAAAAACACCAGAGTTTTTTTCAGTTTTATGTTCCCTTATAGACCTCTATCCCCTGTATACAATGGATTCTGCGATTTCCTGCGCCTTTTCCTCTCCCATAAGCTGCGCGATCAGGCTGAGAGCAAAAGGAACCGCAGTTCCAAGGCCGCGGCTGGTAGTCACATTTCCGTCTACAACAACAGGATCCTCACAGGTTTCAGCTCCGTCAAGCTGATCCATAAAAGAAGGATAGGAGGTCGCCTTTCTGTTTTTCAGAAATCCCAGCTTTGCAAAAACACTTGGGGCTGCGCAGATGGCTGCAACCTTTCCGCCTTTTGCATAATACTCTGTGAGAAGGCCTGTAAGGGGCTGATGCTCACCCAGATATTTTGTTCCCGGCATTCCTCCCGGAAGTACCAGCATATCTGCATCTGAAAAATCTGTTTCTGAAAAAACACGATCCGTTTTCATCTCAATCCCATGTGAAGTCGTAATCTCCCTTGTTTCCTTAATAGAAACTGTAACCGCCTCAATTCCCGCTCTTCTCATAAGATCCACAACAGTCAGTCCTTCAATATCCTCAAATCCGTCTGCCAGAAAAATATATACTCTGCTCATAAATAAATCCTCCCGTCTGTCAGGGTTCATGTCCCTTTCCATATGTATGTAAGTATACCACTTTTTTCCACCGGCATACAAGAAATATTGTTCGGCTATCTCCCTTTACGAAAACAATCTGGAATGCATTTTGTCCTGTATATATATTTTTGTCAAAAACAGCCAAAAATACCTTGCGGAATATTACCTGCAGGCGGCTGCGCTGGTTACTTATAGTCCGTTGAACATCAGCAAAATCACGTGACGGAAAGCTCTCCCCATGATATAATAATACAGATTATTGACCCCGGCTGAAAATATCAAAACACATATCATAAAACTGCGCGCAGCTTTATTGAAGTATAAAACAGGAAAATGAGCAATTTACCCGCCGCACAGAAACAAACAGAAGAAATTGTTACAATGATTTAAGCTTTCCCGTTTACAGTTATTTTTCATTTAAGCAAAAGGAGTATGTTATGGAAATAGAAAGAAAATTTCTTATAAAAAAAGACCGGTTTCCCGATAACCTGGCACAATATCCCTGCCATGAAATCGAACAGGGCTATCTCTGTACAGAACCGGTTGTGCGCATCCGCAGACAGGACGAGGACTATTATCTTACTTATAAATCAAAGGGACTGATGGCGCGGGAAGAATATAATCTTCCTCTGACCAGAAATGCCTATCTCCACCTGAGGCCGAAAGCCGACGGACTTGTTATTTCAAAAACAAGATATCTTATCCCGGAAAAGAACGGGCTAACTATTGAGCTTGATGTATTTCATCAGGAATATGAAGGTCTTCTTCTGGCTGAAGTAGAATTTTCCTCTCAGGAAGAAGCAGAATCCTACTGTCCTCCTGACTGGTTCGGGGAGGATGTCACTTTTTCCTCCAGATATCACAACAGTACTTTAAGCCGTGGTCTTATTGAAAAATAATCCTCTGCCTTTTATCCGGCTGCATGGCAGTTTTTTCAGGTATCCTTTTTCCCATATGGACACCTTTATTTATATCTTTTACCATACTGTCTCATTTTTCTTCTGCGCCGTCTTTTGATACGCGGCGGCGCTTTTCTCCACTTTTTTGCAGGATTCCACTTTCCGCTTGTCAGCCTTTTTTCCAGATATCTGCTGCAAAATACCGGAATGATCCCCAGAAGCTTCCCCACAATCCGTATTGCCAGCTTCCTGCTATTTTCCAGCCTCATAGACTGTTCAAGAAGTTTCTGAATAAAAAACATGTGCTAAACCTCCCTTACAGGAAATAGTTTAGCACATTCTGTTCTTTAACACAATTTTACAAAAAATAAATCCTGATATTTTATTTTACAGACGTTTTCCTTTTTCTGCCGCCCCTGTAAGAGCCTCAAACACAGCGCTTCTCATTCCCTTATCTTCCAGAATCCGAACGCCCTCAATGGTACTTCCCGCCGGAGAGCATACCATGTCTTTCAGTTCAGCAGGATGCCTTCCTGTTTCCAGTACCATTTTTGCGCTTCCCATCACTGCCTGCGCCGCAAAAGAATACGCCTGACTTCTTGGAAGCTCCTGAGCAACTGCAGCGTCTGCCATCGCCTCAATAAACATAAATACATAAGCCGGTGAACATCCGCATACTGCGCTGAACGCATCCATCAGTCTCTCCGGAATAAATTCAAATCTTCCAAAGCTTTCTGCAATCTCTCTGATCTTCTGCGCTTCCTCCTCCGTTACCCGGTCGTTGCAGCAGCCTGCTGTCATGCCTGCGCCCACCTGAGCCGGAGTATTTGGCATCAGACGTACTGTTTTTACCGGGCAGCCACAGGTATCTTCCAACCATTTCAGTGTTTTACCCGGGGCAATTCCCACCAGAATATGCTTTTCTGTCAAAAGATCTTTGATCTCTGTGAGAACCTCTTCATAAAACTGTGGCTTTACTGCAAGAAATACAATTTCTGCCTTTGTAACCACCTGACGGTTGTCCATAGTTGTCTCCACACCCAGCTTTTCACGGCTCCGTCTTGACCCTGCCTCTGTAAGATTAGACACAATGATCTCTTCTTTTTTTACAATTCCCTTTTTCAAAATTCCGCCGATCATAGCTGAAGCCATGTTTCCGCATCCGATAAATCCTATTTTCATGATTGTTTTTCCTCTTTTCTTTTATTTCTCTCATGGTACACCATGTCGTCTACTTCTGTCATCAGAAACTTGCGGATCGCAAATAAAATCCCAATGGCGATCACTCCTATCAGCGTCTCCCAGGTTCTCAGATGCTCTACTACCATCTGCCTTGCTGTTGCAAACATAAGAACCTCCACAACGGTCTGAGCAGAATGTCTGCAGAGCATTTTTACAAACTCCACTCCAACAACAAGAGACAGCGCATTTGCAAGAAATTCCGTAAAGAAATCCACATTCATACTGAGGATTTCTCTGCTCGTCACATCACAGACCAACCGGATACCGACCAGTGCGATCACTCCCAGAATCACAACAGACAGCAGAATTTCCATATAACGCGCAACATGATAGATCACTTCATTAAACCGTTTCCGTATGGCATGATTCACTTCCTTTTTCATTTTCTCTCCCTTTCATTTTCAGGTATTTCCGGATACTCTTCTGATCATATCCGCCTTCTGCCTGCAAGCTCCCATACAGGACAATACTTTTAAATTGTCTGAAGTATGAATCAAAATGCATTCTGAGTCACCTTCGGTAATGGCATTTTTCCCTGTATGCCCCGGGACTTTTATATGCAGAGCCAAAACATCTCGCAGGATGTAACCTGTGCCCAGTAACAAAACCCAACTTTTCTCAAAGTATTTTCTGAATTTTTCTTGAATCAAAAAAACTCCGGTGCTATAATAAATTCATGCAGATATAGTTCATCGGTAGAACACCAGCTTCCCAAGCTGGGGAGGCGGGTTCGATTCCCGTTATCTGCTTACGGTAAAAAGCCTTCGGAACATTCCGGAGGCTTTTTTTGCACCGCATCCTACTGCCTGCCGTATCTTTTTGCAAGCACTTTCATTTCTTTTTGAAGGTTTTCTGTAAACTGTCCCGGGATCAGTCTCCACTTCCAGTTATTTCCCAGTGTGGAAGGCTGGTTCATCCGGGCGGAATTGTCCAGATACAGATAGTCCTGCATGGGAATTACACAGAGCTTTGCCACACTTCTCATAACAAGACAGATCAGATCCTGACAGATTTCCCGGTCTGAACCGTAAAAACTATTCAGATATTCTCTTACCTGTCTGCGTTCTTTGGGCGTAATATCCCGGAACCAGGACAATAGCGTTTCGTTGTCATGTGTACCTGTATAAACCACGCAGTTTTCCGGATAATTATGAGGAAGGTAATCGCTTGCATTTCCTGTGTCTCTTTCATCAAAAGCAAACTCAATAACCTTCATATTGGGATAGCCGCTTTCCTCTACAAGACGCTTCACAGAATCTGTCATATATCCCAGATCTTCCGCAATAATCTTTCTTGCCCCCAGCCTTACAGAAACTGCCCGGAACAAATCAATGCCCGGTCCTTTTTCCCACCATCCGTGTTCCGCAGTTTTATCCCCATAAGGAATTGCATAATACTCATCAAATCCACGGAAATGGTCGATTCTTACTACATCATAAAGGCGGAAACAGTTTTCGATCCGTTTGATCCACCACTCAAATCCGGAGTTTCTGTGCACCTCCCAGTTATAAAGGGGATTCCCCCAAAGCTGTCCCGTTGCTGAAAAACCGTCCGGAGGACAACCGGCAACCTGTGTGGGACAATTATTTTCATCCAGCTTAAACAGCCACGGGTTTGCCCAGGTATCTGCACTGTCCATGGCAACATAAATGGGAATATCTCCAATGATCTCAATTCCCTGTTTATTGGCATAGGCTTTCAGCTTCATCCACTGCTGCCTGAATTTAAACTGCATATACTCCTGAAATTCAATTTCAAAGTACAGCTCACGTCTGTAATAATCCAGAACATTCTGCCATCTGAGGCGGATATCCTCCGCCCATTCACTCCAGGGCTTTCCCTCAAATCTCTGCTTCACAGCCATAAAAAGCGCATAGTCCTTCAGCCACCAGGCTTCTTCTTCCTGAAAGCGTCTGAATTCCTCGTTTTCCCCCACATTACTGCGCTCATAAGCCTTTCGAAGAAGAATAATCCGGCCCTTATACAGCTTCGCATAATCCACACTGGCAGGATCACTGCCAAAATCCACTGCGTCACACTCCTTTTGCGTGAGAACTCCCTCTTCGATCAGGTCTTCCAGACTGATAAAATAAGGATTGCCTGCAAAGGTGGAAAATGACTGATAGGGCGAATCACCATAGCTGGTAGGACCCAGAGGCAGAATCTGCCAGCAGCTCTGGCCCGCTGCCTTTAGTGTATCAATAAAATCATATGCTTCCTTAGAAAATGCCCCGATGCCATACCGCGAAGGCAGGCTGGCAACCGGAAGCAGCATACCGCATTCCCGCATCCTGTTTATCTCCTTTATTCCAATCCTTGCTGAATCTGATTCCACTCCCTGGAAAATGTCGCTTAATTGTATCACAGTTTTATTCCGGATACAAGCCTGCAGCAGGCCGTTATACGCAGCGGCAGCAGCCAGCCATGTACAGCGGCAACCTGACTACATACAGCGGCCGCCTGGCCACATACACCGGCAGCCTGGCCACATACACCGGCTTCAGTCCATTTCCCAATCTTTCCTATACGCGCCCGGCGTCCCATGATACTTTTTCCGGAACAGCCGGTTAAAATAGGAAATATTATCAAAACCGCACTGCTGTGCAACGTCCGTCACCGGCAGCAATGTGGTCCGCAGTAATCCGGCTGCCTTTTCCAGCCTGAAATCATTGAGATACTGTGTAAACGGCACCCCCATATATTGTTTAAAATACTTCATA
>OHQZ01000764.1_pt1 | contig 11055 bp, 5 predicted proteins | sample 1578281 | NCBI WGS metagenome assembly OHQZ01 (sample SAMEA3879589, study PRJEB24766) | human gut metagenome | biome: human-associated habitat; feature: feces | place: USA | collected 1985/1987
ATGATAAGCCGTCACACGCTCTTTCATCTTTTCCATAAAGTAATTCAAATCCCGTTCTTCCTTCGGCGGAAGCTCCGATTTCTTCGGAATCGTAACTGGCGGAAGCTCCGACTTCTTCGGAATCGTAACTGGCGGAAGCTCTTCCTTCTTTAAAACTGTAACTGGTGGAACTTCCTCTTTCTTTGAAATCGTAACTGGTGGCAGCTCCTGCGCTTTCGGAACGTTCACCTCTACCTGTGGAATCAGTTCCTCTCTGTGAAGTCCTTCATCTACCGCAGCATAAACTGCATTATAGACTTCCTGCTGCCGGTTGAAACGAAGTTCCATCTTAGTCGGATGTACATTCACATCAATGTTTTCTGTGTTAATCTCCATATGAAGAACTACAAACGGATACTTATGCTGCATGGTAAAATCTTTATACCCGTCTTCTATTGCCTTGGCGATGATACTGCTTTTCACATATCTGCCGTTGATATAATAATTCTCAAAATTACGGTTTCCGCGTGAGATCAACGGTTTCCCAAGGAAGCCTGTAATCTTAAGTCCTGAAGTTTCATATTCTGCACGCAGAAGATTTGATGCAATCTCTCTTCCATAAACATGATAAATGACGTCTCTTAACTTCCCGTTTCCTGCTGTGTGAAGTTTCGTCTGTCCATTGTTGATAAACTGAAACGATACTTCCGGATGAGATAATGCCATCCGGGTCATCAGATCTCCTACATGGCTTGCCTCTGTCATCGGCGTCTTTAAAAACTTACGTCTGGCCGGCGTATTATAGAAAAGCTGGCGAATAATAAAGGTGGTGCCATCTTTAGCTCCGGCATCTTCGATTCCCTCTTCTTTGCCGCCGGCAATTCGGTATCTGGTGCCAAACGTCTGATCCGCCGTCTTGGTAACCAGTTCTACCTGCGAGACAGCCGCGATACTGGAAAGAGCCTCCCCACGGAATCCCAAAGACCCAATATGTACAAGATCATCGACTGTTCGGATCTTGCTGGTAGAATGGCGTAAGAATGCAGCCGGCACATCTTCTCTGCTGATTCCACATCCGTTATCGGCAATTCGCATATAAGAGATCCCGCCTTCTTTTATCTCGACAACCACGGCTGACGCCCCGGCATCAATTGCGTTTTCTACCAACTCCTTCACCACAGAAGCTGGCCGTTCTATAACCTCTCCTGCTGCAATCTGATCGACTGTCACAGGATCTAAAACTTGTATCTTTCCCATGTTACCACCTGTTCTTTAACTTGTTCTGCAGCTGATAGAGCGTATTGAGTGCATCAATCGGCGTTAGGTTGCTGACATCTAGGTTCTTTAATTCCTCCAGTACATCATTATCTTGAACCGTATCAAACAGTGACATCTGTGCCAGATCCACCTCATCGTAATGCTTGGTCTTCACCTTTGTTTGACTTTGCCCTTGGACGGAAATATCCTTAATCCTTGTCGTAATATCAGCATGAACCAGCTCTTCTACAATCTCTTTTGCACGGTTGGTAACACTTTCCGGAACCCCTGCAAGATGGGCAACCTGAATTCCGTAACTCTTATCTGCACCGCCTTTTACAATCTTGCGAAGGAATAAAATATCATCGCCCTTTTCTTTTACAGCGATACAGTAGTTGTTCACATTGTCAATCTTTCCTTCCAATTCCGTCAGCTCATGGTAATGGGTCGCAAACAGTGTCTTAGCTCCTAAAAGCTTACTGTTGCTGATATGTTCAATCACTGCCCACGCAATACTTAACCCATCGAAGGTACTGGTTCCTCTTCCGATTTCGTCCAGGATCAGAAGACTTCTGGAAGTGGCGTTTCTCAGAATATTGGCAACCTCTGTCATTTCTATCATAAAGGTACTCTGACCGCTGGCAAGGTCATCAGAAGCTCCTACTCTGGTAAAGATCCTGTCCACAATTCCGATATTTGCCTTGTCTGCCGGAACAAAGCTTCCGATCTGAGCCATAAGAACGATCAGGGCTGTCTGGCGCATATAGGTGGATTTACCTGCCATATTGGGACCTGTAATAATGGATACCCGCTTTTTCTGATTGTCAAGATAAGTGTCATTGGCAATAAACATATCATGCTCGATCATCTGCTCCACAACCGGATGTCTGCCGTTTTTTATATCCAGAACACCGCTTTCATTGATCTTGGGGCGCACATAGTTATTTCTCTGGGCAACCAGGGCAAGGGATGCAAAAACATCAAGGGCGGCAACTGCCTTGGCAGTTTTCTGAATACGCACAACCTCTGCTCCTACCTTGTCTCGCACCTCACAGAAAAGCTCATATTCCAGAGCATAAAGCTTATCTTCTGCCCCCAGGATCAGATCTTCCAAATCCTTTAATTCCTGAGTAATGTAGCGCTCTGCATTGGTGAGAGTCTGCTTTCTTATATAATTTTCCGGCACCAGCTCCTTAAAGGAATTGGTGACTTCCAGAGAATACCCAAAAACACGGTTGTATTTAATCTTCAGACTTTTTATTCCTGTGCGCTCTTTTTCTCTGACTTCCAGCTCTGTCAGCCATTTTTTGCCGTCTGTACGGGAACGACGGAATTTATCCACATCTTCATGATAGCCTTCCCGGATAATGCCTCCGTCCTTCTGAGCCAGAGGCGGCTCATCCACAATAGCGCTTTTGATCAGAGACGCAATATCTTCCAGAGGATCCATGTCCTCATAAAGCTCTGTAAGAAGAGGTGTTTTAAAATCCTTCAAAATCTGCCGGATATGAGGAAGCATTTCAAGAGAGGATGCAAAAGCAATCAAATCCCTTGGATTGGCAGACTGATAGCTGATGCGGCTGATCAGTCGTTCCAGATCGTAAATCGGATTTAAGTATTCCCGGATCTCATCCCTGAGCATGGGACTTTTATTCAGTTCTTCCAGAGCCTCCAGACGCCGGTTGATCTCCTGAGCGTCAATAAGAGGCTGTTCCACATAAGAGCGGAGGGTACGGGCTCCCATGGCAGTTTTTGTTTTGTCCAGCACCCACAGAAGGGAACCTCTTTTATTTTTTTCACGAAGGGTTTCCACCAGTTCCAGATTTCTGCGGCTGGAGCTGTCGATCAGCATGTATTTTTCTGCCGCATAGGGACGGATTCCCGCCATATGGGAAAGCGCTGATTTCTGAGTCTCCTGAAGATAAAGAAACAGAGCGCCGGAAGCGATCACGCCGATGTCATAGTCCTGGATCCCCAGGCCTTCCAGTGTATTCACATGAAAATGCTCTTTTAAAGTCCGCTTACACAGGCTGTCATCGAAATACCAGGCATCCAGAGGGAATACACAGATACCCAGACGGTTTTTCAGATCGTCTGTATCCACGCCGCTCATAAAAAACGCATCATTGCAAATGATCTCGGCAGGAACAAATTTATTGATCTCGTCCAGAAGCTTCTGCGGTTTATCTACTTCTGTGAGAAAACAGTCGCCTGTGGAAATATCCGCGATGGCACAGCCAAAATGATCTTCCATAGACACAATGGACATCAGATAATTATTTTTGGATTCATCCAGAGAAGCTGCATCCAGAGTGGTCCCCGGAGTTACCACACGGATCACTTCTCTTTTTACCAGTCCCTTTGCTTTTTTCGGGTCTTCCACCTGCTCACAGATGGCAACCTTATAGCCTTTTTCAATTAATCGGTTAATATAGGTTTCCGCAGCATGAAAGGGGACCCCGCACATGGGGGCCCTTTCTTCCAGTCCGCAGTCTTTGCCTGTCAAGGTGATCTCCAGCTCTTTTGTAACGGTCAGAGCATCCTCAAAAAACATTTCGTAGAAGTCACCCAGACGGTAGAATAAAATACAGTCCTTATACTGCTGCTTTGTTTTTACATATTCGGCCATCATTGGTGACAGTTTCTTGATGTCAATAGTTGTATTTTCGTTTTCTGTGTTTATATTTGTATTCAAGTGCTTCCTACCTCATATCTTAAGTAAAACAATATTTCTGACAAATATTGCTGTAATCCTGTATTTAATCAGTCCTCATTCTAACACGGAAGAATGGAATTTTCAATACTCAACAACCTTACGTTTTCTTAGTTTTGTCCATATTAGCTGACAAATCGAAAGTTAAATGAGCTGATATTTCTATCAGCCCATTGTCGTATCTATTGGGGTGAAACATTTTACAGACAAGATTTCTGTATTTCTTCGATTTTCCCAATAAATTTCCTGTTCTTTATTTAATACTTTTGTTTAAACAACTGCTTCTATAATTTTGTTTCTGCTTTTCCTTATTTCATTCCCCTCTCCTGAACACCACCTGATTTTCTTTGATTGTCAGCAGTACTTTAACATCTGCCAGATCTTCTGGCTTTGCTGTCAGTGGATTCTGGTCTAATACCACAAAATCTGCTGTTTTGCCAGGTACAATGGTTCCTTTTGTATCTTCCTCAAAATACTGATATGCCCCGTATTTTGTGATTGCTTTCAGAGCCTCCAGAACAGAAATTTTCTGGTTTTCTCCAATGCTTCTGCCTTTTCTTGTGATGCGGTTTACGGCGCAGGAAACTGTTTTCATCATGTCCGGCGGAATTACCGGGGAATCCTGATGGAAGGTATACTTCATATCATATCCTATGGCATCCTTTACCGGAGAGATCTGGCTTCCGCGCTTTTCACCGAAATTCTTTAAATGAATGTCGCCCCAGTAATAGGTATGAGCCACAAAAAAGCTTGGAATCATTCCAATCTCTGCCATACGGTGAAGCTGTTCTTTTTGTACAAGCTGGGCATGTACCATAACCGCTCTGTGGATATCCTTATCCTTTCTTAAAGCCAGCTCCTTTTCAAACTGAGAAACATACTGCTCTGCCGCCGCGTCTCCATTGCAGTGAGCCAAAAGCTGCTGTTTTTTGTCAAGTGCCAGGCCAATATAGGTTCGCAGCTGCTCATCTTTGTAGATGGGATATCCGCAATAGTCTTTTTCTCCCTCATAGGGCTCTGTCATCCAGGCTGTCCTGCCCTGAGGTGAACCATCCAGAAAGATTTTATATCCGCCCATCTTTAAATGATTGTGATACTTTCCGGCATAATCATTTTCTTCCTCTATAAGCTCAGAAGCTGTGGTAATATCAAGATATCCGACTACATCGAGATGCAGCAGTCCCATGTCTGAAGCTGCTTTTAAAAGCTGGAACAACGGCTTTCCCACCATTCCGTCCTGAACGGTTGTAATACCATAGCTGGCATAAACCTTCTGGGCTTCCACGATCAGATCCATAAGCTCCTGTGGTGAACCAGCGGGAATTCCGGACTGGAATCTGAGAAAGGTTTTTTCTTCCATATATCCGTCAGGAATCTGCGTACCCTCCATGCGTCCGTAACGTCCGTCAGAAGTATCCTCTGTATGTTCGTCAATTCCCTGAAGCTGAAGGCCTTTGCTGTTTGTCACGCCCATATGGGAGGATGCGTGAATCAAAAGAACCGGATTTTCCGTACTGATCTGATCCAGAACTTCTCTGTTGGGGTGGCGCCCCTCCTTCAAAAAATTGTGATCGTAATTGCAGCCTGTCAGCCATGCGTCTTCTGAAAGATTCTTCTGGGTTTTGAAGGCTTTCATTGTATCTATAATGTCCTGAAAGCTTTCGCAGGAAGAAAGATCGCACTGTCTCATTGCATTTGCCACGCCCACAAAATGAGAGTGTCCGTCAATAAATCCCGGAAGCAAAGTGCCTCCGTGAAGGTCAATGATCTCATCCTGCTCTTTATAGAGCTTCATAATCTCATCCTGATCACCAACTGCAAAAATCTTCCCGTTTTCTGCACATACTGCTTCTGCATATAAGGCATCATCTTCCATGGTGATAACTGTTCCGTTAATATAAAATGATTTCACAGAAATTCTCCTTTTTTTTATATATTTTAATCTTCACAACTTCTTCATACATCTTTCCCAATATCTGCATAATATGCGACTGTTTGAACAGGCTACATACACATGAAAATATTATCTGTATTTTCCCTGTATAGAATAAATAAAAGTAAAAAATCAGAAGAGACCAGATTTGAATCCAGTCCCTCCCGATAGAGTGCATTTATTGATATCTCTTTCCGGTTCTCAGATTTCTCGTGTAGCTTCTTTCAGCCACTGTTTTTCCTCCTCATTCAGATAAGGAGAAATTTTTTTATAAACTTCTGCATGATACTGGTTTAAAAGCTCTTTTTCATGGTCTGATAAAAGCTCCGGAACAATGCCGTCCAGATCAAAAGGAACCATGGTCAGGTTCTCAAAGCACATGAACTGTCCGTAAGCAGTCTTTTCTGCTTTTTTACACACGATCAGATTCTCGTGACGGATACCGAATTCATTCTCTACATAATAGCCCGGCTCGTTGGAGGTGATCATTCCCTCCTCCAGAACACAGGCAGATTGTCCGGGAGCTGTTTTCCAGCGGAAACGGTTTGGTCCTTCGTGAACGTTCAGAAGATATCCTACTCCGTGTCCGGTTCCATGATTATAGTCTTCACCTAACTGCCATAACGGTTCTCTTGCAATGTAATCCAGATTAAGATCCGTACATCCATAACGGAATTTTGCTGCTGCAAGATTCAGATGCCCTTTTAATACAAGGGTAAAATATTTTTTTTCTTTTTCTGTTACCGGGCCAAGGACAACCGTTCTTGTGATATCGGTGGAACCTTCCAGATAATGTCCGCCTGTATCGCACAGTGCCAGTCCGTGAGGCTCCAGAGGAATATCTGTTTCCGACGACGGGCTGTAGTGACAGATTGCCGCATGGCCTGCATAGGAAACAATAGGATCAAAGCTGTTGTCCAGGAAGTTTTCCTGCTCCTTGCGAAGGGCAAATAAATGGTCTGCCGCGCTGAGCTCTGTGATGGTTGTTTTTCCTACGTTTTTTTTCAGCCAGTAGATAAATTTTGTCACAGCTACGCCGTCCTTGATGTGGGCAATGCGTTCATTTTCCACTTCAACAGGATTTTTGATGGCCTTTGGAAGAAGGGTAAGGTTTTCCTCATCCAGAATCTTCACACTGTCTGGAAGACTGCTTACCAGGCGGCTGTTTGCATTTTTTCTGGAAAGAAGAACCGTTCTGCTTTCCGGAATAGTCTTTACATACTGGTAAATGTCATTATAAGGTTTAAGAACCACGCCGTCTTTTTCCAGAGAATTTCTTACCGCTGTATCAAAAGCCTTCTCATTGGCAAAAAGAAGGATCTCATCCTGTGTCATAACAAGATAGGAAAGCACTACCGGGCAGCAGTGAATATCATTTCCACGGATATTTAAAAGCCACGCAATATCGTCAAGGGAAGTAAGAATGAAAGCATCCGCGCCTTTTTCAGCCATCTTATCTCGGATCTGCGCACATTTATCTGCCCTTGACTTTCCTGCCCATTTTTCTTCAAGCTCCATAACCGGCTCACAGGAAAGCTCCGGGCGGTTCTTCCAGATTTCTCCGATCAGGTCGTCCTCTACGGAAAAGCTGATATTTTTGTCTGCAAGAAGGGATTTCAGTTCCTCTGCCTCGGCAGCGCTTACGCATCTTCCGTCAAATCCAAGGCACATGCCTTCTGTCAGCTTATCCTTCAGAAATTCGTGAACGGTAGGAACCTTTGGCTCTCCCATTTTAAAAAGTGCGACAGTGGTTCCTTCAAGCTGCTGGGCAGCCTGGATAAAATATCTTCCGTCTGTCCAAAGTCCTGCCATATCAGAGGTGATCACCGCGGTTCCTGCAGAACCGGTAAACCCTGTAATATATTTTCTGCATTTAAAATAATCGCCCACATATTCAGAGCCATGAAAGTCGTCTGTGGGAACCAGATAAGCGTCCACATGTTTTTCTTTCATCAGGCTTCGAAGAGCGGCAAGCCGTTCCTGTACGGTCATTCTTTCCATCTCCTTTGTATTGATACTGGTACAGAGAATACGAAATAAACTGCTGTTTACACAGCACTATTTTGCGTGGAAATCCCCATGGAATTTTAGTATTCCCTCTACTGGTAAGTTTATCACAAATTTCGTTCATTTAAAACCCTACACGCCAAAATATTCATCCAGCTGCTTTTTAAATTCCTCAGGAATGTTCTGTGGAAACGGCATGCTGTCAATATCAGAAAGGCTTTCTGCAATGTGGGCTAAAAGTCTGGCGCTTCTTTCCAGGGACCAGGCAGAAAGTAGTTCCACGGTATCGTAATGAGTATGCATTCCAAAGCCGTCTCTGTTTAAGGTCATGGCAGGGATTCCCTTCCATGCAAAGGTATTGGAGTCGCTTCCCCAGATCTGGTTCTTTGTTGTCATGCCGATCCCTGTCTCACGGGCAAGGTAAGTAAGCATGGCGCACACAGACGGATCCGCGGTAACGCCGATCACGTTTCCGCCAACAAGCTGGCCGGCAAGATCTACATTCATGTTGAATCTGTGCTGATTCAGCTCCTGCTGGTGAAGCTTTACATAATGGCGGCTTCCCAGAAGGCCTTTTTCTTCTGCGCCAAACCATACAAATTCCACGGTTCTTCTTGGCTGATGCTCCTTTAAATAACGGCACACCTCCATAATAATGGCTGCGCCTGCCATGTTGTCATAGGCTCCCGGACCTTCCGGAACAGAATCGTAGTGAGCGGTAAGCGTCAGGATCTCGTCTGCTCTGTCCGTACCCTGGATCCTTGCCTCCACATTGCGGGAGGTGCGCTTTACTTCCTCTTGAATAAGAGTAAGTTGTGCTTTTTTTGCCCCTTCCGTTACCATCTCCACTGCGTCAAGATAGTGAACGCCAACACCCTGGATCAGTTCTTTTTCATTTAAGGATTCGTATACCTTCTGAGGAATGGCGGCAGCTCTTGGGATGCGGTCCTCTCCTTCATCCACAGGAGAACCGCTGATGCTTACAAAGCCTGCAACCCCTGCTTTTATAAGGCGAAGATACAGATCTTTCCGCACGATCTCGTTGACCATAACGATTTTGCCTGCTGCATGAGAAAGACTGATATCGTCTCCGTTTTCCACATACAGAAAATCTGCCTCTGTCCCTTCTTTTGCAGTGCTTCCGCATCTCTGATAGCCGGTTGCCTGATAGGTTTTATGATAGGGCTCTGTAATGGTAAGCTCTGCTTTTGTGATCTCCCAGGTATCAAAGGAAAACTCTTCTATATGACTTTCCATGCCAAAGCTTTTTAATTCTTCCCGGATCAGAGAAGCAGCCTTTTCCTCTGAGGGAGTTCCGGCCTCTCTGATATAGTTAAATTTTGAGACAAAATCCATCTGTCGCTGTCCGCTGATTGTGTTTTTACTCATAATGTCCTCTCCATTGTAATTGATTTGTGATATGGAAGTTACTCTTTCCAGCCTTCCATATGGCGCACGATCCTCTTATAAAAATCAACTGCAGGAGGAAGGGCGGAAAGACTGATATTTTCGTCGATTCCGTGGATGCTCTGATACTGCTGTTCATTGATCTCCAACGGAGCAAAACGGATGCTGTTTTCACACACCGGAGTATAGAATCTGGCGTCTGTGCCTCCTGTCATGGCATATGGAGCCACGATCACACCCGGATACATTTTTTTCACTACATGTTCGATCAGGCGGAACGGCTTTCCCTTATAATCCACCACCGGGCAGGGCTGATGGATCAGGATCGGCTCTGTTTCAATTCCGTATTTTTCAGCGATCTTTGATACCAGAGCCAGACTTTCCTCCACACCCTGATGATGGATAAAGCGCATATTACCTGTAACAGAGGCCTCCTGAGGAATCACATTCAGTCCGTCAGAGCCTTTGGCCATGGTAAAATTAAGGGTTGTGGTGATCATTGCAGCTCCAAGGGGATTTACCTTTGGAAGCAGCTTTTCCAGAAGAGGCTCCAGCTGTCTTTCATATTTCATGACTTTTCCCAGCGGTCCCTCTGTATAAGGAGCCATTCGCCGGAACATTTCCGCTACCGTAGGATTCATTTTTGAGGTAAATGGATTATGGTTCTCGATATCCATCATAAAAGCAGCCAGCCGGGTAAGAGGCGTCTGCTTCTGGGGAACACTGGCATGTCCTCCGTTTCCCTTTGCGGTAAAGCGGATATCGCCATAGCCCTTTTCCAGACATCCTACCATGGCAAAGCGGCCTTTTACTCCCTTCATGGGCTCTTCCTTGATCATTCCGCCTTCGTCCATAAGGAATTTTAAATGTACGCCGTTGTCCTGAAGCCATTTTACGGTAAGGGGAGCTCCCTCTCCGCCGATTTCCTCTGTACAGCTGCTTGCAAGGTAAACATCACACTCCGGCACATAGTCCTTTGAGATCAGCTCCTCCACAGCCTGAAGAAAGCAGAACAGGCTGCCTTTGGTGTCCACGGTTCCTCTTCCCCATACAGCGCCATCTGCAATTTCTCCGCTGAAAGGGTCATGCTTCCACTCTCCGGAGGCCTCCACCACATCCTGATGACTCATAAAGAGAATGGGCTCTCCCTGTCCTTTTCCCTTCCACTTAAAAAGAAGGCTTCCGTTAAATTCGTGTTTTTCACAGACTCTGTGTATATTTGGAAACAGCTGTTCCAGCACTTCATGGAATCTGTAAAATTTGCTGAGATCCTGCTGAAAGGCATTGGAAATCGTCTCGCAGCGGATCATTTTTCCCAGTTTTCCCCCATAAAACAGTTCTCTTTCATTAGCTTTACCGCTCATAATGCTCCTCCTTATCAAAGCTTGTCTTTTTTCCATAAAATATATCCGATCAGCAGCGCCATTCCGCCTGCCGGAATCAGCAGGATACTTGTCTGGGAAATGGCTGCCGGAACAAACACACAGAGAAGAGTCATGGAAAGCAGCGGAATGGCTGCGATCTTCATACTCTTTTTAAAATATTTCAGTCCCAACGCGCCAAAAAGCGCAGGAACTACCGTATCAAATGCAGGGGTCAGCACCGGATTTTCCAGAACCGGTGTCAGCGGAACCAGAAGAAGGACTCCGGCAAAGATCACCAGCATGGTCACAATGGAGCTGGACGCAACGCTCAAAGTAGAAATAATCTCATTTTCCGCAGTTCCCACCTCTGTTTTTGCAATATCCCTGGCATTCAT
>OHQZ01000767.1_pt1 | contig 11016 bp, 8 predicted proteins | sample 1578281 | NCBI WGS metagenome assembly OHQZ01 (sample SAMEA3879589, study PRJEB24766) | human gut metagenome | biome: human-associated habitat; feature: feces | place: USA | collected 1985/1987
AGTCTTCGGCAGAAAAAAATAAAATTTTTTTTGTCCTATACTTGACACATCCACATGTATGCAGACATACATACTGTTCTAATATGGCTAGAAGTGGTATCAGTGCTAAGACGTTGCAATATTTAATGGGACATTCAGATATTAGTGTGACATTGAATGTGTATACACATTTAGGTCTGGAAGATGCACAGCAAGAATTGAAACAGCTAGAAAAGCGTGTAAATTCGCAATCTTCAAAGGTTGTCAATTTCTAAAATTATATTATTTATGCCGTGAAAAAGTGGAAAATATTATGGTGTTCCAGATTTAAGAGAAATGTACCAATTTTTGTACCAAACGTCACAGAAATTACAAGAAATTGTGAAAAGATATAAGACAAACGGGAATTTGTTAAAAGCTGACAAATGCAGTAAAAACAAGGACTTGAAAAGAAACAAGGAGATATAAGAACAATGATAAAAATACTATTCATATGCCACGGCAATATCTGCCGCAGCACCATGTCCCAGTTTGTATTCCAGGACATGATCAACCAAAAAGGTCTCACTGACCAGTTTTACATTAATTCAGCGGCTACCAGCCGGGAGGAAATCGGAAATGGTCCCCATTATGGGACGGTAAATAAGATGAAACAGGTTGGAATTCCGGTTCTTCCACACAGGGCGGTTCAGATGACAAAAAAGGATTATCGGGAGTATGATTATCTGATCGGCATGGACGAGGCCAATATCCGAAATATGATGCGGATTGCAGGCGGCGATCCGGAGGGGAAGATTCATATGCTGCTTGATTACAGTGATTCACCAAGAGCCATTGCGGATCCATGGTATACAGGAAATTTTGACGTCACATATGATGACGTTGTGGAAGGATGTACTGCCTTTTTGAATTATCTGGAGGAAAGTGGCAGTATTTTTTGATTGAAATAGTGCGAAATCAATCATGTGCGGAGAGTGAGGACTGTTGTATTATGGTACAGGCCGCTGAGGTCTGTCAGAGAATATAATAAAATAGTTATTTGGTACTTCCGGAGGGAGAATTTGTCGATGAAAAATTCTTTACATCCGCCAGCATTGCTTATATACTGATAGCAGAGCAGCTCTTTTGGGAATCAAATCCCAGTCTATTTTCTTAGCTGTAAAGGAGTAACATCAAACAGTACATATATAGAGGCTGCAGAGTGTACATATAAGAGCAAGCAGCTTCTATAGATAGGCTGTAACAGGGATTAGAAATAAAAATTTTATGTAATTTTCCCAATGTGCTTATTTACAGTTCTTAAAACGTAATCAGGCCTAAGCGGTCTTATTACCGTATCTAATCAATTTCATGGGTGTTTCGCCCGGGCTCACAGGAAAGAATGAGGAGTATAAATGCAGGAAGGTTATGAATGTTTCATAGAGGACTTTCGCCAGAGGCTTCTGGAGGCAACAGGATTTGGAGCAGACAGAATTTATTATAAGAAAAAGGAAGAGTACCCGGTTACGCCGGGGGATCGATTGTTTATAAAGCGCAGGGAAGCCGGGGAAATTGCAGAAATCTGTGCACTGTATATTTCAGATCTTTATGAAGAATATTGTCAGGGAGCAGAGATAGATGAGCTTCTCGGTGATGTTATGAAACGGCTGGAAAGTTTTTCGAGAACAGACATTGCTAAAAATGTTAAACTTCTGAATGATTATGAAAAGATAAAAAAAGAACTTTTTATCAGGCTTGTAAATGTACAGAGGAATAAAAGTGATCTGGAAGACGCTGTGTGCAGAGTCCTGGGAGATATTGCAATGGTTCTCTATGTGAAAATGGGAGAAATGGAACATTATATGACCAGTATGAAAATTAAGCGGCATATGATAAAACACTGGAACAGGGACGAGGATAAGATATTTGAAGAAGCTCTTTTGAATACGTATTTTATTTCTCCGCCAAGAATTTACTGCTGGGAAAAAATGATTTTTGATCCAAGATATGACGGGGAAAATTTTATGAATATACTCGCAGATTATCCAATTAGAAAGGATGCCATAGGAAATTGCCTGAGTACAGTAAAAAGGACAAATGGTGCAGTTGCAGTCTTTCTTCCGGGGGTAGCGGAGCGACTGGCAAATCTTTTTCAGGGGAATTTTTATGTAGTATTTACAAGTATACATGAAGTGATGATTCATAATGCAGCCACTGCAGATCCGGAAGATCTTCGCAGGGTTCTGGAGGATACTGTAAGAGATACCACGCCGGAAGAGGACTTTCTGACACTGAATATTTATTTTTATGACAGAGATACCGGTTTGTTCAGCCTCTGTCAGACACAGGAGGCAGAAGAAGTCTGATATTTTAGAACGGCAGGGAAAATGCACTGGTTCTGATGAAAAGATAACGCAGGGGAAAAGTATGCATATACTGTCATAAAAGGAATATCAGGGGGAAACACCTTTGGCATATAAAATTGTACTTGACGCAGGACACGGCGGAGGTGATCCGGGAGCTGTCTATCAGGGAAGACAGGAGAAGGATGACACGCTCAGACTCACCATGGCTGTAGGAGAAATTCTGGAAAGAAACGGAATTGATGTGGTGTATACCAGAACGGAGGATATATATCAGACGCCGTTTGAAAAAGCAAAACTTGCAAATGAATCCGGGGCCGATTATTTTATTTCTTTTCACAGGAACAGCAGCCCCAGAGATAACCAGTATCAGGGCGTGGAGGTTCTGGTATATGACCGCAGTGGAATAAAATATAAGATGGCTGAAAATATACTTGGAGCTTTGGGAGAGATTGGATTTCGGGAGATTGGTGTGAAGGAACGTCCCGGTCTGGTAGTATTAAGGAGGACAAAAATGCCTGCACTTCTGGTCGAAGCAGGATTTTTGAATACGGATTCAGATAACGAGCTTTTTGACCAGCAGTTTGATGATACGGCAGATGCCATAGCCGGAGCGATACTTGGTACACTGACGGGAGAAACGATAGAAGATCCTCTTTATTATCGTGTTCAGACAGGGATTTTCAGAAACCGGGAAAATGCAGACAGAATGCTGTATCAGCTGATGGAACAGGGATATCCGTCTTTTATCCTAGAGGAAAACGGTCTTTATAAAGTGCAGACGGGTGCTTTTCAGCAGATAGGAAATGCAGTGGATATGGAACAGAGATTGCGCGATGCAGGATATAGTACTATAATTGTAACAAAATAAATGTTAAGGTTCATTTTGTTTATAGCAAGGGGGTGTAATTTATTCCGGCATGCTTGTGAATAAGATGAGCTTTGACAAGGAAGTTTCAGTTTTTTGCTATAAATGAGCAAATATCGAATTTTGCACAATAGAATCCGTAACACACAGACATAAAGGGGATATTAAGCTTTATATGTGCATCTTATAAAGACAAATTCGTGATGATTTTGTGTACTTTTTCAAATTTGCTCATTCATAGTTTTTTGTAAATTACGGTCAGATACCTGGTGTGTTCGTAAAGTATAAACATGACAAAATAAATATTACAAACGAACAAATGATAAATTTTGTACAATATAGTTTTTAATGAGTAAACACTGAAATTTTGCATAAAAAATTGTAATGTACAGATATAAAGGAAGTGTCAGAGTTTATATGGGAATTATACAGAGATAAACAGATGGACCCTTATTTGATTTTAGAAAATGTACATTTACAGAAGAGTACGTGAGGAAGAGGAAAGATAAACTATATAAAGATAAACGGAAGAGTTTTTGCAGAATTTCCGGAAAGTAAATTGATAGATAAAAACCTTGGAGTGGGAGGAGAGTACAAATGACAGAGTATGAGAAATTTTTGCAGGAATTGGAAACATTTATTTTTGTGGAAAATAAACCGGAGAAAGTGGATATTATTTTTGTTCCGGGAAATGGATATCCGCAGATGGCAGAGCAGGCAGCTATATTATATAAGGAAGGGATTGCTTCCTGCATTCTTCCAAGTGGAAGATATAGTGTTACACTGGGAAAATTTGTGGGGGTTCAGGCAAAATCTGATAAATACTATGAAGATTATCATACAGAATGGGACTTTCTGAAAGATGTTCTTGTAAAAAACGGAGTAAAGGAAAATGATATTTTAAAAGAAGATCGTGCTACTTTTACCTGGGAAAATGCAAAATATTCCAGAATGGTTACAGACAGTAACGAAATATCTGTAAAAAAAGCTATTATATGCTGCAAAACCTATCATGCCAGAAGGGCACTGATGTATTATCAGAAGGCATACCCGGAAACTGAATTTCTGGTATGTCCTTCTGAAGTGGATGGAATCAATCGCAGAAACTGGAAAAATACAGAAGAAGGAATTCTGGCAGTCACAGGGGAGGCTACAAGAATCATAAACCAGTTTTCTTTGATGATGGAGTAGGGAAAAAGGACTGAGTTATATCAGGTTTTTTTTCTGCATAGCAGTCGGAAACTATATGTAGAATTTATAAAGACTAAATATCGAATTTTACACAATAAAATCAGTAATATACGGATATAAAAAATATTAAGTTCTATATGTGCATCTTACAAAGAAAGATTTGTAATGAGTTTGTGCTCTTTTTTTATTAATTTGCTCATTTATAGTTTATAGCCTGCAAATAAAAAGTAATTGATTTTATGTCAAGTACTTTATATAGCAGAATCAGGTATGTGCAAGAGAAAAATTCTATTTGTGCAAGACTAAATTCTGTCGCGGATACAGTGTGGAATTTAAGTTTATAGTTTGCCTCATTTTATAACGCATTTTATAACACTGAAAAAATTATATTTTAGGGGTGTCGAAAAAAACAGAACTATGATATAATACCTATGTCGTAATGTGAAATATTCTGTTACGAAATATTTACAAAAACATAAAAATCTGATATATTAAAAATGAATGAAAACAGGAAATCTGTTACAAACAGATTTTGATTATTATATTATATAGATAAAACTAATGATTATATATTGATGTTGATAATAGATGAGGTGTAATAATGAAAAAAAATAACGGTAAGAGAAATGTACAGTTTTTGGCAGCAGCGGCGTTAACAGCAGCTTTAATGGCAGGGCAGATTCAGCCGGCAGCAGTTTACGGAAGTGAAAACATTCAGGTCAGCAGCCTGATTCCGGATAATGTGACTGTGGAACAGCCGGTACCCCTTTCTGAGATTTCTCTTCCATCCAGTGAATATGGTACTTTATCCTGGGCAGACGAGTCAAGTGTGCCGTCAGAACGCGTACAGTCTTACGATGTTGTTTTTCGTCCCTATAATGCAGCAGATCTTTCAAAAATCTCAGGCTGGGACGGAAGCTCTGATGTGATCTACAGCAGTGTGAGAGTAGTAGTGAGCGGTATTGAAGAAAATGAATCCCAGGAAGAGGAATGGTCTGAGGAGAATAATGGAGAAGCTTCCGAGGATCAGAATGACAGCCAGTGGGAAGAAGAAAACAGCGGCACGGGAGAGAATGACAGTCAGGAATCAGAAGATCACAGCACTGGATCCACAGACGAAGATGCTGGAGAGTCCAATCCAGATGGACAGGAAAATGACGGAACAGAGGAGGATTCTCAGCAGAACAGTAATGGTGATTCTGCAGACAAAGGCAACAATGAATCTAGCGGAAACAGCCAGACAGAGGGCAGCCAGCAGGATGGAGACAGCGATTCTGCAGAAGAGAATAACAGCCAGGAATCGGAGGATCAGAATGCCGGTTCTAAGGATGAAGATGCCAGTGACTTCAATGGAAACGGTGAGACAGAAGAGGAGTCACAGCAGGATGGAGACAGCAATCCTGCAGAAGGAGAATCTCAGGATAATGCCGGAGATAAAGAGGACATGCCGGAAGCAGGGGAAAAACCGGAGCCAACTGTAACTCCGGAGGCAACTGTGACTCCGGAAGTATCAGTGACACCGGAACCAACTGTAACCCCGGAAGCAGATAAGGATAATATTTTTGAACAGGAAGATCAGAAAGACCAGCGTCCGTCAGATCTGGAAGAAAATCTTACAGAAGAAGAAAAGGAAGAGTTGGCTGCTGCAAATCATACCAGCAACGGGATTTCTGTGTCTGGAATCAATCTGCCATGGTATGTTCAGTTCAGAGCAACCAGCGGAGAGGATTACCAGTTTACAAATGAAAACGAGGCCAATCTGTTTAAATCCTATGAATTTGAGCTTTGGGATCTGAGAAACAATACAGAATATGAAATTCCGGACGGAGAGTATATCAGTGTGACAGTTCCGGTAAAAGCAGGTTATACATACACTATTGAGCATCTTCTGGACAGTGGGGCAATGGAAACGATTGTTCCCAGTGTGGAAGGAAGTACTATGGTATTCAGCACCCATTCTTTCAGCCCCTTTGGTATTGCAGGAAGTAAACCGCTTGTAGGAGGAGAAATTCAGGAAGATGGATACGGGGATTTAGTACCGGTTGCAACAGTAACACCTACCGCTTCTGCAGGAGTAACAGCAGTTCCGGAAAAGGATGACAGCAGCAGTGTACAGAAGCCACAGGATGACAGTAAGGATTCTGATAAACAGACAAATACATCAGAGGACAGCAGTAAAGAAGCTGAAGAAAATGATGGCAGTTCCAAATCTGCGGTGAATACAGGAGACAACACAATGATCGCACCTTTTATAATTCTGGGTGTGGTAGCTATTGTGGTAGTAGGCGTGATTATTTACTTCAGAAAGAAAAAATAAATTATAGTAAGGCATAAGAAAAAAGCCCTCCCATATAATGTTATGGGGAGGGCTTTTTTATGAAAACAAAAACTGTTTTAAGATCATTGTTTCTTGCATATGGCCTGACAGGCGTCTGCCTTCTGCTTCTGGCATTCCTGGTATTTCAGTTTGATCTGGGACTGGCGCCGGTATCAGCGGGAATTGTGGCAGTGTATGTAATCTCCTGTCTGGCAGGGGGCTTTATGGCAGGAAAAATCATGCGAAAGGATAAATATTTTTGGGGGATTTTAGTAGGTCTTGCATATTTTATACTTCTTGTTTTGGTATCCTTTGCCGCAGAAGGAAAGTGGGATATGTCTTTTCAGCATTTGCTGACTACTTTTTGTATGTGCCTGGGCGGAGGGGCTCTTGGAGGCATGCTTGCATAACCTAAAAAAAGACTTTTATTTGAGAGAATTTTATGCTATACTATGCCCAGACAATTATATATACATAAGGAGGATATACAATGGAGCATATCAAAACATTAAATACAAAAAATCTGCAGAACACAGTTAAAAAAGGTGGATGTGGTGAGTGCCAGACTTCCTGCCAGTCAGCATGTAAAACTTCCTGTACTGTAGGAAATCAGAGCTGCGAGCATAAATAAGGCGGAGTTCAGGGAAGTCAGTTAAGCAGCGGGTGAGTCCGCTGCTTATTCTTTTTATTTACCGGGAAAGCAGTGTATTTTGTACTAATTTCCCTAGTAAATAAAATATTCTGCGGGAATGTAACCGGATGCACGAGGAATATAAGCGTTCATGGCTGTCTGCATCTGGCCAGAAAAGCAGAGTAAGTCTCTCAGGGATTGAGAGATTTAGGACGTTCCAAGCGGCTCCGTCCGCTTTGTTCGCAGAAAAGTGTTTTATAAACTGTAAATGAAAAAGAGTGCAAAACTCAGTATTTACTCATTTATGGTTGAACAGATAAAAGTGTACAGAAAGCAGACAGATATGCTTGAAATAAAAAAGCGGATCTGGGAGGCTGAGTGTACAGTCCCTGAGAATATAAGAGGACAGGGAACCTGCAGAAAAAGTTCACCTGACTTCTGAAGTGAGTTCAGGACAGATGAAATCTGTCCTGGATTTTTCAGGTATAATTTACAGGAAAGGATTTCAAAAAAATGAGTCTGATTCACAGATACCAGAGCAATGGATATAATATTGTTCTTGACATTAACAGTGGATGTATTCACCTGGTAGACCTTGTAACCTATGAGGTCCTGCCATGCATGGAGAACGAGCTGTCAACAGAAGAAATCGTGGAAAGGCTGAAAGACAGATTCAGCCCGGAGGAGATCAGAACTTCTGTTTCGGAATGTGAAAAGCTGAAAGAAGAAGGAATGCTTTTTACCAGAGATCTTTATGAAAGTGCAATTGATGAGTTTTCAAAAAACAGCCGTCCGGTTGTAAAAGCACTTTGTCTGCATATTGCCCATGACTGTAATCTTGCCTGCCGCTACTGTTTTGCGGAGGAGGGAGAATATCATGGAAGAAGAGCCCTGATGTCCTTTGAGGTTGGAAAAAAGGCCCTGGATTTTCTGATTGCCAATTCCGGCTCCAGAAGAAACCTGGAGGTGGATTTTTTTGGCGGCGAGCCGCTGATGAACTGGCAGGTGGTAAAAGACCTGGTAGCCTACGGCAGGAGCCTGGAGGAGCCCAATCATAAGAAATTCCGTTTTACCCTGACGACCAACGGAATCCTGCTCAACGACGAGGTTCAGGAGTTTGTTAATAAAGAAATGTCCAATGTGGTCCTCAGCATTGACGGACGTAAGGAAGTAAATGACAAAATGCGTCCTCACAGAGGCGGACAGGGAAGCTATGACATCATTGTTCCCAAGTTCCAGAAGCTGGCGGAGAGCCGTGATCAGTTCAATTATTATGTGCGCGGCACCTTCACCCACAATAACCTGGACTTTGGCGAGGATGTAAAGCATCTGGCGGATCTGGGCTTTGAGCAAATTTCCGTGGAGCCGGTGGTGGCGGAGCCTTCGGAACCCTATGCCCTCAAAGAAGAGGATCTTCCCGTGCTGCTTGAGGAATATGACAAGCTGGCAGCAGAGCTTTTAAAGCGGCAGAAGGAAGGCAAGGGCGTTAATTTCTTCCATTTTATGATAGATTTAAGCGGCGGCCCCTGTGTGGCAAAGCGGCTTTCCGGCTGCGGCTCAGGGACAGAGTATCTGGCTGTGACGCCGTGGGGCGATTTTTATCCCTGCCATCAGTTCGTGGGCAAGGAAGAGTTCCTCATGGGGAAATGTGGATGACGGAATCGTCAGGGATGAATTCAAGACCTGCAATGTTTATGCCAAGGAAAAGTGCAGGAACTGCTTCGCCAAGTTTTACTGCAGCGGCGGCTGTGCGGCAAATGCCTATAACTTTACGGGCAATATCAACGGCACCTATGATTTGGGCTGCGAACTCCAGAAAAAGCGTATCGAATGTGCGATTATGATAAAAGCGGCACTGGCCGACTAGAATGAAGGAGAAAAAAGCAATGAACAAGAAAAAAGGAATCTTTACCCTGATTGCGTTCATCGTCATCTTGGCCGGATTGGGCTATGTGTCCATTTTTGGTGTAGGCGAGAACAAATCAGGCTCCGCTTCCAGCGTTAAGCAGGGACTTGACCTGGCGGGCGGCGTCAGCATCACCTATCAGGTGGTTGGGGACGAGGCACCCAGCGCCGCTGACATGAATGACACCATCTACAAGCTGCAGAAGCGTGTGGAAAATTACTCCACCGAGGCGCAGGTATACCAGGAGGGTTCAGATCGTATCAATATTGAAATCCCCGGTGTATCCGATGCCAATGCGGTTTTGGAGGAGCTGGGCAAGCCCGGTTCCCTTTCCTTCCAGGATTCCCAGGGAAATGTGGTTCTGGAAGGCACGGATGTGGCGGATGCACAGGCCGGCTACCAGAAGAACAGCCTGGGCAACCAGGAGGCGGTAGTTCAGCTGACGCTGACGGAAGAAGGAAAAGTCAAATTTGCAGAAGCCACCAAGAAGGCGGCTCCCACACGGGACATTATTTACATCATTTATGACGGTTCCGTGGTAAGCGCGCCGGCAGTACAGTCTGAAATTACAGACGGTTCTGCGGTAATTACCGGTATGGGCACCTTTGAAGAGGCGGAAACGCTGGCTTCCACCATCCGTATCGGCGGACTGAAGCTGGAGCTGGAAGAGCTGCGTTCCAACGTGGTCGGCGCACAGCTTGGTTCTGCAGCCATCAGGACGAGCCTTATGGCAGGAGCTATCGGCATGGCTATCGTTATGGTATTCATGATCGCTGTTTACTGGATTCCCGGTGTGGCAAGCTCCCTGGCACTGTGCATGTACGTAGTGCTGATGATCCTGCTGCTCAACGGTTTTGAAATCACCCTGACACTTCCCGGTATTGCAGGTATTATCCTGTCTATCGGTATGGCGGTGGATGCCAACGTTATTATTTTCGCTCGTATCCGTGAGGAAATCGCCACCGGCAAGACGGTGAAATCTTCTATAAAAATCGGTTTCCAGAAGGCGCTTTCCGCAATTCTGGACGGAAATATTACCACACTTATCGCAGCTGCGGTGCTGGGCTTCATGGGCTCAGGTACGGTTAAGGGCTTTGCACAGACACTGGCTCTTGGTATCGTGGTTTCCATGTTCACGGCGCTGGTGATAACGCGATTGATTCTGAATGCTTTCTATGCAGTGGGCATGCAGAACGAAAAGCTGTACGGACGCGCAAAGGAAAAGAAGCCTGTGAACTTCCTTTCCAAAAAAGCGGTATTTTTTACAATTTCTATCGTCCTGATTGTTGCAGGCTTCGTATTTATGGGTGTGAACAAGGGAAGAACCGGCCAGAGCCTGAACTACAGCCTGGAGTTCATCGGCGGTACCTCCACCAACGTTACCTTTAATGAAAATATGTCCATTGAGGATATCGATGCCAATGTGGTTCCCATGATCGAGAAGATTACCGGCGACGGTAACGTGCAGACCCAGAAGGTACAGGGAACCAATGAGGTAATTTTCAAAACCAGGACACTGGATGTGACGGAAAGAGAAGAGCTGAATAATACCCTGGAGGAGAGCTTCGGCGTGGATCAGGAGAAGATTACGGCAGAAACCATCAGCTCTACCATCAGCGGTGAAATGAGAAGGGAAGCAGTCGTTGCGGTAGTGATAGCAACTGTCTGCATGCTGATCTACATCTGGTTCCGTTTCAAGGATATCCGTTTCGGCGCCAGCGCTGTTGCAGCCCTGATTCACGACGTACTGGTGGTACTGGCCTTCTATGCGGCGGTGCGGGT
>OHQZ01000770.1_pt1 | contig 10994 bp, 8 predicted proteins | sample 1578281 | NCBI WGS metagenome assembly OHQZ01 (sample SAMEA3879589, study PRJEB24766) | human gut metagenome | biome: human-associated habitat; feature: feces | place: USA | collected 1985/1987
GGGTTCAGAACGTCGTGAGACAGTTCGGTCCCTATCCGGCGTGGGCGTAGGATATCTGAGAGGAGCTGTCCTTAGTACGAGAGGACCGGGATGGACGGACCGCTGGTGTACCGGTTAGACTGCCAAGTCTACGGCCGGGTAGCCAAGTCCGGAAGGGATAAACGCTGAAGGCATCTAAGCGTGAAGCCCCCCTCAAGATGAGATGTCCCATTCGAAAGAAGTAAACCCCCTTGAAGACGACGAGGTAGATAGGGCAGGGGTGGAAGTGCAGTAATGCACGGAGCTGACTGTTACTAATAGGGTGAGGGCTTGACCAAGAAATGAGAAAGGCGGTTGCAAAGCGGCTGCCGGACTCACGCAGAGGTAAAATGATTCCATTAGGATGTAACATGTATGTAGTTTTGAAGGTACAGAACGGAAACGGTAGCCGGTTGGTTATCGTTTTTTTTTGTGTAGGTTCCTATTGCAAAATTTTCTCCTTTGTTTACATTTACCTATTGCATTATTTGAAAATATGTAGTAACTTAGTATCTACCACGCTGTAATCACAGAACAAATATTCTGTTTTACAGTTTGGAAATGAAGGGGGAAATCGATAAATGGAAAACACAGTAACTAAGCCTGGATTCCGGAAGAAATTTCTGGGAGATAAGGCCTTTTACAAAATGGTACTTGCAATTGCAATACCCATTATGATACAGAATGGTATCACTAATTTTGTCAGTCTTCTGGACAATATTATGATCGGAAGGATTGGCACAGAGCAGATGTCAGGGGCAGCCATTGTAAATCAGCTCCTTTTTGTATACAATCTTTGTCTGTTTGGAGGCGTGTCCGGTGCTGGAATTTTTACAGCTCAGTATGCGGGGCAGAAGGATCATGAAGGGGTACGTCAGACATTTCGCTACAAATTATGGCTGGTAATTGCGCTCACAATTATAACAATATTGATTTTAATGTGCTCAGGAGAGAACCTGATCGGCATGTATCTGAAAGGCGAAGGAAGTGCAGCTGCACTGGAGGCTACGAGCAGATATGGAATGCAGTATCTGTGGATTATGTTTATTGGATTGCCGCCATTTATGATCAGTCAGGCATACTCCAGTACTCTTCGCGAATGCGGAGAGACTGTTCAGCCTATGAAGGCGGGAGTTACTGCAGTACTTGTGAATCTTGTATTCAACTATCTTCTTATTTATGGTAAATTTGGCTTTCCAGAGCTGGGAGTACAAGGAGCCGCTATTGCGACTGTTCTTTCCCGCTATGTGGAGGCTGCAATTATAATTATCTGGTCACATACCCACACAGAGAAAATGCCTTTTGCCAAAGGTCTTTACAGTACTCTGAAGGTACCAGCTAATTTAACAAAGAAGATTTTGATCAAAGGAACTCCGTTGCTGCTTAATGAGACTCTCTGGGCAGCCGGAATGGCAATTCTTACCCAGTGCTATTCTATTCGGGGATTAAACGTAGTAGCTGCACAGAATATTGCAAATACCATTAATAATGTTTTTAATGTCGTATTCATCGCTTTGGGAGACTCTGTTGCCATTGTAGTGGGACAGCTATTAGGCGCGGGAAATATGAAGAAGGCCAGAGATACAGATAATAAGATGATTGCATTTTCTGTTATGTGCTGCACTGGAGTGGCATTAGTCATGCTGACTGTCGCACCATTTTTCCCAAAGCTGTATAACACCAATCTGGATGCGCAGGAACTGGCGAAATACTTTATTATGATCATGGCAATTTTTATGCCGCAGAACGCATTCCTGCATGCTTCATATTTTACCTTGCGTTCCGGTGGAAAAACGATCATTACATTTTTATTTGACAGTGTATTTGTGTGGTGTGTTAGTGTACCAATTGCGTATTGCCTCAGTCGCTTCACAGGTTTACACGTGTTGGCTGTTTTTGCCATGGTACAGGTGGGAGATATTTTGAAGTGTATTGTGGGGTTTGTGCTGGTTAAGAAAGGTGTATGGATGCAGAATATTGTTTCCGGAAAATAGGCGTGGAATGCCTGATAATTATTTTGCAAATAGAGTTTTTTGTTAACCGAATGACTTATCTGGAGAGTGTTTGAAAAAGGCTTTTTCAAATGCGCTCTAAGAAAAAATGCTTTTAATTTATTCAAACAGCAGTTCAGCAGCTGCGTAAATAAATTAAAAGCATTTTTATTATCCATGGGTATTTTAAAGAGAAAGTAGTTCCCCTGTCCGTGTCACATTATATCCGGTCTGTCCCTGAAGAATCGTTCGGAAATCTTCAGACCGTACAATTTCAAGAAGAGCAGAGAATCCAGGCTGGGAAAGGGCTTCCGTTTCCATGACCAGATACATAGGAAGTGTCTGAAGCGGAATAAAATCTAGAAGTCCGGACTGGTGTGCTGCGTATTCTTCTCCAAGAGCTGAATCTGCCTTGTGCGTAGCAATAGCTGCGGCAGTGGAAATATCAGATACCAGTTCAGTATGGTAACCAGATATGCTGGCTGGCGAAATTTTTTCTGAGAAAAGAAACTGGTCCAGGTAAATCCGTGGTGTACTTCCTTTTTCTCGATTGGCAATCTTTATGTCTTTACAGGCGAAATCCATCAGACCTGAAAGCTTCAAAGGGTTTCCAGAAGGAACATAAAGCCCTATGGAATACTCATAAAGGCATAAAAGAGAAAGCTGTACACCTGGGACAAGGCTGCGGATATGTTCCAGATCCAGACTTGCACATGCTATGTGAGCCTTTTTGAAATAAAGAGAATACAGGCTGTTGTAGCTGTTCATAAAGGATTGAAGGACTGGAATCCCCTGAGGGTGAATGGACATCTGGCTGATCAGAAGTTCGAGAGCCGGGGAAAACTGTCCGCAAAGGATCAGTCCGCTGGAGTGGAGAAGATAATCCCTCTTCAAAAGGGAACTTTCTGGAGGAAGTTCCGGAATCTGCAGATTTCCGTTAGGGGTACTGGAAGAAGCGGCTTTCTGATCTGGCATGTTATTGCCGGAACCGGAACGCTCCAGGTATTGTTTCAGCTGCTGCTCGCTGATGCGAAGCTGTTTTCCTACTTTAGAAGAATATAATTCTCCACGTTTGATCAATTCATAAACCGTGGTCTTCTTAATTTGAAGCTTGTCTGCAATTTCCTGAGCAGTATAAAGTTTATTCATCAATTCCCACCATAACGTTGGTTGCCTTAATGACTGCGTAAGCGTCAGAGCCAACTTCAAGTCCAAGTTCTTCTACAGCTGCACAGGAAATAGTAGCTGTGATAATGTTGCCGCCTCCGATGTCAATTGTGACGATGGAGTTAACGGCTCCCTTATTGATATTGATAACTTTTCCTTTTAACTGATTGCGTGCACTTAATTTCATATTTAAATCCTCTTTTCATTATTTATTACAAAATTCCTGAACGACAGCCGTGTATTCATTATGTCTATATGCTGAATGGATGGATATCAGACAGATCGGAACATATGAGCAAGTAGGAGATTAGACAGGAGTATGAACGTGTTCCATAGCTGAGAAGCAGCTGCCTTTTGTATTTATTATTGGTAGTATTTAAATATCATAGCATGTTGGAAAGAAAATAACAAGGAGTGTTTCGTTGGAGAAAAAATGAAAAGTAAAAAAAATTTGTGTGAACTAATAAAAATTGTACAAACAATGCAGGTTCAAATTGACATAGCAAATGAAATTAAGTATAATGAATGAAACCGAACAAAACATAACAAAACACAACAAAATACAACAAGAATGGAGGGCGTGAAATGAAAAAAAGAGTTTTTGCAGCACTTATGGCTGGTGTTATGGGAACTATGATGTTTGGAACTACTTTCGTATCTGCTGAAGCAGAGACAGCGGAACTGAAATGTGAGGTTTACGCATTTATTGCAGCCAGCCTGAATAACGCCATGGAAGAGATTCAGAAGAATTTTAATGAGACTTATCCGGATGTTGGGATTCTTTACAATGCGGACAGTTCAGGAACTTTGCAGACTCAGATTGAGGAAGGCGCCCGCTGCGATATTTTCTTCTCAGCAGCTACGAAGCAGATGGATGCATTGGTTGACGAGGGACTTGCTGACAAGGATTCTGTAGTGGATCTTCTTGAGAATAAAGTTGTTTTTATTAAACCAAAGGATGGGGAGACCAAGGTAACCGGATTTGAGAACATCACAGATGCTGCAAACCTTGCCCTTGCCGGAGAGGATGTTCCGGTTGGACAGTATTCACGCGAGATTTTTGATAATCTTGGAATTACAGATGAAGTAAACAAGATGGAGATCAACGAGGGTAAGAATGTTACAGATGTACTTGCATCTGTAAGTGAGGGCAGTAATGAGGTTGGTATCGTATATGCTACGGATGCGGCTTCTGTGGCAGATTCTGTTGAGGTTATTGCAGAGGCACCGGAGGGAAGCCTTAAAACACCTGTACTTTACCCTGCCGGAATGGTAGAAGATAAAGAAGCAAGTGATGATGATAAAGCAGCAGCAGAAGCATTTCTTGAGTACCTTCAGTCTGATGAAGCTCTTGAAGTATTTGAGAAATATGGATTTGCAGCTTATGTAAATGGCGAGAAAACGGATGACATGGCAGCCGCTGAAGAGACCGCAGAGCCGACAGAGGAAGCATCTGAAGACACTGCAGAATAAAGGATAATAATATGGTAGAATTTCTCAGTGAAATAAACTGGAGTCCTTTGTGGATTTCTTTGAAAACCGGTGTGGCAGCAACTATATTTGCTTTTTTTCTGGGTGTATTCTGTGCAAGGAAGATCATGAAACTGAAACCGGGAGCAAGGGCAGTGCTGGATGGGATTCTGACAATGCCTCTTGTTCTGCCTCCTACAGTAGCTGGATTCTGCCTGCTTTTGCTTTTTAGCCTGAAAAGGCCTTTTGGAAGTTTTCTGCTGGACAATTTTGATATTAAAGTAGTTCAGACATGGACCGGATGTGTGATCGCAGCTTCTGTGATCGCGTTTCCACTGATGTATCGAAATGCCAGGGCGGCCTTTGAGCAGGTGGATGTGAATCTGATCTATGCAGGAAGAACTCTGGGAATGAGTGAAAGCCGGATATTCTGGAAGGTAATTATACCTGCAGCAGGACCTGGAATTGCTTCCGGTACTGTACTGGCTTTTGCCCGTGCCATTGGAGAATATGGAGCAACCTCCATGCTTGCCGGCAATATCCTTGGAAAGACAAGGACGGTTTCTGTTGCAATTGCATCGGAGACTGCAGCTGGAAATTATGATATGGCAGGTTTCTGGGTCGTAGTGATCATATTGATCTCATTTCTGGTGGTTGCAGCAATTAATATTGCTTCCGGCAGAGGAATGCAGACCAGAAGGTGGATATAATGGCGATTGAACTTGATATTCAGAAAAATTTTAAAGGTTTTTCCCTGGGTGTAAGGCTGAAGGGGCAGGCTGGAACCATGGGAATCCTGGGCGCTTCCGGAAGCGGAAAGAGTATGACACTTCGCAGTATTGCCGGAATTGAGACTCCGGATTCCGGAAGGATCATTATTAACGGGAAGACTGTTTTTGATTCTGAGGCAAAAATTAATTTAAAGCCTCAGGAGAGAAGAGTTGGATACCTGTTTCAGAATTATGCTCTTTTCCCAACTATGACTGTAGAAAAGAATATTGCCTGCGGGTATCGAGGGGAAAAAAGCGAGCTTTCACAGAAGGTTGCAGATTACATAAAAAGATATCATCTGGAGGGACTGGAAAAGCATTTGCCGTCGCAGCTTTCTGGCGGTCAGCAGCAGCGGGTGGCTCTCGCGCGTATGATGATCGGAGAGCCGGAGGTGATTCTTCTGGATGAACCTTTTTCTGCGCTGGATGGGTATCTGAAGGATATTTTGCAGCGTGATATGCAGAATTTTTTGAAAGATTACAAAGGCGATATGATCATGGTAACTCACAGTAGGGATGAGGCATATAAATTCTGCAGTCAGCTGACCCTGTTGAATAATGGAAAAGATATTCTTACTGGTGAGACCAGGGATATTTTCGAAAATCCTCAGTATCTGGAGGCTGCAAGGCTGACTGGATGTAAGAATTTTTCTGCAGTGCAGAAGATGGGCAGCCATGAGGTTTATGCATTGGATTGGGAGCTTATGCTTCGTTCAGAACAGGAAGTGACAGAGGATATTACCCATGTTGGAATCCGGGGACATTGGATGAGACCGGCAACTAAGGCTGGTGAGAATACCATGGAAGTGCAGGTTGAGGAGTATATTGAAAATACTTTTGAGCATCAGTATCTGTTTCGTAATAAAGGGGCTGCAGAAAGCGGCACTTTGTGGTGGATGTGCCAGAAAAAGAATTTCCAGGAAACTGCAAAGGACAATATCCCAAAGTATCTGTATTTTCCACCAGAGCATGTGATGTTGTTAAAGAAATAAAACAAGGTGGTTCTGAATGAATAATAAAGGAATATGAGACAGCATGGAATGGTTTGCTGTTTCATATTTCTTATTTTGTATTGCGAAGTCTGCAGAAGACGGATAGTAGAAGAATGTCTTTATTTCAGATATGTTTTAGAACTTTTTTTAAACAAGCTCTGATGCTGCGATAAAAAAACGCCGGAAACCTTGAATTACAAGATTTCTGACGCTTAAGAGCAGGGGATGAGAGAATCGAACTCCCACCAAAGGTTTTGGAGACCCCTATCATACCATTTGACCAATCCCCTATGTATGTTTGACTTCTTATCGCAAGTCACTTGTATATAATACCTATTCATATCGGATTTGTCAAGAAAAATATAGTTATTTTTTGAAAAAATTTGAAAAGTTTCGATAAAAACGGAACATAACTTAAATGGATTTCAGGAGAGGTCATGAAACAGGCGTTTTGAGATAGAATGGTTAATTGTTGTAAATAAAGTCGGAATTTACTGAAAATATATTGAAGAAGCAGAAAAAGCATCGTATTATTAAAGAAAAAACACTTAATGCATGACGATTATGTATGGTGGGAAAGGAGAGTAAGATGAAAAACAAATTTATTAGGAAATGGCTGGTTATTTTAACTGTGGCGGCTATGATGATCCCGGCTGGAATTCCGGCAAATGCAGAAACAGTGGAAGAAGGCGAAAATATCGCGCCGACAGCGGGAATATCAGCAGAAACGCCGAATGTGACAGCAGAAACACAAAAGGAAGAAATATCAGCAGAAATGCCGGATATGACGGCAGAAACACAGAATGAAGAAAAATCGGATGTGCAGGCAGAAGGACAAAATCAGGCAAAACAGGGTGTTTTGGAAGCGGTACGGCAGAATACAGAAAAAGCCGAAGAAGCTTCAGATGCAGTCGATGTACAGGCGGAGGAAAGGACGGCAGGGGAAGTTCAGATCGGAGAGCAGATATATCCGACTCTTACCGAAGCATTTGCAGCGGCAAAAGACGGGGACGTACTGCGGCTTTTAGAAAATGCAGAAGTTTCACAACCGATCTTGCTGACAAAGAATGTGACGTTAGATACAAATGGATTTACTGTATCGGCGGCAGCAGGATTCAAAGGCAATTTTATGTTTACGAATCGGGGAACATTCAATATTGTCGGAAGCGGAAAGATTGACGGCAGTGTGGGAACGTACCCGCTGATCATGATCAATAATACCGGCGGCGCGGTTTTAAATATCCAAAGCAGTGAGATCACCGGTCAGGGAGTTGTGCAGAATGTAGGCGGAATCGTGAACATCACAGGCGGTACGTTGACGGCATCAGCAAGAAATACGGTTCTTTCACAGTTCGGCGAAGTGCATATAGGCGCATCGGCCCATCTTATGGCAGCAGGAGAAGGGAAATCTGCGGTTCAGTTGATCGGAGCAAAGATGACTCTTTCGGGGGATGCGGTGCTGTCAGGAAACGGCGGGATCGATGTGTTTAACAGCAACAGAAACGAAGAAGGTACTGTATCGGCGCAAGTAGAGATTACAGGCGGTAGGATCGAGACAAAAGATTTTCCGGTTTCGGGAAACAATCAGGAGTCGGCAGGAGCGGAAGTTGCGATCACAGGCGGAAGCCTGAAAAATATATCGGGCGGAACAGCTATTTACTGGCCGATGGAAGGACAACTTACGATCGGCGGCAATGCGGTGATCGAAGGAGGAACCGGGATCGAAGCAAAAATGGGAACAATTACGATCAAGGATAATGCGGTCATCACAGGAAGCGGCGAATGGAAAGAAGAAAAGCCGCAAAACGGTGGGGCAAATCCTGAAGGTTCAGCGTTTCTTGGATCGGCGCAGATGTACGACGGCTGCATCAATGATTCTTCTCTTGTCGTTAATATTCTCGGTGGAACGCTTAAAAGCGTAAACGGTAATGCGGTCACGATCTATAATACAGAAGAAAAATCAGATGTGAGAGCAGATATTTCTGTGACAGGCGGATCTTTGCAGCCGGCAGCAGGAAAAGGTGCGGTCAAAGTAATTACAAGCGGAGATAATACGACCCGTTTTGATCCGGATAAAAAGACTCTTGACACAATGAAATCCAATACTACCGTAAAAGTTGCAAAGGATGTAGCTGCTGCGGCAACGGACAGAGACGGAAAGACAACATATTATAATACAGTAGAAGAAGCGCTTGGATCGAATACGGAAGACGGAAATATTCACATATATATTAACGAAAACTCTTCTGTAAAACAGGAAGCTTTGGAAGGAGAAAACGTAATATTGACAGTTGCTCCCGGAGTCGTTTTGGAAGTGACATCCGGAATTGACGGAATGATCGTAAAAGAAACTGTTCATGAAGACGGATCTAAAACATATGAACTTGTTAATGCAGAAGAACTTTCAGCACCGAAAAATGTAACCGTTACGGCAGACTGCAAGACTGTACACATCGGCAAAAAGATCCGGCTGAAAGCTTCGGCAGAACACGATACAAAGCAGGTGAATTATCTTTATCGGTGGTACAAAGACGGAGCGTTGTTAAATGGAGCTGTTTCTGCGGAATTGGAAGTTACAGAAAGCGGAAACTACGCTGTTGAAGTATTTGCGGTTCTGGAAAAAGACGGAACAACGTTAACTTCTTTAGGCGCGAAGAGCGATCCTGTTAAATGTACGGTGACGCCGCATGAATATGAAGAAAAATGGAGTTCGGACGGAAAGGTTCACTGGCACGAATGTACGATCTGTAAAAATAAAACTGATGTGGCAGAGCATACATTCGGAGAATGGAAAGTGACAGAGAAAGCGACAGAGAAAAAGGACGGAAGAAAAGAGCGGAGCTGTACTGTATGTGGTCATAAAGAAACGGCGGTGATAAAAGCAGCAGGCAAAACAGAAGAGCCGCGGAAAGAATCAGACAAAACGGCTTCTGTGAAAACCGGTGACAAAACAGATCCGGCAGTTTATATTTTCTTTGTCATTTTGACAGGCGGGATGATCGCAATCTTATCGGCAGGGAACAGAAAGAACAGAAGAAAATAGAATAGATGAAAATAGAATAAAAGAAAATCGAACAGAAGAAAATCGAAACAATGAAAAAGCAAGAGGTCCGTTCCACTAAGTGGAGCAGACCTCTTTAATGATTAATTATAGCAGAATATATGCAGTAAAAAGATTCAAAACAGAAAATTTTACAGCAGACCGAATTCAGTCATTGCTTTTTTCAGCAGTTCTTTGTGAGGCTCTTCTAATTCTGTAAGAGGAGCTCTAAGAGAACCGACTTCTTTGCCCATCATGTTCATAGCGGCTTTTACAGGGATCGGATTGACTTCGCAGAAAAGAGCGTCGCAGATCGGAAGCGCGTCTAACTGCATTTTGCAGCTTCCTGCCGTATCGCCTGAAAGATATTTTGTTACCATGTCGTGAACGTAAGTCGGAGCTACGTTGGAAAGTACGGAGATAACACCGATTCCGCCAAGGGAAAGAAGAGGTACTACCTGATCATCGTTCCCTGAGTAAAGGTCGATGTTTCCGTCGCACAGATGCATGATCTTTGCACCGACCGAAATATCGCCGGAAGCTTCTTTGATGCCGACGATGTTATCTACATTTTTTACAAGATGAGCTACAGTTGTAGGCTGGATCGCACATCCTGTACGGCTCGGCACATTATAAAGGATCGCCGGGATATCGACGGAGTTACAAATCTGTGTATAGTGTGCGATCAAACCGTTTTGCGTCGCTTTGTTGTAGTACGGTGTGACAAGAAGAAGTCCGTCTGCACCGTCTTTGGCTGCTTCCTGAGAAAGCTGGATCGCTGTGCGTGTAGAGTTGGATCCTGTGCCTGCGATCACCGGGATACGGTGGTTTACACGTTCAATGGCAAAACGGATCACTTTGCTGTGTTCCTCTTCGGACATTGTTGCAGATTCTCCGGTCGTTCCGCAGATGATGATCGCATCTGTTTTTCCTGCAATCTGTTCTTCGAGTAGTTCCGCAAGTTTATCGTAATTGACTTCAAGATCTGATTTCATAGGAGTAACGATCGCTACGCCTGCGCCTTTGAAAATTGACATAATTAAATCCTCCTTAAATGTTTGCGTTCGTTTGATAGTGCTTTGCGTAAATAAAAGAAACGGCAGGATGCGCCGTCTCAAAATATACTTTACGGTATACTTCGATAGCTCTCCATCTTGCGATGACAGTCATGGCGCTGTTGACGACATGCCCAAGGAAAAGGGTTCAAGTCTCCATATCCTTTCGGCATCTTCCCCTTTCTGATGAGTTCTTCTGCTCTTGAATACATCCGTCATCGTACTTATGAAAAATGCGACCTCTATCTCGTTCCTTTATTAGTTATTATATGAAAAAAATTGTTTTGCGAACCTGAAATGAGTTATACAAAACGCTTCATCTAATATAAAAAAATCATAACACCCACGTGGAATGATGTCAACTGTTTTGCTCTTTGACAAGCAAATTATTTCATGGTAAAATATATACATCTGCAGTGTGAATGACAAGATTTTCATTTGCACTTTTTTTATGCTGTAGCAAATTTTAATTTCTTACAGCATAAAACCCT
>OHQZ01000771.1_pt1 | contig 10981 bp, 9 predicted proteins | sample 1578281 | NCBI WGS metagenome assembly OHQZ01 (sample SAMEA3879589, study PRJEB24766) | human gut metagenome | biome: human-associated habitat; feature: feces | place: USA | collected 1985/1987
TATCTTTCTTACTCATAAAAAACAATTCCTTTCTAGATTTTAATTAAGATATGGAAGTAGCATCCGAAGACACTACTTCCATATCTTGTGAGAAGCAACTTAGAAACTTCTACGGCCGCCTCTCGGATTCTGATAACCGCCACCGTTATTCTGGTTACGGTATCCGCCAGCATAATTCTGATTGTTTCTTCTCTGGGAATTCCGGGCAAGGCTTGCGCGAACGTCGCTCATGTTAATATTGCTGCGATTCCGGCTATAACGGTTCGCGTTGGAAGTATCCACATACTTCAACAGCATGAGTGTTATATCGTTTCTGTCAGGATAAGCCTTGATGACAGAGAAGTTCATATAATCCGATTCAACATTCAATGCTACCTGGAAGATTCTTTGTGGGTCTAATTCCACAGTAGCGACTGTTGGCCTTGAAGCAAATTCGTTGACCTTGATGTTAAGCAGCCGCTTACCATCATCATCGCATTCAGTAATGCTCTGGTCATCAATCAACGATGAATCTTTTGCAAACTGCGCCATGATTTTCTTGAATTTGGTACTAGTAGCATAACGGCCGCCATATCCAGAGTGACCTGTTACGTCCACTGCCATTCTTACATTGCCGCGCATTGTAACATCTGTGCCAGGAATCCAGATATTTCTACTGCCTTCGACTCCGGCCCTTGTGTCGAAAATAGCATAACAAGTGGTGTTTGTTGTGAGCTGGTAATTTCTCTGGTCTAAATCGGGGTCGAAGAAGACTTCGACGATTTCCGGAAGTCCCATCGTCGCAATGACTTCTGTCACCTGCTTAGCAATTTCACTCAAGCTCACTGACCACACACTTCCGATGTGTGCCATTCTTACAATTGGGTCCTTGTCAATTTCCATTTGCAATTCGTCTGGTGATGGAATCTTAAATGTACTCTTTTTCTTGTCGTTGTTGTCATTCATGTTGACGTCAACCTCCTTAGTTTAAAATGTTTGATTGCTATATAGCGCTAAAATAATATATATCTTAAATCTTGAACGATTTAATCAACTGTTAGTAACTCATTAATTATATATTAGATTATACTTCAGTCAAGCCTCGTTCATTGATTCGAGATTTAAGTATTGAGTAGTGTGTCCGCATGTAGTTATCCATATATACCTCCCATTGTCTATTAGGTGGACAGTATTTTGGCCCGATTGAATACACACTAATCTTACTGTTGCCCACATATTTTCTATTCATTAAATCTCCAAAATACATGGTGCAATCAAATCTGGATGCGTACTTATTTCCGGTCATTAAGCCATAATAGTTATTACTTTGCCTTGCTAATGCCGATGTTCCTCCTCCAGATTCTAATGAAGATACGGCCATTGCAAATATCGCATTGATGCCGTATCGTTGTTCCAGATAATATAGTGACTCCTCGTATCCAGACCACCAGGTACCTTCTGTGAGTAAATGCATATCTTCTAATTTAAGATTTGTGATTTTTGACACATTTGAAGGGTCACATTGTATTCGGTTAACATATAGTCGGTACTGTTCCTCCTGATATTGGTTAATAAGAGCTTCTTGTGCACCCCGTTCAACAGATTTATCAATAGTAGGGTTGTTTATATTAGCCAATTCATTTCTGTCTGCGACAGTTAAGGTATGTACTGTGTCATCGATGGAAGATGCTGCTTCTACCTTACTTTTAACCAGAGGCTCCACTATCAGCTCTTCGGCATTACTGCTACGCGGAATCATGATTATAAATGTCATCATCAGTGTCACAATCACCGCAGCAAACTTCATTCTCTTTTCAGTTTTCAAAATAGATTTTCTGTGGTTCATTTGCAAATGTCCTCCTTTAATTTGTATAAATGATAAAAGTGGCAAAGGCATAAGATTTATTATACCCTTATGCCTTTGCCACTAAGTCATTTCAATAATATAGATGTATAAGTCTTTTTAGATATCTCATAATCGAGATAAGAGTCCTTTGACGATATTTCCGATGTCATCCTTGGTGTATTCACCAATGGCCAGTCTCTTAGAATATATTGTCCAATCGGCATTTGCCATGTTAGCTTCTTGGGTTCCTATATGACTTAAGAAACCTTGCTCTAAGACAACCGATTTAAACATTGCCGGGTCTTTCCGTACAGATGCAGTTAAAAGTGCATTATGATTTTCCTGAATCACACGATTAATCTTACTCGGAAGTTCATTTTGCAGCGCAACAGATGCGTCAAGCTCAACCTGAAGTCGATTGACCAGGGAGCTAAAACATTCTGTGTTGACGGCTACGTCATTTTCCGGATTATCGCTTATATGAGACGTACTAGTCACAGCATTACTGCATTTTGTCACCACAGTATCCCATGCAACGGATAAACACAAAAAGAATCCTGGTGTCATATGAGCATAGTCTCTGATATAGTCCCAACATACCGTTGAGAAAACATCTGAATCCATAACAGATTCAAGCCAGCGATTGAATAACATACGAATATTGGAGTGATTTCCATCGTTAGGACTCAAACTTAAACGTCCATACTCTTTGGGGAGCAGTTCAAGACAGCTCCTTGTTATATTTCCAATTTTGTTAAATACCTCCATCTCGATACAACCAATGATTTCGGTTACAACCAGTGCTACAAGATTACCAAATTTGTAATTGGTATTATCCCGAAAAGCACCTATGAAACCATTGTAGAGGTATTTTAAATAAGGCGTTTTCTCTATTGAAGGATTGCGTTCATCTAATATACCACTTATCAGCAGGTACATGAATTTACAGAATGCTGCATTAAATGCATTATCTGTATAATTACCGTGTCCAAAATCAGAAAAGACCTTCTCTGTATCTGGATTTATCCACGAAAGTACTTGAAAAGCTTCCGATGAAGATGTTGGCTTTCCATTGAGTAGATGTGATCCAAATTCAAGTATTTGGTCTTCCATGATACCTATATCAGTAGGAACAAGTAAGCTTTGAGCACCTCTATTGTTGTCAACTAGGGGCTCACCCTGGAATGTCTCTATCAAGAGACGTGCCGTTTTAGTTACTTCTGATTTTTGGTCTGACAAGTACTTACTCATATCATTTTCCGTAAGAAGTCCAGTGTTGTACAACTCAGTTACTAATAGATTACCCTGGACCGCATTAGGTTTTTTCAACGCAATTACCGCAGCATCGATGTCTGCCATATTAATATTATTGTTTTCAAGTTTTAATTTTACACCAATTAGATTAGCATATTTTTCAAGTATAAGTTCTGCACCTTTGATAATGCAATTGAGTGATGGTAATTTAGCAGATATCTGATGTAGTTTGTTGTATAATAATTGAATGTCGTTATCAAGATTATCTGAATCGTCAAGTTTTCCAAGAGCCGACGCTATGGTTTTACAAGATAACCGAGTTGCATCATCGGTTGTAACATCGATATCATTTGACCCAATCAAATCCACAAATTCTATCATAGGATGTATTTCTTCATTTGGATATGGGTCCATCAATTTTCCTATTTTTTGTCTGAAGTCCATAAGTTATAACCTACCTCCTTTAATCGCTGATTTGTCCGTTCTACGAGTTTCGCCGTAGAAAAATTCTTCAATATGCCTTTCTGTATAAATACTAATTGTTTTAATTTAGCTAGACCTGACGGTGTATACTGGTTTCTTTCTTTTGTGACAATTGATGAATTGATTGACTTAAGTATACAAGCAACAAATTCCGAACATATCATTGAATCATCCTTTAGTGTTTTATGTTTACTAAAGAATCGAACCAATCCACTTACATCATATTTAAATTTCTCCATGTTGTTTTTAAACATTTCAATCGTGTTTGCAAATAACGTATATTCGTTAGGAGTTGCCATATAGGCATATATGGAATACGTTATTTCGTCTGTATGCTTAGCATACCACCCATCAAGAATATCTTCAATGACGAATCCACGACCTTCAAAATTGAAACTAAATAAATTTCTCAATGATGGGTCAGTTGCTATGGTTGCATGGGAATATGGCTCATGTCCAACTTTTCTAATCAGGTTACCGGGAAGTGTTCCGGTGTTAAATAACACCACATATATTGGTATTCGCTGATTGTCACTGTATGCAGATGATTCAAGAACTTGCCCATATACCCACATCTGACAATTCTCAACAATGTGTTTCTGTCTGGATCTGATTGCATTATTTCTATCCATCTCATTGGCCTTTTTCTCTATATAAGGAAGTATTTTTGATGAGATGTATCTGGATGTTCTTCTTGCTTCATATGCAGCACTCCCATTGTCTGAATTAGCTACTTTGGCAAGATATGTCTGGACTCGTCTTACTTTTGAGTCTATCTGTACCAAAGATTCTCTTTTTCTGCAAGCCCTGGCTTCAGCATACAAATCATTTGCCAGTTCCCTGTAGTTGACGGCTGGGTCAAAGAGCATCGCAGATTGTTTTAATATTTTCATAGGTGGGATTGATTTCCCAAATATCTTTGGGTCTGGTAATGTGTCGACTACCTCCTCAAGTCCTTCTGTTATAATTTCCTTATTGTCCAACGTATCCCACTTAGGAACATAGACAATATCTTGTTCTTTAAGAGCAGAAAGTAGTGCATAGAATGGTGCATATTCCTTGTTGACAACTTTAATGTAGTTAATGCTACTAATGGAATTCATTACCTCATCTTTCAATTCCTCTTTCTTTTTATCTATTGCTTGTATCTTTGGATGATTGTTAGGGTTATTTCCACCATCCTTAATTTCTATTTCCATGCTCAAAGATGGTATATAGAAATCTGGTATATAAAAATGTGTCTTCCCTTCATATGTATAATAGTAAGTATGTGGGGATGGTCCGAGTATATCCTGCCCACTAAAATTAAGGAAGTTGTCGAGCATTTCTAAAAAATCCAACCCATAAGAACTATCGTACATCACTTCATATTTAGTTCTACTGTCATCGTCAGTAAATGTATATGTACCACTGTTTTTACGGGAATAAACCATTTTTCTCTGTTGATCGGGGTCGTTTAACAATGTCGTTTTTCCATATTTTCCAATCATGTTTTTGTCAGCAATCGAGCTTGCCTTTTCCCTACATTTTGCACTTTTGCATATTCTAAAATACTTCCCAGTCTTTTCATTAAACCCAGTATGGTTCCCACAATAAATACACTTTCCCTCAACTTTTCCAGTTCTGAGGTAGCATTCATATCGAGCTGCACTCCAGCCACCAGGGATTTGGTCTGCGTGTTCACTTGCTATATGATTAATCAGACTGTATTTGTCCACAAATACCTTGTCGCACAATTGACAATGTACTTTTCGCTTAGGTTTGATTTTTTGTACACTCATTATTTCACGTCCTTTCTAATTAAGTCTTATGGGTTTGTTAAAGCTGATTTTATAATAGGAAATAAAGGGTATATGGTTTTAAATTAGACACAAATCAATAACTTGGATTGTTATTCTGAGGAGGTGAATACATGCAAGGACGAGAGATAACGTTTGACTTTGATAAGTACAAACGACCGGTCTTATTGAATACAAAGGAGACTATAGCGAATACTATAATTAACGCACTATTCATGGTACCGGGAAATTCTCCAGTTAATCCATTAAACGGAGTGAATATAATGCAGTATATGTACAAGACATATGATTCTATTAACACTGATGAAATCTTGACTGCATTAAGACAAACATGTGGTGATACATTTGCCACGTTATACATTGACGGTGTTTCAATAAATAGTGCTAGGACTCCTGATGGAGATCTTCTTATTATAGCTATTAATTTGAAAATGCCTGATACGCGAGAAGCAGATGCTCTTGCTATTGTATTAAAGAAGGTCGACGACAGAGTCCATTTCAACTATGGCTTCATGAGCGATGTTCTCAGCGTAGTCGCATAAATGGAGGTGAAAACTGTTGAGGTTAGACCAGTTAACAAATGCAACCAAGGATGAATCAATCAATATTGGTACTGCGTTGCAACAACTTAGGAATTTGGGTTCACAAAATCAATTACCGACACATGCTGAACAATCTGCTCCTAAACAAACTATGGCTTCGGATAACGACTTTGTATCAATTGAAACACTTTCTGATGGTACAAAAGTGTGGGTTATAAAAAAGGAAACATCTGAACAGCGGATGGCTAAATTGGGAGAGCGTTACGTGCGTACTTTAAAGGTAATGGACCAATCAGACCCATTATTTGATGCAATTAGTGTTAAATCACATGATAACGGATTTGACCCGGTTGCAATACTAACGAAAAAACGAGGAGAGTTTGACCAGGACGTGGTTAAACTCAATAACGTCAAAAAAGTATTTGAGCATTTTGATTATGGGCCAAATGGATTAGTTCCGAAAGGGTCTCCTGAGGCAGAATCATATAAAAAATGTATTGAGCTTGTTAGGTCTAAACGAGTTAGGCTACCTACAGTCGAGGAGTTTGAGAAAGTTCGAAAACAAGCATTAGAAGAAAGGAAAAAAACTATGGAAAACAATTTACCAACCCCACCGGTTATGCCGGTAGCACCAACTACAACAACCCCAACGGCTCCAACGTCGGAAGAAGTTAGAAATGTTGTAACACAGGCAACACCAAATACGGCTGATTATTCTCCGGATATGTTGCCACCTAAGAGAAATTTGTCAGCAGATGCTGCTAAAAATGTAGCAAAAGCTAAGCCAATTGATGTAACAAAAACATTGGTTGAACATTCTATGAATCCCAAGGCACCAATTGATAATACGTCGAGTACTGATACACCAACTCCAGTTACGCCAGAAGTTGAACCGGCTCAGTCAGTGACATTTGATGTCAAAGAAGGGCAAGCTGAATCATTTTTTGCTGCTCTACCAGACACCGAGAAGCAGAAAGTACAGGCTGCGAAAATCATTAAGCTGAATGAGGTACGTACCATAGATGTCCCAACGGCAATTACAACTATCGACAATATCACAGACTATCGTAAAATAGTACCAAAGAAAGTCACTGGCGAGTATGTTGAAGTACCACTTCCAAACTCTGGATATATTGCCACAATGGCCGGTGCCGGGTCTCTGGCTATGGCTACAATTGTGGCTGACCAGAATAATGGTGCCGATGTTAGAAAACAGTACCAGTTTTGCTTTGACAATCTGGTCACAACTTCTATTGGACAGATGTCGTATAATGATTTTATCCTTAAAACAAGTCCGACTGATTTACCTGCACTTATTGGTGGTATTTATCGTGCTAGTATGCCGGAAGAGAATGAAATTATGTTAACCTGTGGTAACCCAAAATGTCGAAAAGATTACAAAATCAAGTATCGAACAACTGAGATTACCGATGTTGATGCTTTTGATGATGAGACCAAGGTTCAGATTAATGACATCATCGAATCGTCTGACGTAATAGGAGATGCAAAAGAAGCCCAGGCCAATTCTCCGGTAATGACGGCAAAGACATATATGTTAGATGATGATACATACATCACAATCAAGATTCCTGACGGTCAGATGACAATCGAAAGAAGTACTGTTATTGAGCAGGTCGGGGAAGCATATGGAGACATTGTAGCCTTCCTGTTCAATTTTGTCAAAGAACTCAAGAGAAAGCTTATTCCAGCCGGATTTACTACACCACAGTGGTTTTCAATAACAGACCCGGCTATCATTGCTGAAGAACTGTACAATATGGACGACACTTCCGTATCTTTGCTCATGGACGGTGTTGGTAGTTTGAAGGTATATGATGAATTTAAGTATGCATTCAAAGGACCTATCATATGTCCTCACTGTGGACGCAAGGAAGACAAGATTCCATGTGATATAAACGATCTGGTTTTTCTCCGAGTCTCCAAGATTACCAACAAAAAATCATAACTCATGATGCATTGTATCTACACATGGTCATGGATTTAAAAATTCCAATGACGGTGGATGATTTTGATTCAATGACCAAAAAACGTTTAATGCGATTAGAAGAGTTGCAAACTAAACGTATTGAAGCGGCAAATGCTGCCCAACGAGCTGAGCAGAAGAAGATTGAAGACATTCAAAAGACGCGTGAACTACGTGAGCGAGCTCGACAAGCTAGTGAAGCTCGAAGGCTTAGAAATAGACGATAATTGAATTATGTGGGGTAGGATTAAATCCTACCCCATGATGTTAAAATACGGAGGCACATTTATATGGACGAAATAAATAAATTGATTATAGTTGATAAATGTGTTGACGGTGATATGACTAAATTGAAGGAAGTGGTTGACGATTTTTATGATGAAGTCGACCAGTTATACGAATTATTAAAACCGCTCATGGTAGATAGGACCTTGGAGACGATTCAATACACTCATAAAACAGAAGGTATACGATTTTCTGTAAAAACATCTAAAGATATGCCAGCAAAGTTCAGTAAGTCATCCACTGCGAAAATAATTACCTCTGTCGAGGGCGGCATTGGTATAATCAACATCCCTATAACGAAGGAGGGATGATTAATGAGAGTTTGGTTACTTGATGTCGACAAAGCAATTCGACTAAACGGTATTCCAGAAGTAACAGACCCCATCAGTTTTGAAAAGGGCATGATACCTACGGATGACGGATTGTTCTCAACCAAATTATTCGGCATGAGTGTGAATGACCGAAAAACAACCTTTGGATATATTAATCTCAAAAAGCATTTCTTGTCTCCAAAGGTGTATTTGACATTAAAGGCCCTCAATCGAAATTTTGAACACTTGGTATATGGCACTAAGAATTTCAAAATTGAGAATGGCCTCTTAGTTGTTGACCCAGACGGTGAGACCGGTATAGATTTTTTATATAAAAACTGGGACAAAATCAATTTTCAAAAAAATAATAGTAATAAACGAAACACGCGAATAGATATGATAACTCTTAATAAAAAGAATGTTATCTTTACGGATAAATGGTTAGTTATGCCAGCATTCTATAGAGATGTCAATCTACAGAATACTTCAGGAAAAACAAAGGTTCCAGAAATCAACGACAAGTATAATGCTATCATAAGAAATGTTAAAATGATGGACAGTGCTGCTAATTTTGATTTCATGATTCATTCAATTGAAGGAAAAATTCAGGACTTGCTCGTTGAAATTTATAATCTTATCAAGGTAAAGATTGAGAAAAAGAATGGTTACATGCGACAATCTGTGCTTGGTAAATCTGACGACTATTGTGTTAGGTCTACAATAACAGCAACATCATATCATTCTAATACATACAAGGAGCAAAAGATTAATACTCGGTATACGGGTATACCATTGGGCTACTGTTGCTCAATGTTCACTCCATTTGTGCTAGGATGGGTGAGGCGTTATTTCAAAGGAAGACTTGAAGATAATACCAATTCATTCCCAATCATGCTAAATAAAGATGAGACTGTTTATGTTAAATTGGAAGACCCATCAACATTCTACAACGATGAGTACATAGAAAAGCAATTGGAAAGATGGATTGAGGACCCATCTAGTAGATACGACAAGATCGAGATTCCAATATCTAAAAAGGATAGAGAGAAATACAATATCACGGGACCAAAATATCTTACTCTTGTGGGATACAATACTGCGACTACAACTATGCCAAAAAAGGAGGACATGGTTGAACGACCATTGACTTGGACCGACGTATTATACATGGCGTGCGTTGATATCACAGAAGATAAACATGTCATTATAACCAGATATCCAATGTTGGACTATCTTGGAACCTATATATCTAAGATTTTTGTGATGAGTACACGAAAAACCATGCCGATGTTAATCAACGATAGATTATATGAGGACTATCCTGTCATTGATTATAATAAAAAAGGTAACCTTGATTCAGATTTCATCGATTCTATTAAGCCCAGCCCTGCATATCTCAAGGGACTTGATGGTGACTTCGATGGTGACCAGGTTACAGCCAAAGGTTTGTTTAGTCAGGAAGCTAATGCTGAGGCTGAGGACATCATGTACAGGAAAACAAATCTTATTACAATCGATGGTGCAATGGTTAGGTCTATAGGTAACGAGGCATTACAGACGTTATTTACCATGACAAGATTCAAGAAAAGAAAAGCTGCTTAACTATAAAAAGACAACTTGAGTAAATTAATCTCAAGTTGTCTTTTTATTTCATATTCCACAATTTTCTAATTATAAATAAAAATAGGAGGATATAACAATGGATAAATGTCCGGTACCATTATTGACTGAGATAATTGTACGACGTAATGGATATATTCTACACCCGGAAAGATACTTCATAAATAAGTTTGTTGTTAGGAATGTAATAATTAGGTTAGGAGTTGATACCAACATAAATAGCATCGATGAATTAAGTGATACGTGGATTAGCTTTTTTACTAGATATGCACGAAAACTTAGATTGACCGTAGAGATACTTGAGCCGGTTAAAAGATTAGGTTTGTTGCCATTAATCAGATACGAATTACCACCATCCTTAACAACCAATCTGACAGATGAGATGTTTGATACACTAATGAGTTCATTTGGTAAGCTTTGGGCTATTGGTAAAAAGCCCCCAAGTTGGTTATTTTGCCTATTCAGACTCAATATACCGGTAGGTGATAACCGGCTCAAGAAACTCGAATATTGTACATGTGATACAGATGTATTTTCTGACAATATATATGAGTCGTTTGTTAAACCGGCCTCGCTGATATTATCAAAAAGCAAGTATGAAAAAATACTTTATCATTATTGGACTAAATTAAATGGTAATATTTATCCATTGGATAAATTAGGATTGGACGACAACTGGATTACAACATATGTCACAAATCTTATTGCTAACAATAGAACCCCACACGGTATAACTGAGATACGAATTATACAACAGTGGATGTGTTCATCGGATAATCCTGATGAATCGGATAAGAGAATTGACCTATTAAAACGGTTGATTGAGTCAAATGGTAATAATTTAAAAATATGTAATACGGAGATACTTGCCAAGTTAA
>OHQZ01000774.1_pt1 | contig 10918 bp, 8 predicted proteins | sample 1578281 | NCBI WGS metagenome assembly OHQZ01 (sample SAMEA3879589, study PRJEB24766) | human gut metagenome | biome: human-associated habitat; feature: feces | place: USA | collected 1985/1987
GTAAAAATCCCACGGTTTGCTCCTCCCTCCAGTACCAGTCCTGCTTTTTTCATATAAGCTCCCCTCTTTATTTCCAAGGCGCCCCTTCACCGGACGCCTGATACTTCTTATTTTTATCGCTGTTCCAGCGCAATATATTCTTCCTCCGGTTTTACATTTTTATACGCCGGACGGATGATCTTATCCATATTGATCAGCTCTTCCATTCGATGAGCGCTCCATCCTACGATACGGGCGATCGCAAACATTGGAGTAAATAATTCTGTGGGCAGATCCAGCATACTGTAAACAAAGCCGCTGTAAAAATCCACGTTGGCGCTTACGCCTTTGTAAATATGACGCTCCTCTCCGATAATCTTCGGAGCCAGACGCTCTACCATACTGTACAGGGCAAAATCCTTATCTCTTCCCTTCTCATGGGCAAGCTGCTGTACAAAGCCCTTGAAGATTTCTGCACGAGGGTCGGAGATAGAATATACTGCATGACCCATTCCATAGATAAGCCCCTTCTTATCAAAGGCCTCCCGATGAAGCAGACGGCGCAGATAATTTCCCACTTCCTCTTCATCTGTCCAGTCTTTCACTTCTTTTCTCATATCTTCAAACATTTTTACTACTTTAATATTAGCACCGCCGTGTTTCGGTCCTTTTAAGGAACCTAACGCTGCTGCAACTGCAGAATATGTATCTGTTCCGGAAGATGTTACCACGTGAGTCGTAAAGGTAGAGTTGTTACCGCCTCCATGCTCCATATGCAGAACCAGAGCAATATCCAGAATCTCCGCCTCCAGCTGAGTATACTTCTTATCCGGTCTCAGCATCCGCAGAATATTCTCCGCTACCGATAACTTGGGGTCCGGGCGGTGAATATACAGGCTTTTTCCTTTGATAAAATGATTGTATGCGTGATATCCATATACCGACAGCATGGGAAATACGCTGATCAGATTCAGACACTGGCGCAGAACATTAGGCAGAGAAGTATCGTCTGCATTATCATCGTACGCATACAGGGTAAGAACGCTTCGCGCCAGAGTATTCATCATATCCGGCGTGGGCGCCTTCATGATGACATCCCTCACAAAATTGGTGGGAAGACAGCGCTGATCTGCCAAAAGCTGTCCAAAATCTTTCAGTTCCTCTTCCTTCGGCAATTTTCCGAAAAGCAGCAGATATGCCACTTCCTCAAAACCAAAACGTTTTCCTTTCAGAAAACCTCCTACCAGATCATGGATCTCATATCCTCTGTAGTACAGCCGTCCTTCACAGGGAACGGTCTCGCCATTCACGATTTCGGTGGAATGAATCGCAGAAATCTGAGTCAGCCCGGCAAGAACTCCCTTACCATTAATATCTCGCAGTCCACGTTTCACATCGTACTTTCCATAAAGAGCCACATCCATCTTACTGTTTTCAATACAGATATCTGTCAGTGCTTCCATCTCCGGTGTTACTTCCAATTTAAAATCTGCCATACCATATTCCTCCTTCTTTTCCCTGCCAACCGTCTCTGCCCTCAAAAGAACCTTCTGTACCCGGCGTTTTTCCTTTTAAAATTCGTAAGATACTATTTATTATACATTTTTATGGTACTCCTTACAATATTCAAAATCTTAAAAAATCATGAACATGAAAAGAGCTGCCCTAAGCAGCCCTTTTCCTTTGCTCTTCTATTTTCTGAAGGATAACACTTCTTCCTCATATTTTTTCACTTCTTCAAACCAGGTTTCTCTCACCGGAACCCCCTGGCTTTCACAGAAATAGTCCCACACGGCGCCAAAAGGATACGTTTTTACTTCCTCCTGCAGCATCATCAGTTCTGTAAATCGATTCTGATCCTGCATTTCTTTCATCTGTTTATTCGGTGACAAAAGCGCGTACAGAAGTGCTTTCTGCATATTCCGCATTCCCACGGTCCATGCGGAGATCCGGTTAATGCTGGCGTCAAAGAAATCCAGCGCCAGAAGTACCCGGTCAAGAGCGTCATTTCTCACAATTTCCTTGGCGATCTCCCTTGTCTCATCATCAAAGAGCACCACATGATCGCTGTCCCAGCGTACCGGACGGGTGACATGAAGGGCGATCTTATCGCTAAACAGCAAGAGCGATGCGATTTTATCGGACACCACTTCTGTCGGGTGATAGTGCCCATTGTCCATCAGGCTGAGAATCCCGTTTTTCGCCGCATAATTCATAGTAAATTCACTGGAGCCTACTGTATAAGATTCCATTCCGATACCAAATACTTTGGATTCCAGACAAACCAGAACTTTCTCTCTGTCATAATTAATGGATAAAATCTGATCCAGAGAATCTTTAAATCTCGCTCGCGGTCCCAGACGATCTGCCGGAATATCCTTATATCCATCAGGAATCCAGATATTCATGGTGCAAGGCTGCCCCAGCTCTTCGGCAAAATACTGGGAAATCCGAATACATGCTTTTCCATGGTCAATCCAGAAACGGCGGATCTCTTCATCGGGGCTTGACAGTGTCAAGCCGTCTTTTACCTTGTCATGAGAAAAATAAGTCGGATTAAAATCCAGTCCCAATCCCCTCTCTTTTGCGAATTCTACCCATTTTCTGAAATGTTTCGGTTCCAGTTTATCCCGGTCCACAAATTCCCCATTTTCAAAAATAGCGTAATTTGCATGAAGATTTAATTTGTGTTTTCCTGGCACCAGACTCAGTACTTTATCAATATCCGCCATCAACTCTTCCGGTGTGCGGGCTTTTCCCGGATAATCCCCCGTCGCCTGAATCCCTCCGGTAAGCGGTCCTTCGTGGTCAAATCCCGTCACATCATCTCCCTGCCAGCAATGCATAGAAATCGGAATATTTTTCAAGGTTTCCAGGGCTTTGTCTGTATCTACACCGAACCCTGCATACATCTGTTTCGCTTCTTCATACCTCTCTTTATTGGTCATACCCTTACTCCTCCCAAATCAATATCTTGTAATCTTTATATCAAAAGACTGATGGATCACATCTCTTGCCGCTTCCACCGAGTCAAATACGCCTGCATGAAGCATCTGCGCCGTCAGATTTCCAATAGCAGTAGCCTCGGTGGGACCTGCATGAACTTCTTTTTTCGTTGTACGGGCAGTCAGTTCATTCAGATAAGCGGCATTGGCGCCGCCTCCTATGATATGCACTCTCCCGAAAGTTCTCCCCGCCATCTCTTCCAGTTCTTTCACCGTTTTTCCATAACACTCTGCCAGACTGGCATAGATCACCGTGGCAATCTCTCCCAACGTCTCCGGCACCGGCTGCCCGCTTTCTCTGCAGGCTGTCCGAATCTCCTCTGTCATGTTGTCCGGCGCTAAGAACCGATCGTCGTTTACATCCACCCGGGAAGGAAATTCTCTCGCTTCCTCCGCCATGGCGCATATCTCTTCAAAGCCGTACGCATCATCGTACTCATGACGCACTGACTGAATCATCCACAGACCCATGATATTTTTCAGATAACGGAACCGATAATCATAGCCCCCTTCGTTGGTGAAATTCAGCTGACAGCTCCTTTCAGAACAGTCCGCTTCTTTTCGCTCAATTCCCATAAGAGACCAGGTTCCCGAACTGATATAGATAAAGTCATCGTCATTTGCCGGAACCGCCAGCACTGCCGAACCGGTATCATGGGTGGCAGGAACCACCACATGCAGGTTATATCCCACTTCTTTCTGCACTTCTTCTGTGAGATTCCCCAGATCCGTTCCCGGCATCACGATTTTCTGGAACATCTCTCTGTTATATCCCAGAAGATCGATCAGTTCGTAATCCCAGTCTTTCGTCTGAGGACTCACCAACTGACCGGTGGTGGCTTCCGTATATTCATTGACCTTCTTTCCAGTAAGGCGGTAGTGGAAATAATCCGGCACAAACAACAGTGTTTTCGCCCGTTCCATATACTCAGGGTGCTGTTCTTTCACTGCCATCAACTGATAAATCGTATTAAAAATCGCTTTCTGAATACCTGTTCTCTCGTACAGTTTATCCAGACTGATCTTCTCATACACTTTTTCATCCATGCCGTTGTTCCGTTTGTCTCGGTATCCCACCGCATTTCCCAACATCTGATCCTTTTCATCCAACAGAACAAAATCTACTCCCCAGGTATCAATTCCCATACTGACCGGAATTTTCCCCAGTTCTTTGCACTTTTTCATTCCATTCAGGATTTCCCGATACAGCCGGTCGACTTCCCAGCACCGTTCACCGTCCTTTTTTACCATTCCGTTGGAAAAACGATAGATTTCTTCCAGCCGCATTTTTCCATTTTCCATCCATCCCAGCATGTGACGTCCGCTGGACGCCCCAATATCCACTGCTAAATAGTATTTATTCACGGTTATCCTCCTTGCTCTCTTCTAAATTCCTGAGCTTTGTATTGATTGTACCGGATTTTTCCCTTCCAAAAAAGAACCTGATTTGCATTAGGGTATGTCCTTATTTGCACTCTTACGCTTCGATTACCTTTTTAAATCTCTCATACGCCTCTGCCCATGTTTCCACATTCTGCGGCTCATACTCTGTAATTTCAGAGGAGCGGGCAATCAGATCCCTTGCCGTCTGCAGATCATGAATCTCCGGCACATCCCCGGCTGCATAAAGCTGCATCACCAGATTTCCCAGAACCGTAGCTTCCACCGGACCGGTGATCACTTTTCTGCCGCAGGCATTTGCCGTAAACTGACAGAGAAGTTTACTCTGTGTTCCGCCCCCTACGATATAGATCGTATTGTAATGTTTTCCCGTACAAGACTCAATCTCTTCCAGCGCCATGCGATATTTCAGCGCCAGACTCTGATCGATACAGCACACGATTTCCCCAATGGTCTCTGGAATTGCCTGCCCGCTCTTTTCACAGTACTCCCGGATTCGTCTTGGAATATTTCCTGCCGGACCAAATTCCGGCGCATCGGGATCAATAAAGCTTTGCAGCGCTGACACTTCTTTTGCCATAGTTTCCAGTTCCCCAAAACCGTACTCCTGTCCTTCCCTGATCCACTGGCGGCGGCTCTCCTGGATCAGCCAGGTTCCAATAATATTTTTCAGAAAACTGGTTTTATATTCACATCCGCCCTCGTTGGTAATGTTATACTTTTCAGAATTTTCATCAATAACCGGGGTATCCAGCTCTGTTCCCAACAAAGACCAGGTTCCGCTGCTCAGGAAAATAAAGTCTTTCTCTTTTGCCGGAACGGCAATCAGAGCGCTCTGGGTGTCATGGGAAGCCACTGCCACGACGTCCACTTTCGGTACTCCCAACTCCTCGCAGATTTCATCGGAAAGCTGTCCGATCACTGTGCCGCAAGGTACAATATCTGTAAAAATATGTTCCGGGATTCCCAGCGCCTCCATAACTTCCTGAGACCAGATACGTTTTTTTGCATCTAAAAGCTGTGTGGTAGATGCGATAGAGTACTCTGTACTTTTTACCCCTGTAAGGAAATAGGCAAAAAGATCTGGCGTCAGCAGCAATTTATCTGCCCTCTCCAGAACCTCCGGACGATTTTCTTTCAATGCCAGCAGCTGGAACACCGTATTCAATTCCATAAACTGCAGACCTGTCGTTTCATAAAATCTCTCTTTCGGCAAATACTCAAAACTTTTTTCAATCATTCCCTGGGTTCTGCTGTCCCTGTAATGGATGGGATTCTCCAAAAGTTTTCCTTCTCTATCTAACAGTCCAAAATCCACCCCCCAGGTATCGATTCCAATACTGTCAAAGCCCCCGGATAATTTTGCCTTAATAATTCCCTGTTTGATCTCATAAAACAGGCGTAGCGTATCCCAATACATCGTTCCGTTTACAATCACCGGATCGTTGGAAAATCTGTGGATTTCCTCCAGTTCTAAGATCTCCCCATTATAAGTTCCAATCATAGCTCTGCCGCTGGACGCTCCAAAATCAAATGCTAATACTCTTTTGCTCATGGTAAAAACTCCTTTCCTATATAACAGTTATTTTACAATTCTTTTTTGTTTTTTTCTTGTAATTATCTGGAAAATTATATAATAAATTTCTCCTGTCTGTTTCTTCGACAAAAAGAGGCTGTCGCATTCCCTGCGACAGCCCTTTCCTACTCTTTATTCTTTGATTATTCGTACAGGTTCTGTGCGATTTCTTCGTCTTTCATGTTTTCAGCAGTATACCACTGGCATCCTGTATCTACATCTTCTACAGTTTCTCCATTTGCTGCTGCATACAGAAGTTCTACAATTTTCTCACCCATAGCTACCGGAGCCTGTGTGATCGCGCCAAGGAAAGTTCCGTTTTCTACTGCGCCCATGATAACTTTACCGGAGTCAAATGCTACACCGATTACCTGGTCTTCACCAGTACCGAATTTCTGCAGTGTCTCGTTTGCGCTCACCATTGCCTCACCAGAGTGCTGGTTGGAACCATATACAGCGATAGTGTCTTCTTTGTTCAGGATTGTCTCACAGTCTGTCTTAGACAGGGAAGCGTCTACCTGTGCCGGAACTGCAACTTCAATCACAACATCTGCGCCGTCTGTTTTCTTTACTTTACTGTCTCCCACGTATTTGTCATTTCCTTCTACAGTTACTGTCTTTCCATCTGTCTGGATCAGCTCTGCGATCTTGTCGATGAATCCCAGTCCACGGTTTACGATGGATTCCGAAGTAGCATCCTGTCCCAGAACACCAATTCTTACAGGACCGTCTGCTTTAGCAATTCTGTCTTTGATGGCTTCGTAGGTTTTCTCTGCTGCCAGAGCGCCTGCTGCATAGTTGTCTGTTGCTGCATTCGCTGCAATAGAACCTTCCGGAGCGCCCGGTACGCCGGAGTCAAATCCGATGATCGGGATCCCTGCGGACTGTGCCGTTGTGATCGCATCCAACAGAGCATCTGTTGACAATGCTGCCAGCCCGATCGCATCTGGTTTTGCATTAATCGCACTTGTCAGCATCTGTAACTGATCAGCTACATCAGACTCTGTGTTTGGTCCAACGAAATTGATAGTAACACCCAGTTCTTCTGCTTTCTGTTCTGCACCTTTCAGTACTGCCTGCCAGTATGCATGCTGGAAGCCCTTGGATACGATCTCGAAGTGCATACCGCCTTCTTTTTTCGCATCATCTTTTGCCGCATCGTCTGTTGCTGCATCATCTTTTGCTGCGTTGTCTGTTTTTGCAGTGTCATCTGTCTTTGTTGTCTCTGCGGAATCAGATCCACAACCTGCTGCCATTGTTGCCACCATTGCTGTACATAACAGTACGCTTAATACTTTTTTCTTCATTTTGAAGTCCTCCTTTTTCTATATACATAGCGTCCCGCACTATATATTTCTCTTTTCATAACAATTTCTATTTCTTTTTATTTTTCAATACGTCGATATATACTGCCAAGATCAGTACAAGTCCTGTGATGATCTGCTGACCACTCGCTTGGAACCCTACGAACGGAAGTCCGATCTTTAACAGTCCCATAACAAATACACCGAGAAGTGTTCCTGAGATTGTACCAGCTCCTCCATTCATGGAAGTTCCTCCGATGATCGCTCCGCAGATGGCATCCATCTCCAAACCGGCTCCGCCGCCCGGAGCTACAGAAGAGGAAAGTACTCCCGCATAGGCAACTGCCGCCAGTCCGGTAAAGATGCCTGAGATCACATATGCCAGCCACTGCCATTTTACTACGTTGACCCCGGAAAGACGCAGCGCTTCTTTGTTGCTTCCTACCGCAATGATATAACGTCCCGGTCTTGTCTTATTCAAAAAGATGGACATGAGCACTGCCGCTGCAAGGACAAAGATCAGACCCACGGGGATGATCGTTCCCCCTACATTCAGCTTAAAGAGGTTACGAAAAGCTCCTTCCGGCGTGCTGGATGCCGGCCAGGCCACGGATAATCCTCCAGTCACCAGAGAACCAAGACCTCTTGTGATCATCATAGAACAAAGAGTGGCAATAAATGGAGGCAGGTTCATAACTGCTACTAAAAATCCATTGAAAATTCCCATCAGAAGTCCGCAGCCCACACATACCAGAAGTCCCAGCCATACGGGCAGTCCTTTATGCACTACCAAAAACGCGCCGATCAGAGAGTAACAGAACATTCCCGTTCCAATGGATAAGTCCACACCGCCGGTGATCAGACAAAATGTAACGCCCATTGCCATAAAAGCAATGTAATAAATCATATCCAACAGACTCAGCATGGTGGTATACTGGCGGAAACTGCCGCTTGCAATACTGAATACCACAAACAGTACGATAACCGCCATCAAAACAACCATTTTCTGAGATCCTATCGCTTTCACCAAAGGATTGTTCGTAAAAACATTTCCTTTTTTATTTTCCCTTGTCATCTCTTCTCCTCCTAATCTCTAAGCGTTGCCGCATGCATGATGTTCTCCTGGGTCGCCTCTGCGATATCGATCTCCGCTGTCTTGCGCCCTTCGCACATGACGATCACACGGTCACTCATTCTCAGTATCTCTGTCATCTCTGAGGAGATCATGATGATCGATTTCCCCTCTTTCACCAGCTCATTCATCAGATGATAGATCTCACTCTTCGCTCCTACGTCGATCCCCCTCGTAGGCTCATCAAAGATCAGTATGTCGCAGTCCCTCGCCAGCCATTTCGCTATGACTACTTTCTGCTGGTTCCCTCCTGAAAGGTTCACCACCAGCTGCTCCACTCCCGGCGTCTTCGTCTTTAACTGCTCCACATATTTCTTTGCGCTCGTATTCTCTTTCTTCTTATTGATAAATGGTCCCTTCACATAATCTTTCAGCGCCGCCATTGTGGTATTCTCCGCCACATTCTTCTGCACGACGATCCCGTACCGCTTCCTGTCCTCCGACAGATAACCGATCCCGCATTTTACCGCGTCCATCGGGGTCTTGATCTCCACTTTCTTTCCATTTACATAGACTTCTCCGCCGTCTTTCGGGTCCGCTCCAAACAGGGCTCTCGCCGTCTCCGTCCTTCCCGCTCCCATCAGACCGGAAAATCCAAGGATCTCTCCCTTATGTAACTCAAAGCTTACGTCCCTTACCATCTTCCCGGCATTTAAATGTTCTACCTTCAATACCACCGGCGCATCCTTCGCCACATTGCTCTCCGTCTTCGGGTCCTCATAGATCACACGTCCTACCATCATGTTGATGATATCGTCCTTCGTGCTCTCCTTCGTGATCAGCGTTCCTACGTACCCTCCGTCCCGCATAACAGTCACACGGTCTGTGATCACCTTGATCTCATCCATACGATGGGAAATATATACGATTCCCAGCTGTCTGTCCCTCAGGTCCCGGATAATTTTGAACAGTTCCTCGATCTCCGCTTCCGTCAGCGCTGCTGAAGGCTCATCAAAGATGATCACTTTCGCATCATGGGAAATCGCTTTGGCGATCTCGCACATCTGCTGCTTTCCTACCGTAAGGTTCCCCATCTTTTCCGTAGGGTCGATATCGATGTTCAGCTGATCGAACAGCTTCTTTGCCTCCTGGTTCATCTTACTGTCATTGATCAGTTTTCCGTTCATCATCTCTCTGCCGATGAAGATGTTCTGCGCCACTGTCAGATGGCTCAGCATGTTCAGTTCCTGATGTACGATCACGATCCCTGCATCCTGCGCTTCCCGGGGATTGGCAAACTCTACTTCCTTCCCCTCGAACACGATGCTTCCCGAATCTTTACTGTAGATACCGGTCAGTACCTTCATCAGGGTGGATTTTCCGGCTCCGTTTTCTCCCATCAGCGCCAGAACTTCTCCTTTCCGGATTTCCAGATTTACATGATCCAGAGCGTGTACACCGGGAAAGGATTTGTCTATTTCTTTCATTGTCAGGATTACTTCACCCATGGTTTCTCCTTTCCTGCCTGTCCTGCATGATTAATTTCTTCTCTTACGGCTGCGCACATCCGCATATACCGCCAGGATAACGATAATTCCTGTGATCACATACTGCCAGTCTTTCTGGAATCCCATCGCCAGAATACCTTCCTGTAAAAGAGAGATGATCATAACGCCGATAAAGGTTCCTCCCATGGATGCCAGTCCACCGGACATGGAGGTTCCTCCCATAACGCAGCTGGCGATCGCATCGTTATTATACGTATCACCGAGACCCGGCTGTACGATCGAGTAAGCGCCTACAAAGAAGATTGCTGCGATCCCTGCCAGCGTTCCGCAGAGAATATATGCGGTGCACTCCCATTTTTTTACATTTACACCAGAAAGCCGCACTGCTTCTTTATTACTTCCCAGACACAAGATATAACGCCCTGCTTTCGTTTTGTTCAGGATGATGGAACAGAGGATCGCCACAACCGCCAGACAGATCAGCCCGGTGGGGATTGCTGCCGTTCCCACATTGATCTTTACCAGATCTCGGAACCATCCTCCCTGCGCTGCCTGCGGCCAGCTCACCGCCTGTGCCTTTGTAAAGGCTGTACCAATTCCCTTGGACAAAAGCATACTCGCCATAGAAGAAATAAAGGAAGGCAGCCCCATGTATGCCACCATGATCCCGTTTAAGACTCCGAAGGTCGTACCCACCAGAATACAGACGATCAATGCCGCCGCCAGAGGCAGATTATTCTTTGTCAGAAGCTGTCCGGAGATCAGTGCTGAACAGAACATGACCGTACCAATGGAAAAATCAATCCCTCCGGTAGCGATAACAAAGGTAGCTCCCAGTGCAAGGAACCCAAGGAAGTACGCATAGTTCAATGCACTCAAAATTCTCGGATAACTCAGGAACGTGGGTTCCAATACTGCAAAGATCACATACATCAGAACCAGTACGCACAACAGTACGATCCGGTTAAATCCGATTTTTTTTACTATTGGATTATTTTTTATCTTGTTCACTTTCTCTTCCTCCTAATCTCTAAGCGTTGCCGCATGCATGATGTTCTCCTGGGTCGCCTCTG
>OHQZ01000775.1_pt1 | contig 10897 bp, 9 predicted proteins | sample 1578281 | NCBI WGS metagenome assembly OHQZ01 (sample SAMEA3879589, study PRJEB24766) | human gut metagenome | biome: human-associated habitat; feature: feces | place: USA | collected 1985/1987
AATATAGTGATAGTAATAATAGTCTTACTATGTCATTTTTTATATTTTACAGCGACAGAAAACCGACTGTAGGATTTTTTATAAGCCTTGCTATTATTTTTTGTCTCAAATTATTATTTCAACGCCTTACAAGCCGTTTATGAGTAGCCACAGGAAGGATGTATTTTATGAGCTCGTACGATTTAGCAGAGGTTTGGGTAAAATTCCTGGAAAAATTCCATGAATCTACCAGTGAAAATGTTTATAATGCCTGGATCAAACCTTTGATTCCCTTAGAAATAACAGATACCTACTTAAAAGTAGGCGCCAAAAATAATTTTACAAAAAAATGGCTTGAAGAAACGTATACTACAGTCATTGAAGGTATGCTTGCCAGTATTACCGGCACAAACCTGCAGTTTAAAATTGAAAACCTTGATTTGAAAACTGAAGAACTCCCTATAAATTCAGCAGAAACTACTCCAGTACAAACTGAAAACAGGTCTCTGCTTCCTGAGGCAGTTCTGCCGCCTGTAAAAAACAGTTTTACCCAGCAAGATCTTTTTGAAGATGATATCCAAAGCAACCTTAACCCAAAATATATCTTTGAAACTTTCGTTATCGGCAATTCCAACAGGTTTGCTTATGCAGCAGCTCAAGCTGTAGCTTCAAATCCTGCTAAAGCCTATAATCCACTTTTTATTTATGGCGGTGTCGGTCTAGGTAAAACACACTTGATGCATGCGATTGGCAATCAGATAAAAATAAATGATTCCAAAATGAAAATCTTATACATCTCAAGTGAAAAATTTACCAATGAAATAATTAATTCTATTCAAAATAAAAATACAGATGCTTTCAGAAAAAAATATCGTAATATCGATTGCTTAATTATCGACGATATTCAATTTTTAAAAAATAAAGAAATGACACAGGAAGAATTCTTTCATACTTTCAACACCTTATACGAAGCTAACAAACAGATTATCATATCCAGCGACCGTCTTCCGCGTGAAATCGAAACGCTGGAAGACCGATTGCGTTCACGTTTTGAATCAGGACTTCTCGCAGATATTCAATCTCCAGATCTGGAAACAAGAATCGCTATTTTGAGAAAAAAAGCAGAATCAGAAAACATCTCTATTCCTCATGATGTTATTTCTCTTGTTGCATCCAGCATTGACACCAATATACGTGAAATAGAAGGCGCTTATACAAAAATAGTAGCCTATGCTTCATTGATGGGAAGTCCGATAACTATAGATCTGGCAAAAAAAATACTTGACGCTATGGGAACCAGCACTAAAAACAAACAAATTACTTTTGACGATATCATTCAGGTTACATCTGATTATTTCAAAATCAAAAAAGAAGAATTTTTTACAAAAAAACGTACTCAAAATATTGCTTATCCAAGACAGATAGCAATGTATCTGTGTCGTGAAATGGCTGATTTTTCTTATCCCCGAATTGGTGAGTTTTTTGGAGGCCGCGATCACACTACTGTTATCCATGCATATGAAAAAATCGTAAAAAAGATCAAAGAAGATCCTAATTGTGAAAAAACTATTACTTACCTTGTAGATAAATTAAAACAATAACTTTCAAAATTCTACCATTATATAATACTTATCTACAGTTTCTGTGGATAAGTTGCGTTATTTCTGTGGATAAACAGTTAATAAAAAGCATCACACAAAAAACTGTTGATAATGTTAATAAATTTTCCCAAATTATCCACACTTATATCAACAAGTTTCATAAAAGCTTTTATCAGTGTTTTTAGGCTGTTTCCACATATTCACACTCCCTACTACGACGTCTACTAAGATTTTAAATTAATATAGCAATAATAAAAAAGATGGAGGTCTGTATAACATGATTTTTACCTGTAAAACAACTAACCTTAACAAAGCAATCCAAACAGTTCAAAGAGCTATTTCTTCCAAACCTAGTACTCCTATCTTTTCCGGAATCCATTTAATTGCAGATAATAACATTTTAGAGATCCAGGCAATGGATCTGAATATGGCTATAGCTTGCAGTATAGAAGCGGAAATACAGGAAAAAGGAGAAATAGTTGTTTCAGCAAAGCATTTTTCAGAATTGATGCGTAAGCTTCCTGGCGAAAATGTTACCATCGTAAAAAATAAAGAAGAAAAAACTATCAATGTTCAATCCGATAAATCTGATTTTCAGCTCTTACTGATGAATGAAGATGATTATCCAAAATTTCCAGAATTTAATGCTGATAAACAAATAGTTTTAGAAGATGAAAAAATCAAGGAACTTATTAAAAAAACTATTTTTGCCTGCTCTACAGACGAAGCAAGACCTTTGTTCACAGGTATTTTAGTGGAACTCCAGGATGGTAAGATAACTTTTGTAGGTACTAATACTCACCGTTTATCAATCAAAACTATGGAACAGGAAAGCAGCGAAGCTATGTCAATGATTATTCCTTCCAGAGTTTTAAGTGAAATTGCTCGTAATTTAACAAGTGAGTTACCTCAGGAAGTAAAACTTTCTTTATTAAATAATCAAATCATGGTACAGATCGATAAAGTGGTAATTGTTTCCCGCTTAATCGAAGGAAAATTCCCTGATTATCGTAGAGTTATTCCTCCTGCTTTTAACATTAAAACTCTATTCAATGTTAAAGAACTGGCCGGAGCTGTAGAACGCGTTGCTTTATTTTCCAGTGATGGTGATTACAGTATTATCAAAGTAAGTGTCGGAAATAATGAAATCGTTGTAAGCTCAAGCAGTCCAGACGTTGGTAAGGGACGTGAAGTAATCGAATGTCAAACTCAGGGCGAAACGATCAATGTAGCTTTTAATTCTAAATATATCATTGATATTTTAAAAAATCTTACTGATGAACAGGCTACGATGGAGTTAAATACTTCTCTGAGTCCTGTTTGCATTAAACCGATTGCTGAAAGTAATTATATTTATATCGTTACTCCTGTCAGAGTCGTATTTTAAGCGAGAAGGTAAAAAATGGAAAAAATAACTGTCGGTATCACTACTGAATTTATTACGATCTCTAATCTTTTGAAATATGCAGGAGTTTTAGAGACCGGAGGACAGGCGCATGAGGCTATTGAAGCGGGAGTAGTTACGTTGAATGGTGTTATAGTTACGGAAAAACGCAAGAAAGTTTTTCCGCAGGATACTGTTGTTTTAGATCAGCAAGTAGAAATAAAAGTTATAACGGAATAATTTATGAAAGTAAAAAGAATCTATGCAGTTAACTTTAGAAATTATAAAGAATGCTGTTTGGAAATTACTTCAATGGTCAATATCTTTTATGGGCAAAATGCTCAGGGAAAAACAAATCTTTTAGAAGCGATGTTTTATGCTGCCTTTGGAATGTCACATCGTACTGCCCAGGAAGATGATATGCAGCGTCTGGATACAAATCAGTTAGCTGTTGGTATTAATTTTGAAGATTTACATGGGGTAAATGATGTTAAAATAAAAAGACAGCAGCTCGATGGTAAGAATAAAAAAGAATTGTTTTTGAACGATGTAAAGGTTCGGCCCAAGGAACATTACGGAACTTTAAATATGGTGATGTTTTCACCTGAGGATCTGCAGCTTATCAAAGGTGAGCCCGCTTTACGCAGACGTTTTTTTGATATGCAGATCTCACAGACTGATAAAGCTTATTATGATCTGTTGATAAAATATAATCGTATTTTACAGCAGCGCAACAGGCTTCTTAAAGATATCCGTGATAATAATGCCAGTATTGAGCTTTTATTGACCTGGGATCAGGAATTTGTGCTGACTGCGGCCAGAATAGCTGTAAAAAGGCTGGCCGCTTTGCAGAAATTAAAAAATATAGCTAAAGATATTTATGCTGCTTTAACTGGTGAATTGGAAACATTAACTGTTTTTTATGAACTTAAAGCTAATAATGGCGAGCTTCTTTATCCTGATGAAGCTATCTGTTGGGAAGATTTCTATCGCAGTAAGCTGTTTGAACGGCGGCAGGTAGATATTTTAAGAGGCAGTACTGGCATAGGACCCCATCGTGATGATCTGTTATTTAAAGTAAATGACAGAATTTTGAAAGCTTTTGGTTCACAGGGGCAGCAGCGCAGTGCTGCTTTAGCCTTAAAACTGGCACAGCTTGAATATGTCCGCCAGGAAATAGATGAGTTTCCTGTATTACTGTTGGATGATGTAATGAGTGAACTTGATGATCAAAGACGTTGTCAGCTATTAAAATTTATTGATGGTAAAGTTCAAACTTTTATTACGGTAAACGATAAAGCTTTGATTCCGGATTTGAGTGGAAATGCGTATTTCAGGATTATTGAAGGCAGAATCGCAGAGGGATAAAAATGGAAGGTATAGAAAGAGTCCTTTTAAAAATGCTTCCTAATCAGGAAGGTCGTAATAAATATTTTATTTTTTCTATGCAGAGTAAATGGGAACAGATCTGTGGTGCTAACGTAGCTAAGCATTCAAAACCAGTACGTTTGGAACACAAAGTTTTATATATAAATACGGATAGCTCTGTTTGGGCTAATCATCTTTTGATGATGAAACAGCAGTTTATTAATAATATCAATCGTGTTATGACTAATAACCCTGTCAAGGATATAAAATTTTTCACAGGCTCTATTGAAAATTTTTTGCAGCTTCCGAAAGAGGAACAGGAAGTGAAATTAAATTTTAAACCTTTGACGGAATCAGAGAAAATTTTTATTAGACAGGCACTGGTAAATATTAATAATCAGGAATTGCAGAAAAAGCTTGCTCATTTCAGGAAAGTTTGTCTGCAAAGAAAAAAAGCATTACTTATCGAAAACAATGATATGAAATGTAAATATTGTGGTGCTGCGTTAATTGAAAAAAATGATCTTTGCCGCGTCTGCCAGCGTTATGAAAAAGAGAAATTGAGAACAGAAATAGTATCTATTTTGACATCTGAACCTTGGCTGAATTACAATGACTGTCAAAAATATGTCAAATGTGATAAAATGTTATTCGATAGTGTAAAAAATTCTTTGAAACAGTATTATTATGCCAAGGTTTATAATAATCAGTCTGATATCAGAGAAGAAATGACGGCTGTGATGTTAAAAACAGGGATGCAGCCTGATAAAATCAGTGAACAGCTTGCACAAAATATTATTAAAGGATTGCGGAGGAAATATTAATATGTATCTGCATCTTGGTGCCGACTGTATGATAAAAAATACGGATATTATAGCTATTTTTAATATTCGTGATCAACAGTCGGAAATTTATGATAATTATATTTCTGTGAATAAGGATAAATATAAAATTATTGATTTATCGGAAAATGGTGAGTGTTCAAGCTGTATTTTAACAACTGATACTTTGTATTTATCGGGAATTTCCGCTCTGACTTTAAAACGAAGGGCTGAAGAAGATTTTGGCAGTGATGCCATTTATAAAAGTTTTTGATCGTTGAAGGAAAGTATTAAATATACTTGAATTATAGGAATGTGGAGGTTACTATGTCTAATTTGGAAGAAGCAACTGAGGTTAAGGGACAATATGGTGCCGGACAGATTCAGGTCCTGGAAGGTCTGGAAGCTGTACGTAAAAGACCAAGTATGTATATTGGCAGTATTTCTGCCCGTGGTTTGCATCATTTGGTGTATGAAACAGTTGATAATAGTATAGACGAAGCCTTAGCAGGTTATTGCGATGCTATCGATGTGACTATTCATAGCGATAATAGCATTACTGTACGTGATAATGGTCGTGGTATTCCTGTAGAAATGCATAAAGTTGGCAAGCCTGCTGTAGAAGTAGTTATGACTATCCTGCATGCCGGCGGCAAGTTTGGTGACGGAGGCTACAAGGTTTCCGGAGGTCTGCATGGCGTAGGTGTATCCTGTGTTAATGCGCTCAGCGAGCATATGGAGGTTGAGGTACGTCGTAGCGGTAAAATTTATGGAATTGAGTTTTCCCGTGGTAAAACAGTTGTGCCGCTTTATGAAAAGGGTACTACTGAAGAAACAGGTACTACTGTACATTTTAAACCTGATCCGACGATTTTTACGGAACTTATCTACAGTTATGAAACCCTGCGTTTAAGAATACGTGAACTGGCTTTTTTAAATAAAGGTATCCGTATTAATCTCAATGATGAACGTACTGGAAAACAGGAAAGCTTTCATTACGAAGGCGGTATCATTGAATTTGTAAAGTATGTAAATGAAAATAAGGATAAGCTCCATGATGATCCTATCTACATCGAAGGTATCAAAGATACTAATATTGTTGAAGTAGCTCTGCAGTACTGCGATACTTATACTGAAAATTTATTTACTTTTGTCAATAATATCAATACTGAAGAAGGCGGCACACATTTAAGCGGTTTTAAACAGGCAATGACGCGTACTATCAATGATTATGCCCGTAAAATAGGTGCTTTGAAAGACGGAGAAGAAAACCTCAGCGGTGATGATGTCCGTGAAGGTATGACTGCAGTTATCAGTATTAAGATTCAGGAGCCTCAGTTTGAAGGTCAGACTAAAACTAAGCTTGGAAACAGTGAAATTCGTCCGATCGTTGATAATCTAGTCAGCGAAGGTTTAGGAGAATTTTTTGAAGAAAATCCTGTTATTGCCAAGAGGATTGTAGAAAAATCAATTCTTTCCGCCAGGGCACGTATGGCAGCACGTAAAGCACGTGAATTAACAAGGCGTAAAAGCGCTTTGGAAATCAGCAGTCTGCCTGGTAAATTAGCCGATTGTCAGAGTAAGGATGCTTCAGAAACAGAGATTTATCTTGTCGAAGGTGATTCTGCAGGCGGCAGTGCCAAACAGGGACGTGATCGTCGTTTTCAGGCTATCCTGCCTTTGCGCGGCAAGATTTTGAATGTTGAAAAAGCAAGATTGGATAAAATTTTAAGCAGTGACGAAATCAGAAATATGATTACTGCCTTTGGCTGTGGTATTGGCGAAGATTTTGATCTGGAAAAAGCACGTTACGGTAAAATTATTATCATGACAGATGCCGATGTCGACGGAGCTCATATCAGAACTCTGCTGTTGACTTTCTTTTATCGTTATATGCAGCCTTTGATCAAAGAAGGACATGTATTTATCGCTCAGCCGCCTTTATATCTGGTCCGTAAAGGTCAGAAGCATTTATATGCTTACAGCGATGATGAACTGCAGACTGTTTTGGATGAAGTTGGTCGTGACAGCAATCCCTATATCCAGCGTTATAAAGGTTTAGGTGAAATGAATCCGGAGCAGTTATGGGAAACAACTATGAATCCTGACGGAAGAACAATTTTGCAGGTACATTTGGAGGATGCTGCTGAAGCAGACGCAATTTTCTCCATATTGATGGGTGATAAAGTAGAACCACGGCGTCAATTTATTGAGGCTAATGCCGGTAAAGTAAGAAATCTGGACCTGTAATTACGGAGGTCATTATGAAAATCAAAAAAAATCTTTCTGATGAAGAAATGTTTAAAGGCTATGTAGAAAAAGAAAGCTTTGAAAATGCTTTTGATGCTGATGAAAAAATAGTTTCTTCTAAAATGAAAAATAAAGCTGCAGCAGCGAAAGAATTATTATTACCTGCTGAAGCTCAAGAAAAATTAAATCAGTATTTGCTGGAAATAAGCATGGATTGGTTTAAAAATGGTAATGGTGACGTTGTCTGGAAAATTTATAAGGAACAGGGACAAATCATAATTAAACCTGCACCTGCTAAAAAGAAGGATTTAAGGTAATGGAGAATTGGAAGCTACTTTTGCCTCAGGGAGAGCTGGAAATAAAAACTTCCAGGCAGGGTTCTTCTACAGCTTTATTATTGGCCGGAGGTAGAAAGCCTGCGTCCGAATGGCTGGTGCAAATAGCTGCATCTAAAGATATTTACTGTGCTGATAAAGGGATCGAATGCTGCTGTGAAAATAATTTAAAACCTGTTTGGTTATGCGGCGATGCTGATAGTGCGGCAAAAGACTGCTGGGAAAAAGCACAGCTTTCAGGAGTAAAAATACTTCTGCATGATCCTCTGAAAGATGATACAGACTTACAGCTTTTACTGGCAGCTATGCCGGAAGCTGTAAATATTGTTGCCAGCGGTATTTGGGGCGGCAGATTTGATCATTTGTACAGTAATGTTTTTTCTTTGCTGAATTATAAAATTCAACGTGATGTGCAGGTTGTTATGGCTGATGAACAGGAAATTTTATTACTGCTCCAAAAGGATGAAAGTTTGATTTTCAAACCTTTCAGTCCTGAAAATATAGAAGCTTTGTCGTTGCTGCCATTAACAGATTGCAATGAAGTTACTTTGCAGGGCGTTCAATGGAATTTGGAGTATGCGCCACTGCTTTCAGCTCATCCTTATGCTATCAGTAATATGGTTGAACAGGAAAAAGTGGTTTTTACCTGTAATCAGGGTCGCGTAGGTTTTTATCTTAAATATAAACTTTAAGCTTGGTGATGGGCGAGGGGAAAATTTTGGAAATTTTAGATCCAAGTACGATTGCTTTTTTATTGTTAGCAGGATTTATAGCCGCATTTATCGATTCAACTGTTGGCGGAGGCGGTTTAATTTCTACGCCGGCATTACTGGCCCTAGGGTTGCCTGTAAATTTTGCTTTGGGAACTAATAAGCTGGCTGCTTCTATGGGCGGTTTGATGAGTGTTTTTTCTTTTTGGCGTGCAGGAAAGATCAATCAAAAGGTTGCCATAAGTCTGATGCCGCTTTCTTTTCTCGGATCGGCTTTAGGTGCTTATGTTCTGCCGGAACAGCTGATGAAAAATGTGATCGTTGTCCTTTTAGTCGCAGTTGCTGTTTACACCTACCGTCGTAAAGACTGGGGCGATGTATCGGCAGTTAAACAATTGGGATTGGCAGCCTTGCTTGGGTCTGTAGTAATGGCCTTTGGTATTGGCTTTTATGATGGTTTTTTTGGTCCGGGAACAGGTTCGTTCCTGATTTTTGGATTTTTATTTTTGGGTTATGATTTTGTAACGGCAGCCGGTAATGCTAAGGCCCTGAATTTTGCCAGTGGTATCGGAGCGCTGTTGTCTTTTACTTTAAGTGGTTCAGTTTTGTGGACTTATGGTCTTTTGATGGGCTTTGCCATGGTGATAGGTGCTTATTTTGGTTCCCGTATGGCTATCAGGCATGGTGCTTCTTATGTTAAACCGCTTTATTTGATCGTAACCACGCTTTTAATAGGCAAGCAGGTTTATGAATTGTTGTTTAAGTAATTATGAGATGTTGAGGTGATATTGTGGATTTAGAGACAGGTACTGGTAAAGTTTTACCGGTCTACATTGAAGAAGAAATGCAAAAATCCTATATCGATTACGCAATGAGCGTTATCGTGCAGCGTGCTTTGCCTGATGTACGTGACGGTTTAAAACCGGTACACCGCAGAATTTTATATGCAATGCAGGAAGCCGGTATGGCATCCAACAAGCCTTATAAAAAATCTGCCCGTATCGTTGGTGAAGTTCTCGGTAAATATCATCCTCACGGTGATACTTCCGTTTATGATGCCATAGTACGTTTGGCACAGAATTTTTCGACACGCTATCTGATGGTAGACGGTCATGGCAACTTCGGCAGTGTCGACGGTGACTCGGCTGCTGCTATGCGTTATACGGAAGTGCGTATGGCCAAGGTTGCTGAAGTTATGCTGGAAGATATTGAAAAAGAAACTGTTGATTTTGTGCCTAACTATGATGAATCGCTGAAAGAACCAAGCGTTTTACCGGCGAAGGTACCTGCTCTTCTCATTAATGGCAGTGCCGGCATTGCTGTAGGCATGGCCACCAATATCCCACCGCATAATCTGAGTGAAGTAGTTGACGGATTGATTATGCTGATCGACAATTCTGATATAGAAATACCGGAATTGATGACAGCAATCAAGGGTCCTGATTTTCCTACCGGAGCTACGATCCTTGGAACCGAAGGCATCCGCAGCGCTTATACTACCGGCCGTGGTATAGTAAAAATCCGCGCACAGGCAGAAATAGAACCCATGCAGAAGGGCAAGCACCGCATCGTTGTTACGGAAATTCCTTATCAGGTCAATAAAGCCCGTCTGATCGAAAGTATTGCTCAATTAGTTAAAGACGGTGTGATCGAAGGCATTACTGATTTGCGTGATGAATCTGACCGCCGTGGTATGCGTATCGTTGTCGAATTAAGAAATGACGTTGTTCCTGATGTTATTTTAAATCAATTATATAAACATACCAAATTACAGGATTCTTTCGGTATTATCATGCTGGCTTTGGTTGACGGGCATCCTCGGGTTTTAAATCTGAAAGAAATCCTTGTCCACTATCTTAACCATCAAAAAGAAGTTATCACCCGTCGTACAAGATATGAATTAGGTAAAGCCAAAGACCGCGCTCATATCTTGGAAGGTTTGAAAATTGCCCTGGATAATCTGGATGCAGTTATCAATACTATCCGCAGCAGTGCTAATGCAGATATTGCTAAAACTGCGTTAGTAGAAAAATTTACTTTAAGCCTGCGTCAGGCTCAGGCTATTTTGGATATGCGTCTGCAGCGTTTAACAGGTTTGGAACGTAAAAAAATCGACGATGAATATATCGACGTTATGGAAACGATTGATTGGTTGGAGAGCGTTTTGGCAGATGAGCAAAAAGTCCTCAATATTATTAAAGAAGATCTGTTGGAAATGAAAAAGAAATTCGGCGACGCACGTCGTACGATTCTTTCACATGATACTTCTTCCATGGATATGGAAGATCTGATCGCTGAAGAAGATATTGTCATAACGATCAGCCATCAGGGTTATATCAAACGTCAGACTCTTGATAATTTCCGTAATCAAAAACGCGGCGGTGTCGGCAAAACCGGTGGCAGCGGTAAGAAAAATGACGATTGTGCAGAGCATTTGTTCCTGTCGACA
>OHQZ01000779.1_pt1 | contig 10840 bp, 8 predicted proteins | sample 1578281 | NCBI WGS metagenome assembly OHQZ01 (sample SAMEA3879589, study PRJEB24766) | human gut metagenome | biome: human-associated habitat; feature: feces | place: USA | collected 1985/1987
TGAAATTATGAGTAAGAAACTTCGTGGAATCGGAGTGCAGCTTGTCGGATTTTTTGTACTGGCAATTTTGATTCCAACATTGATACTTGCATTCAGGGCAATAGAAACAACAAAATCAGCCCAGACAGAAAATTTGAAGCTGACAAGCGTACAGACATTACAGGAAACCAAGATGGGATTTACTAATTATCTGAAAAATATCAGTCAGCCAGTAGACCTTTTAACAAGAAATGATGCCGTAAAGCATCTGGAAGACAAGGGCGATTATGATACGAATGTAACAACAGTACAGGATGCATTAATTGCTTCCGTTAAAGTTACAAACGGTGCAGAAAGAGCGTATTTTTCAACTGTTACGGGACACCTGATCACAGGCTGGACAGAGTGGGATAATACAAAGAATAAGCTGGCTAACAAAAAGTCTATCCAGGACGGTGTGAATAATACAGCAAAAGACTGGTATAAGTCTGCAATCGGTTCACCTGCAAGAAACAGCGTATATGCACAGTTTACAGACCCTTATACAGATTCACAGGGAAATACTGTCATTACCGTTTCACAGGAAATCAAGTATTCAGATAACAGTAACTATGGTGCAGTTGCCATGGATATTAATTTTGAAGAAATGACCAAGTATGTACAGAGTATTGGTCTGTTAAATACAGGTTATGTGGTTCTTGTAAACAAAGATGGTAAGATTATTGTAAATAATGATAAGAATACATATTCTTCAGACAGCGTAAGCAGCTACAATTTCTGGAGTAAGTTAAACGCAGAGTCGCCGGAAGAAGTTTACAATGTTCAGGATTTTGACGAAAAGATTAACGGAAAGACAGTACACGTTGTAGTAGCCAGAGATGAAATTACAGACTGGACACTGGTTGGTTTTATCAGTTCCAATGAAACAGCAAGCGTTGTGAATAAGATTGTTAATGCAACGATTTCATCCGGTATTATTTCATTTATCATCGGTATTGTCATTGCATTATTTGTAACAATGATGTTTACAAAGGAAATCAAGAAGATTAACAGTGTTATGCAGGCTGTTGCAGACGGTGATTTAACACAGAGAATTCCAATTAAGAAGAAGAATGAGTTTGGTGAACTTGAAGGTAACTTTAATGAAATGGTTGATAATGTATCCATACTGATTAAGGATGTGGAAGAACGTTCACAGGTTATTATCAAGGCATCAGATAATATTTCTGAGATTTCCAAGACAACAACCGAAACAACAAATCAGGTTTCTGAAGCAATCCAGAGTGTATCCATCGGGGCACAGGGGCAGGCGGAAAGCACGAACAATGCGACGAAGGAAGTTGAAAATCTCGCAGAGAGATTACACGAAACAAAGGCATATGTCAGTGATATTAACGATATGTCGATTGAAACCCAGCAGATGAGTAACAAGGGTATCACGATTGTAGAAGATTTAATCGGCAAGGGCGAGCAGTCTATTGAAAATTCAAAGATTTCCCAGTCCGTTGTAGATGAAATGATTCAGAGTATTGAAAAGATTAACTTCATTTCCAATGCCATTACAGAGATTACGGAACAGACAAATCTGTTATCATTGAATGCCAGTATTGAAGCGGCAAGAGCAGGCGAAAGCGGCAGAGGTTTCGCAGTCGTAGCCGATGAAATCAGAAAGCTTGCAGAACAGTCACAGCAGTCAACAGATGAAATCAAGCAGATTGTTGCCGAGATTACAGATAAGTCTGCACTGGTTGAAAAGACACTTGATGAAACGAACCAGATTATTACTGAACAGAACCAGTCTATTCAGGATACAAAGGATCTGTTTAATACAATTTCAACATCTATCAATGCCTTAACGGAAGGTCTTGACAATATTGCCAAGTTAAATGAGCAGATGGATAACAGCAGAGGAAATGTAATTGACAGAATGGAAGATGTCGCTTCTATTTCTACAGAAACAGCAGCTGCATCCGAAGAAGTAACCGCTTCCGCAGAAGAAGTTAATGCAACAATGCACAACTTAAATCAGTGCACAGTAGAGCTTGATGAAATCGCAGTTGCATTAAAAGAAGCAATCAACAAGTTCAAGTTACAGTAGGCATAACGAGAAAGCAATTGACCGTTTTAGCTAATTGTGATAGAATAAGGACAGTCTGAAATCTTCAGACTGTCCTTATTTGTTCTCTTAGTTAAATGGATATAACGAGCGCCTCCTAAGCGCTAGTTGTGGGTTCGATTCCCGCAGGGAACATTGATTTTTTGCTTGAAAAAAACAGGCATGGTGGAGTATCGCTCAGATTAGATTAAAAATTCTAGTCTGGGCGATTTTTTTGTTCATGGAAAAGGGGAAAATTAAGGTGATCGGTGACAGCCAGATGATTGAACTACAGGACAGTATCAAAAATATGGAGTCCTGAATCCATTGATTGTCCAGCTGAGGAAAGAAGGCTGATATGCGATCATTTCAGGGCACAGAAGGAAATATGCAGCGGAGCGACTGGGGTATAAGAAAATTCTTGATGCAATGGAGGCAACTCAGTGTACGCCATCACTTTCGCAGGAAATCAGGATCAAGAAATTAAGTGAGGCTGGAAAGCTTACAGAAAATGAAGTAGAAGGAATTAATCAGCCTGGGATATGAGGAGTCGGATGAAATGGAGTATTCACTGGCAACATTGAATTATCAGCCATTGAGGTGTCTTTGGTAAATGTAATGAGCAGGGAACAGATTCTTCGTGCGATTGTAGCTTTTGGTTCCACTGGGAGATAAGGAGAACCTCTTCGCAGAGATTCTCCTTGATTTTAAACGGTAGGTTTTGTAGGTTTTACTGTAAGCTGTAAACCGAGATGCTGAAAAATATTAAGCAGTGTTCCGAGATTTGGGGTTGTTTTGCAGGATTCGATCCGTGCTACGGATGATTGTGGAATACCACACATAGCAGCAAGCTCTCTCTGGCTAAGTCCAAGAGAAGTACGCTGTTCCACCATGGCACTTACGATGGAGGAAATATTTTCAACTTCATCGATGTCTTTTCCAATTTCAGGATCAACGGTTCTTACATGTTCCTTATAACATTGATACTGAATACGAGAGCTATCAGGCGAGAGATAAAAGCTGGAAGAGAAGATTCAAGGCATGGATAAGTTTGTTGATTTTCATAAACAGTTAATGCAACATAATATAGACGATGTTATGTCATATAAAGATTTTTTGAAAATGTTTGCAACAGATGAAGAAACAATTGCTAAAATCAATGCATTATGGTATTGCCGAATCTGCTTGGAATAGACGACATCTGGCTGTCGATTACAACAGGCGAGATACTCAGTATGATCATGAGTATTTACTATTTTATGAAATACAGAAAAATATGGAGTGAGAAGTAAAAAGATTTCATTGATAAATCAAATCAGGAAAAAAATTGACACATAAAAATAGATGTACAATCACTTGAACAGGTGGATGTACATCTATTTTGGCATATGATATTAATTATTTTTTCAGGAAAAGCGTTCTACAATATTATTAATTTCCAACGCATTTTCTTTGTTATGATTTACGATAACGGACATTTCCTGTGTCGTTTCTTCTGTTTGTCTTGCCTTTTCTAAGATATCCTGACTGCTGATATGGTCGGAATCAGGAACATCTGAAATAGCATGGATCTGGTTTTGAATATTTTGTACTGTGTTGACAAAGGTTTCAGACTCTTCTGTAATTTCGGATATAATAACCTGAATTTCCTGAATGGATTGGTAGTAATCCTGGGTTTCCTGAACCAATTCTGTAAACTGTGTCTGGACGTCATTTTGCAGGAAGAAAATAATCTGATCGAAACAAGTTTTGACATGTGATATATTGTTTTTAGTTTCATTACAGATAGCCTGAATATCTGTGGCTGTTTTGGATGAATTAGATGCGAGGTTACCGATTTCGCCTGCAACTACAGCAAATCCTTTTCCAGCCTCTCCAACTCTTGCAGCTTCAATAGAAGCATTTAAGGACAGAAGGTTTGTCTGGCTTGTAATGTCTAAAATTTGAGATGCCATTTCATCAATTCGCATTAATGATTGTAATTCTTCCATTGCATTTTCGATAGCTTTTTGATTTTCTGCAATCTGGGTATTTGTATTTATCATGGAATTATTAGCTAAGGTCTGCATTTTTTCCACTTTTTGAAGTAACTCGCTGCTGTGGACATTACCCTGACGGATACGTTCTTCGATATCAGAAACAACCGTTGTCATTTCGGAAATCTGCTGTCCTACATCGTTTACAGTAGCGTTAATATCTTCTGAATGTTCTGCAAATGTCTGCGTGGATTTTGAGTTGTCTGCCACACAACTAAGCAGTGTTTCTGAAGAACGTTGCATTGCGGTCGCAGAGCTGCTAAGTGATGTTGAACAGTCAGATAAAGTGGCAATGATGCCACTGAGTGCATCATATAAAGAATTCATTGCAGTTGCAATTTTTCCAATTTCACTCTTGGTATTAATCCAAGGCGTAAGACGTTTGCTCTTTTCAAGTTTTAAATTGCTAAGCTGGATAATTGCATCTTCGACATATAACAGAGGTCTGACACTGATTGCAATTGTGATAACCTGATCCTGATTAGCACCAACCTGAAGTGTCTTTTCATTGTTTGATGAAAAATCACCTGTTAAGATATCCATCTTGTTGAACTGAGTTGTAGTACCAACTCTTTCAATTTCAGTCTTTAACTGCTGAACTTCGTTATCAAGAGCTGTTCTATCCTGTGTAGCGTTAGTTCCGTTAGAAGCCTGAACTGCAAGTTCGCTCATTCTCTGAAGCATTGAGTGTACTTCATTTAAAGCACCTTCAGCTGTCTGTACTAAAGAGATACCATCCTGAGCATTGTCAGATGCCTTATTAAGACCTCTGATCTGGTTTCTCATCTTTTCTGAGATTGAAAGACCAGCTGCATCATCTGCTGCACGGTTAATCTTATAACCTGATGATAACTTTTCTGTAGACTTCTGAAGTCCGTTTGTTGTGATTCCTAACTGTCTGTTAGTGTTGGCTGCTGTCAAATTGTGCTGTACTACCATAATATTCTTCCTCCTTGAATATGTAGCGGCTTCCATGCCGCCATGATTATTTTTAGTAACCTTCTTGATTACTTACATTTATTATATCGGGTGTATTTTAGAATACTTTAGCCCGGATATGAACTTTTTTTATTTTTTTTGGTCTAAAAAATGCGATTCGTAATCATTCAGCTTGTTGGCATTCTTATAATACGCATTTGCCTTGCTGGTTGCACGCTTGGCATTACTTAATTCTTTACGCATCTGCGCAAACCGCTTTTCGACCAGCTGTTTATTCCGCAGCTCCTGTGCCTGTATCCGGACACCCAAGTCCGTAACCGCCGACACCAGCTCTTTTAACCGCTGTAATGGCTGCTTAAACTTTGCTTTATTGTGCTGTACTTCGTCTTTTACACGGTTAAAGACTGAATTAAAGCCCTCATCCAGCTTAAGAATCTTTTCGACCAGTTCGCCTTTGTCACTTAAATTCTGCTCAAAAGCCTGATCATCAAATTCTGCTGCCGTAATAATTGCCTGCTGTTTTTCATTATAATCTACAATCTGCTTTAGCAATTCTTCTTTTTGAACCAGACTGTCAATCATAATCTGAAGATAATTTTCTGTATCCATATCTGCTCCTCATTTTTCGTGTACATACTTCCACATTCAATGAGTTACACACTTTTTGCGCTTTTCATAACCTGTTTCCATGTATCCCGCATACCGCGGATTTCATTTAAAGCCTTCTCTAACGTTTCTTTATCCTTATGGATATTGGCATCTGTAAGCAGACTATAAATATAACGGTATACATTATCAAAGTCTTCTGCAACTTTATATGAATGATTTAATGTTGCCTGTAATTCCTCAATAATAGCTTGTGCCTTTTTGATGTTATCATGTGTCTTCTGAATATTATTTTCTTCCAGTCCCATCATCGCAATGTTGCAGAACTTGATTGCCCCTTCGTAAAGGAGCAATGTCAGTTCTGCCGGAGATGCGGTGAGGACTTTATTGTTATTGTATTGTGCATATGCATTATTTACTGCCACGATTTTTCCTCCTGCATGCTGTATTTATCAGCCAAATAATCCAGAAATAGAAGATGCCTGTGAATTTAATGAAGCCAGTGCAGATTCCATTCTTGAAAACTTCTTATAATAATAATCTTCCCATGTTGAAATCTTTGTTTCCTGGTCTGAAATCTTTGACTTATACTCTGAATACTGTGTTGCCATCTCCTTGTCATTGTAAATGGACATATAGCTGCTCATGCTGTTTGATGTTCCCAGCTTTTTGTTCAGTGTGCTGTACAGGTTATTTGCCAGCTGTGAAAAGAATTTAATGACTGTATCCGAGTCATTGGCAATCGCTGCTTTTAATTTATCTTCATTTCCCTTTGATGTTGAATCGTCTTCATCACCGTCAATATGAAAAACGCCCTTTTCATTCGTTCCGCTGGAGAAATAGCTTCCTGTAGAAATACCGAATGTCGATAAATTGTAAGATTTACCATCAATTGTAATTCCCGAAAGCATTGTATTCTTCATGGATGAAATAACGCTGTCCAATGTACCGTCACGGCGAAGCAGTGAATCCTTAATCTTTGTTTCCCACTTTTCGACCTCATCATCAGACATGGACTCTTTTTCATCATCTGTCAATGGCTCATAGCCCTTTGCACTTTCCGCATTATAAGCAGTATCTAACGTCTTAATCAGTTCATTATACTCTGAGAGCATATCTTTAATCGTATCATAAATACCATCGACATCTGTATCTGTCGTAATCGTTACCGCTTCGCTGCCTGTCAGTGCTGTTGCCTGAATCGTTAAACCATTGATTGAGAAGTTATTGGTCGTATTCTCAAATACTGCACCATTAAGCTCAATCTGCGCATTGCTTCCGGCAATACGGACTGCTGATGTTGTATCTGTTGATGACGAGGTGGACAGTCCGAGCAATTCTTTCTGAGAATCTGTAGCTGTACCTGCTGTATATGCATTGTAGGCTTCTACCATGCTCACAGCATACTCATACTGCGTGGTAGCTGCTGCCTGATAGCCTGTTGCCAGTGAATTGCTGCCTGTGATTGCATCACTGTAGCTTAACAGAATCTTTCCGTTGGTGCTGTCTACCTGTGCTGCATTTGTGCTGTCTACGCCCGCTTCCGTATAATACTGATTGATTGATGTATTATTCGCCGCAATTGTTTCGTTATTTGATGTAATAGAAGCTTCTGTACTTGTAAGCAATGAATCCACATCACTTGTATATGACACATTGCCATCGTCATCTGTCTTCTGTGTTCTTGTAAATACAAGTGTATCATCACTCACTGTTTTAGAAACAGTCTTTACTGCTTCCAATTCTAACTTTTCATCATCCGTAATGGTTCCATCTGTTTTTTTAGCTTCTAACTCTGACTCTCTGTCAGACAAATACTTTCTGGCATCATCAAGTGTCGTCGGATTATAAATTCCATCACCTGTGCCTGTATAATTTGCCTTTTCAATAAAGCTGTCCACATACTGCTTCTGGTATGCAAGTTTTTTATTCTTTTCTTCCAGTTCTGCATTCGATGTCTTTAACTTCTCAATTGCTGTATTATACTGTTCAATTGTTGCATCATAATTGCTCTTAGCTGTATCAGCAATGTAAGTATTCTTATCCGTACCTGCAATGGTCTGATATTTTGCAATGTCCTTTGCAACTGTATCGGCTGTTGTTGCCTGAAGCTTTAATGCCCCCAAAGCATTCTTACCATTGCTGTTGGCAGCCGTCATTGAAAAATCGTTATCCGCACCGGACGACTTGGAACTGATAAAGAACCGCTGATTATTCTCATCAAAGCTTGCCGTCAGTCCTGCATTTTTTAATTTTACAACAAATTCATTGATTGTCATATCAGAAGACAAATCAATCGTTGATGTCTTTCCATCTGCTGTAACAGAAATGCTGGCACCATCCGCAGCAGAACCCATACCGTCCACTTCACTGAGTTTGCTGCTGCCTGTCAGCTTCGTACTACCGCTTCCACTAATCTTTCCACCTGTCAGATAACCGGTTGAAGCAAGCTTTGTCACCTTTAAACTCTGTGTACCGCTGACTGCAGATGTAGAAGCGGATACGGTTGCATAAGATGAATTGTTAATTGTTGCTTTTTTTAAATTATACGCACTTGTCAGTCGGTTACTTGAAAGTGTTCCTGAATAGAAATTCGTAATCTTTGTATTGATACTCTTCCACTTATCCTGCTTCCAGGAAAGCTTTTTCTGTGCTTTTTCATAATCTTCTTTTTTAGTACGATACCCCATGACCAGTGCGGATACTAATGCTTCTGTATCCAGACCGGACTGCATACCTGATAAACGAATTGGCATATCATCTACCCCTTTCTATATGTCTGTATGTTTTGTACCTGTATTTACTACATCTTTTCATCGACAAGAAGTCCTGCCAGTTCACAGGCCTTTGTAAACATTTTAAGCATTTTCTCAGAAGGAATCTCTTTTAATACTTCTCCTGTTTCCTTGTCTTTAATCTTAATGGTGATCCGGTTCATCGGCTCATACACACCAAACTCCGCAACCGTATTGCTGTTTAAGACTTTGCTGATGTCTTTGACATCTGCAAGGGTTGCTTTGCTTTCCTGGCTTTCAGGAGATGCACTGTCCTGTCCCAACGCTGTACTGCCTGTGCCGCTGTATAATCTGCTGTCTGTGCGCTGCTGCCTGCTGCCTGGACATTTGTCGTTACGGGTGCTGTCGTCTGCACACTCTGTGTTGCTGCCGATGCTTTGTTAATTGATTCTAATCCCACTTTTATCCACCTCCGTGTGATAACGCATACTTTGTTTCCTTGTTCCCCGGTGAATATCCTTTTTCACCGCTTTTAAACTGCGCAGTAACCGCAGTTTATCTCATTTCTTATTAGTATTATCGGTTTTTTGCACCTGAATCTTTAGAATAACTTCTTTAATTTTTCCATATCTACAGACTCTGATGCCTCTTTATTGGCTTCCTGTATCTGTGTAAAGACTTCTTTCCGGTAGATTGGAACGGACTTCGGTGCAGAAACACCGATTTTAATCTGGTCGCCCTTGATTTCAAGAATTTTTACTTCAATATTATCATTAATAATGATTGCTTCGTCTTTTTTCCGCGATAACGCCAGCATTTCTACTCACCCGCCTTTTCTTTTCTTTCTTTTAAAAGATTATAAACCGGAAATCGAACAACATAGTCTTCATTGACTGCAACTGCCTGAACTGCTTTCATCGTCGCCGTATTAATAATAATCGGCGCTTTTAAATTACAGGTCATCTTTGTAAGATCAGACGGTACTGTCATTGTCACAAATATCATCAGATCATCACTTTTTACATTTTCTCCCAGTTTATAAACAAGTTCATCTTCAACATCCGGTGCATATTCATCCACAATATATTCCGGCTTAATAATCGGCAGTGCCAGTGCCTGTTCATCTAACGACTGCAGCCACATAATTGGTTTTTCTTTCTTATCTTCTGTTTCATATACAATTGCAAACCGGCTGCAGTCCTCAAACCCAATCAGCCCTTTTTCAAATGTAATCACCTTGGCATCATCAATTTCCACTGTGCCAAACCATTTTGTATTAATCTGCATATTTACTCCATTTCTGAGCGGCTTGTTGCGAAGAGGCGATGAGAAATTCGCGTAGGCGATTTCTCATCTGCCATAATGGCTATTTGTTTTCGCTCAGAAACAAATAGCCGTGTGAAACATATGCTATCAAGCATATGTTTCACACTATCTCCATTTTCTAATAAAGACTGCCTGCGCACTTTCTCACAAGCAGTCTTTTATTTTGCTTTTATTTTATCCTAAGAAATCTAACAGTGTCTGCTGTACAACTTTACTTGCAGCCTGAAGAGATGCGTTGTATACCAGCTGGGCTGATGTATAGCTTACAACAACATCTTCCAGATCAATATCTTCATTAGCAGACTTGCTTTCTGTGACATTGGTAAACTGTTCTGTGAGTCTTCCCTGTGTCAGTTCCAGTCTTGTCAGTCTGTTACCGACATCTGCATTGGCAAGGGAAATCGTCTGCTTATAGCCCTGCATCTGTGAAATGCCGCTTTCAAATGCCTTTGTCATCTCATCTTCTGCCAGTGTTTTCTGCTTATTCAAACCAGACAGCATGGAATTTAACTTTTTCTGTGAATCCGTATCGCTGTACTGGCTCTGCTTCATCATGCTTTCTACCTGTGAAATCTGGCTTTCTAAGTCGAGTACATTCTGAACGGATGTCACAAGGTCATCAATATCTCTGCCAAGGTTAATATCGAATGCCTCATTGGCTTCGGTATTAATCTTGATTTTCTGAGCGTAGTTGATATTATATTCTACATCTTCCCTGACTTTATCATAAACAATTCCAGTCTTATTATCCACACAGTCATAGTACATGGTTGGATTTAAGTCATCTTTGATAAAATTATTCTTCTGATACGTGAACGAAAAGTTATCTGATGTATAGACCTGTTTATACACATTTTCACCCATCAGAACTTCACCTGTTGTTGCATTAAAGGCAATTTCATTATCGCCCGGAATGTAGTTTTTATCCGTTGTATTGGTAAATGTCAGTGCAGTACCGGTAGAATCTGTAATGCTGTACTGTCCGTTGGCATCCGGATTGACCGTTGTTGTCGTTGTAATCGGGTTGCCGTCGGCATCAAGCTGCTTATTGCCATTTGCATCAAGCTGGTATGTTGTAACGGTTGCTGTGCCGTCTGCGTTTGTACCAACAGGGTCACTGTTGA
>OHQZ01000787.1_pt1 | contig 10710 bp, 8 predicted proteins | sample 1578281 | NCBI WGS metagenome assembly OHQZ01 (sample SAMEA3879589, study PRJEB24766) | human gut metagenome | biome: human-associated habitat; feature: feces | place: USA | collected 1985/1987
GTGCTTCGGAACTGGTCATTCTTGCAGTAGGAATGACTCTGGTAACAGCAGCTTCCGGCGGACAGGATATCAGTGTAGGTGCGGTGATGGCAGTGGCAGCTGCTGTAGGCTGTCAGATTCTTTCCGGTGGACAGACTTCCGTTACGGAATATCAGAATCCTCTTATCCTCGCAGTGCTGGCAGCGCTTCTGGCAGCTGCATTATGCGGGGCATTTAACGGATTTCTGGTGGCAAAGCTGCATATTCAGCCGATGGTTGCTACTTTGATCCTTTATACGGCAGGACGAGGGATTGCACAGCTTGTTACAAACGGACAGATTACTTATATCCGTGTGGATTCCTACAAAATGGCAGGTGGCTATATCGGTAAATGCCCGATCCCTACTCCAATCTTTTTTGCCATTGTTACAGTTGTGATCGTTGCGCTGATCCTGAAAAAGACAGCTCTTGGACTTTATATTGAAAGTGTTGGTATTAACGGCAAGGCAGCCCGTCTGGTTGGTTTAAATTCTACGCTGATCAAATTTCTGACCTATGTGATCTGCGGCGTTCTGGCAGGTATTGCAGGAATCGTTGCATCCAGCCGAATTTATTCTGCAGATGCAAATAACATTGGTCTGAATTTGGAAATGGACGCTATTCTGGCAGTTGCTCTTGGCGGCAACTTCCTTGGAGGCGGTAAATTCAGCCTGGTAGGTTCTGTGATCGGCGCCTATACGATTCAGGCTCTTACCACAACTCTTTATGCGATGAATGTAAAAGCTGACCAGCTTCCTGTATATAAGGCAATCGTTGTTATTATTATCGTAACACTTCAAAGTGAAGTATTTAAGAAATTTATTGCCGGACTGAAAAACAAAAAAGCTTCCGGTACAGTAGCAGAAGGAGGGCAGAAAGCATGAAACAGAAAAAGAAAATGACAAGTACAGGCTTCCTTCTGCTAATCACCATTGTATTATTCTTTGTTATGTATGCAGCAGGTATGGTGATTTTTGCAGATAAAGGCTTTGCGAAACCACAGATGTTTTTGAATCTGTTTGTATCAAATGCAGGACTTCTTGTTATTGCATGTGGACTTACTATTGTAATGATCACAGGAGGAATTGATATTTCCGTTGGTTCCGTTACGGCACTTGTATGTATGGTAATGGCAGATTTGATGGAAAATAAAGGTGCAAGCGCTTATGTGGCAGTACTGGCGGCACTTGGAATCGGACTTCTTTTTGGTATCGTTCAGGGATATCTGGTAACTTATATGGGAATCCAGCCATTTATTGTAACCCTGGCAGGTATGTTTTTTGGCCGTGGTCTGACGGCGATCATCAGCACAGATATGATCGCCATTAAAAACAAACTGTTTTTGAAATGGGCAAACTATCGTTTCTATATGCCTTTTGGTTCTACAAATAAAAAAGGAAAATTTATCCCGGCTTACATACCTCCTACAGTTGTGATCGCTCTGATCGTAGTGCTCCTCTGTGCAATCCTTTTGAAATACCGTAAATTCGGACGTAAGCTCTATGCTATCGGCGGAAATAAACAAAGTGCCCTGATGATGGGGCTGGATGTAAAGAAAACTATGTTTAAGGCATATGTACTGAACGGATTTCTTGCAGGTCTTGGCGGTTTTCTGTTCTGTCTGAACAGCTGTGCCGGATTCGTAGAGCAGGCCAAAGGACTTGAAATGGACGCTATCTCCTCGGCAGTTATCGGCGGAACTCTTCTTTCCGGTGGTGTGGGAACTCCTATTGGAACTATGTTTGGCGTTCTGATCAAAGGCACGATTTCCAGTCTGATCACTGCACAGGGCTCACTTTCCAGCTGGTGGGTAAGAATTGTTCTTTCTGCCCTTCTGTGCTTCTTTATTGTGATCCAGTCTGTATTGGCGTCTGCGAAAAAGAAAAAATAACCGACGCAAAAAATGAAAAAGAAAGATAAAGATTGATGTTTCACCGGAAGGATATTATAATAAAAACATGATATGATTAAAAACCGGGAGGATTTACAATGGGTGTAAATGAAACAAAAGAAATGATCTTAAATAACAAGACAGCTCTGGGTATCGAATTTGGTTCTACCCGGATCAAGGCTGTTCTTGTGGATGCAGAAAATGCTCCGATCGCATCTGGAAGCTATGACTGGGAAAACCGTCTGGAAGATGGGATCTGGACTTATCATCTGGATGATATCCAGGCAGGTCTCCAGGGCAGCTACAAGGCTCTTGCAGAGGATGTAAAGGAGAAATACGGCGTAGAACTGACAAGTGTAGGTGCTCTTGGAGTCAGCGCCATGATGCATGGCTACATGGCCTTTAATGAGGCGGGAGAGCTGATGGTGCCCTTCCGTACCTGGAGAAATACCATTACGGAGGAGGCTTCCGTAAAGCTGACAGAGCTGTTTGAATTCAATATTCCCCAGAGATGGAGCATCGCCCATCTGTACCAGGCGATTCTGAATAAGGAGGAGCATGTAAAGGATATCAGCTATCTGACCACGCTGGAGGGCTATGTGCACTGGAAGCTCACCGGGAAAAAGGTGCTGGGCATCGGCGAAGCGGCCGGCATGCTGCCTGTGGATCCTGAAACGAAGCAGTACAGCAGGCGTATGGTTGATGCCTTTAATGAGCTGATTGCACCGGAAGGCTTCCCCTGGAAGCTGGAAGAAATCCTGCCTGAAATTCTGCTGGCAGGCGATAACGCCGGCTGCCTGACGGAGGAGGGCGCACGTCTTCTTGATACTTCAGGAGAGCTGGAAGCCGGAATCCCTGTCTGCCCTCCGGAGGGAGATGCGGGAACCGGGATGGTGGCTACCAACAGCGTGGCGCAGCGTACCGGCAACGTATCCGCAGGAACCAGCGTATTTGCCATGGTAGTTCTGGAAAAAGCACTGGATAAGGTACATCCGGAAATCGATATGGTAACAACGCCTGACGGAAGCGCTGTGGCTATGGTCCACTGCAATAACTGTACCTCTGACCTGAATGCATGGATTGACCTGTTTGAGGAATTTACCCAGGCGTTCGGCATGAAGGTGGATAAAAATGAGCTGTTCGGAACCCTGTACAGAAAGGCTCTGGAAGGCGATCCGGACTGCGGCGGCCTGCTGGCATACAATTATTTTTCAGGCGAGCATATCACCGGCTTTGAAGAAGGACGTCCGCTGTTTGTAAGGAATCCTGAAAGCAATTTCAACCTTGCGAACTTCATGCGCGTACATCTTTTCACCGCGCTGGGCGCACTGAAAACAGGGCTTGATATCCTGCTGAAGGAAGAAAATGTGCAGATTGACAGAATGATGGGACACGGCGGCCTGTTCAAGACCAAGGAAGTAGGACAGAGGATTATGGCTGCGGCCGTAAACGCCCCGGTTACCGTCATGGAGACCGCAGGAGAAGGCGGCGCATGGGGAATTGCCCTTCTTGCTTCCTACATGAAAAATAAAAAGGACGGCGAAAGCCTTGCGCAGTTCCTGGAACGCGATGTATTTGCAGGACAGGAAGGCGTTACCCTGGAGCCGGACAGCACGGATGTGGAAGGCTTCAATAGGTTCGTTGAACGCTATACAAAAGGGCTTCCCATTGAAAAGGCGGCAGTGGAATCATTGATTTAATGCAAAGCTATTCTCGAAGCTTTAAAAAAAATAATAGAACCCGGCAAAATGCCCCCTTCGGGGGGCAGAAAGGATGAAATAAATGTTAGAAGAACTGAAACAAAGAGTATATGAAGCAAATATGCTTCTTCCCAAATACGGCCTTGTTACCTTTACCTGGGGAAATGTGAGTGAAATCGACAGGGAAAGCGGCCTGTTTGCCATCAAGCCCAGCGGCGTTGATTATGACAAGCTTACCCCTGAGGATATGGTAATCGTGGATCTGAACGGAAATAAGGTAGAAGGAAAATACAACCCCTCCTCCGACACCGCAACCCACGTAGAGCTTTACAAAGCATTCCCTGAAATAGGCGGAATCGTCCACACCCACTCCTCCTATGCCACCAGCTGGGCCCAGGCAGGAAGAGGAATCCCCTGCTATGGAACCACCCATGCAGACTACATTTACGGCGAAGTACCCTGCCTGCGTTGCCTGACCAAAGAAGAAATCGAAGAGGCCTACGAAGAAAACACCGGACACCTCATCGTAAATGAATTCAAAGCCATGAACAAAGACCCCAAAGCCGTACCCGCAGTACTCTGCAAAAACCACGGCCCCTTCGCCTGGGGAAAAGACGCCCACGAAGCCGTCCACAATGCAGTAGTACTCGAAGAAGTAGCCAAAATGGCCTACCGCGCAGAAACCATCAACCAAAGGATCCAACCCGCCCCCCAGGAGCTCCAGGACAAACACTACTACAGAAAACACGGAGCTAACGCTTACTATGGACAAAACGGGGGTAAATAGGGTATCATATTCGTGACCAGGCAGAACCGGACAGGTTTGGAAGGCCTGGCCGGGGAAAACAGAAAAACGCCCCACCTTTCTGCTTTCCCCGGCCAGACCTTTCAAACCTATCCGGCGAGCAAAGCGACCGAAAGACCGAAGGTCTTGAGGTTCTGCCGTCCGGTGCCGCTACTTCTACACCCGACACCAAGGCAGCTGAAAGACCGCAGGACTTGAAGCTCCGCCCTCCCGCCACCACCCCGGCGCCGGCGCTCCCTAAAGTCCTTAAGCCCTTAATCCCTTCCTGCTCCCACCCCCCTGGCCACCCAATAACAATCACCACCCACGGTAACCCAAGCCCCCTGGATTATTTACCCATCGGGCTCCACCCCAACAGTTACCGTCAATCCACCAATTCAAACCCAATGGAGGAAAAATATTCATGGAAAATCTTGAACTCGCAAAAATGGCGAACGAGATCCGCAAAGGCATTGTAACAGCAGTTCACAGCGCCAAAGCCGGACATCCCGGCGGATCCCTTTCCGCAGCAGATATTTTCACCTATCTCTACTTTGAAGAACTCAACATCGATCCGGCGAACCCCGACAAACCGGACAGGGACCGCTTCGTTCTTTCCAAAGGACACACAGCTCCCGGATTATATTCCACCCTGGCCCACAGAGGCTTTTTCCCGGTGGAAGATCTTGTTACCTTACGTAAGCTCGGCTCCTACCTGCAGGGACACCCTTCCATGCAGTACATCCCCGGCGTTGACATGTCCACAGGCTCCCTGGGACAGGGCATCTCCGCAGCTGCCGGCATGGCTCTGGGCGGAAAGCTGGACAATAAGGATTACCGCGTATATACGCTCCTGGGAGACGGAGAGATCGAAGAAGGACAGGTCTGGGAAGCAGCCATGTTTGCTGGCTTCCACAAGCTGGACAACCTTGTGGTTATCGTTGACAACAACGGCCTGCAGATCGACGGACCTATCGACCAGGTATGCTCCCCTTATCCTATTGATAAGAAATTCGAAGCATTCAACTTCCATGTAATCAACATTGATGCCCATAATTTTGATGAAATCCGCGCGGCCTTCAAGGAAGCGAAGGAAACCAAGGGCATGCCTACCGCAATCATCGCACACAGCCTGAAAGGAAAAGGCGTTTCCTTCATGGAAGGAAATGTGGCATGGCACGGAACCGCGCCCAACGATGAGCAGTATGCAGTGGCAATGGCAGATTTGGAGAAAGTAGGTGAAGCATTATGTCAGAAGTAAACAACAAGACGGTTCAGAAAATTGCAACCAGAGAAGCTTACGGAAAGGCACTTGCTGAATTCGGCGCACAGTATCCCAACCTGGTGGTTCTGGATGCCGACCTGGCAAATGCCACCAAGACCAATACCTTCCAGAAGGCGTTCCCCGAACGCCATATTGACTGCGGTATCGCAGAATGCGACATGATGGGCATTGCGGCAGGACTTTCCACCGTAGGGAAAATCCCCTTTGCCAGCTCCTTTGCCATGTTCGCGGCAGGCCGCGCTTATGAGCAGGTCCGCAACTCCATCGGCTATCCCCATCTGAACGTGAAAATCGGTGCAACCCATGCCGGCATCACCGTAGGGGAAGACGGCGCATCCCATCAGTGCCTGGAGGATATCGCCCTCATGCGTGTCATTCCCGGCATGGTGGTAATCAATCCCAGCGATGCTGTGGAAGCCAGGGCCGCCGTACAGGCTGCCATTGAATACGTAGGCCCCGTATACCTGCGTTTCGGCCGTGCCGCAGTGCCGGTTATCAATGACAGGGAAGACTATAAATTCGAAATCGGAAAAGGCGTTCTCCTTCGGGAAGGGACGGATGTTACCATCGTAGCAACAGGCATCTGCGTATCCGCAGCGCTGGAAGCGGCTGAAAAGCTTGCAGAAGACGGCATCAATGCCGAAGTTATCAACATCCATACCATCAAACCCCTGGATGAAGAGCTGATTATCAAATCCGCAAAGAAAACCGGAAAAGTGGTTACCGCAGAAGAGCATTCCATCATCGGCGGCCTGGGCGGCGCCGTAAGCGAAGCCCTGTCCGAAAAGGCCCCCACTCCGGTATGCAGGATCGGAATGAACGACATTTTCGGTGAATCCGGATCCGCAGGCGCCCTCGTTGCAAAATACGGCCTGGATGCAGACGGAATTTACAGTAAAGTTAAAGAATTTGTAAAATAAAAACGGCAGTGATAAGAGCCGGCCCCGACCGGGGCCGGCCGCCTGTTTTTACAGGCACCCCTCCGGAACTGCCGCATGACGATGACGGCGGGCTCTCCGGATGCCTGAAGAGGAAAAGGAAAAAATATGAATATTTTATCACCATCAATCCTGGCCGCTGACTGCGCCAGATTGGGAGAAGAAATTAAACTGGTAGAGGAGGCTGGCGCACAGTACCTTCATATTGATGTGATGGACGGTATGTTTGTGCCATCCCTTTCTTTTGGCCTGTGTGTGATTTCCTCCCTGAGAAAGGTGACGGATATGGTTTTTGATGTGCATCTGATGGTGGAAGAGCCTATCCGTTATGTGGCGGATTTTGCCAAAAGCGGGGCAGATATCATTACGGTTCATCTGGAAGCCTGCAGCGATGTGGAGGAAACCCTGGACTGGATACACAGCCTGGGACGTAAAGCCGGCATCTCCTTAAAGCCCTCCACACCCATTCAGGCAATAGAAAAATATCTGGATAAAATAGACCTGCTTCTTGTCATGACGGTCGAGCCGGGCTTTGGCGGCCAGAAGTACCTGCCGGCCTCCACGGCCAGGATCCGCGAGGCCCGCAGACTCATCCAGGAAAAGCATGCGGACGTGGACATTGAAGTGGACGGCGGCATCACCAGGGACAATGTCAATGTGGTCCTGGAAGCAGGAGCCAATGTCATAGTGGCCGGTTCCGCCATTTTCAACGGAAACCGGACAGATAACGTAAAGGCCATGCTGGAAACGCTGAAAAGCTGTGAAAAAGGAGGCCAGGCATGAAAATTGTAGTGACCCCTCCTTTTACGGAGGAACAAAAAGCCCTGATTCTCTCCGCAGCCGAAAGGCCGGAGGACGTTATTTTCTGCCTGAAAAGTGATATGACTGAGGAACTTCTCAGGGAAGCGGACGTCCTTCTGGGGAACCTTGAAAGCCCCGGACAGCTGAAAAAAACAGAACACCTGAAATGGATACAGCTGAACAATGCGGGGACCGAAGGCTATTGCGTGCCGGGAAGGCTGCCTCAGGGGGCGGTCCTCACCAATGCCACAGGGGCATATGGCCTGGCAATCTCCGAGCATATGCTGGCCTGCCTTTTTATGCTCCGCAAGAAGCTGAACCTGTACTACGCCAACCAGCTCCAGTGCCAATGGAAGAGCGAAGGGCATGTGGGCGTCATCCAGGGAACCACGGTGCTTGTGATAGGACTGGGAGATATCGGAACCTGCTTCGCCTCCAAAATGAAGGCCCTTGGCTGCACAACCATAGGCGTAAAACGGCGTGTGGGAGAAAAGCCGGACTGTGTTGACGGGCTTTATGGAATGGAGGAACTGGATTCCCTTCTCCCCCGCGCGGATGTGGTGGCGCTCAGCCTTCCCGGGAATCCATCCACCTACCATACGCTGAACCGGGAACGGATTTCCCTCCTTTCCCCCAACGCCATTGTACTGAACGTGGGAAGAGGAACGGCTGTGGATACGGATGCCCTCAGCGACGCGCTGTATGCCGGGAAAATTGCCGGGGCAGCACTGGATGTTACCGATCCGGAGCCTCTGCCTGCGGACCACCCTCTCTGGAAGGCTCCGAATGCCATCATAACACCCCATATCTCAGGCGGCTATGCGCTGCCGGAAACGCTGCAGCAGATCGCGGAAATATTCGCGGAAAACCTGAAGCGCTTTCAGGCAGGGGAACCGCTGCGCAACGTGGTGGATTTGGAGACCGGATACTGTAAATAGTAGCTATAAGCGATAGTTAAGGCCTTTGGATGCTGAGGAAGAATCCTTTACAGCGTCCAAAGGCCTTTTTATTACATTATATATTTATAGGGATATGGTTTCAGCAAATTGGAGCAAGCTCCTCAAAGCTTCCGTCTTTCACAATTTCCCCATTCCGAAGCAGGATAATCCGGTCAAAGGCACGGACGGAATTCAGCCGGTGGGCGATGGCAATGATATTCCTGCCATCCGCCAGGGCGAGGACCTCCTTCATTACAAGCTCTTCGGTCAGGTTATCCATGGCGGAGGTGGATTCATCCAGTATAATGAGCCTGGCATCGGAAAACCACAGCCGGGCAAGGGCCAGACGCTGCCGTTCTCCTCCGGACAGCCTGACGCCCCGTTCACCCAGCTGGGTATCCAGGCCATCCTCCAGCCCCTGAAACCATTTCAGCAGCTGGACCTTTTCCAGGGCGCGGATCAGATCTGCATCCGGCAGGGTGGAGTCGAATATCAGGTTTTCACGGAGCGTGCTGTCAAAGACAGGGCTTTCCTGGGGAATATAGGCAATATGCCTGTAGTAATCGTCCAGCTTTACACAGCGCAGCTCCTGATCGTCAACCAGTATTTGGCCGCGATCCGGCTTAAGCAGCCCGGCCAGAAGCTTTACCAGCGTGGATTTGCCGGAGCCGCTGCTTCCTGCCAGGGCAATTTTTTCGCCGGGGGCTATCGTAAGGGAAAGACCCCGCAGAATCTGTCTTCCCGAATAGGTAAAATCCAGCTGCTTCACCATAATATTCCCATGAAAGGATGCCATGGCGCTGCCGTTTTGCAGCTGAGGATCCTCGGGAGAATCCAGAAATGAGGTATATCTTTTAAAGGCGGCCGTATCCAGACGGTACTGGACAAATAAAACATTGAAAATGGCAATGGGCGTGTAGGCATTATCCACCAAAGTAATCAGGGCCACAACGGCTCCGATGGATATGGAACGGGTATACCAGGCATAAATGATGAGGGCAGCCTTAACCAGGATGATCAGTGCTGCAAAGGCGGCAAAAAAGGCCTCATGAATAAAGGAAATACCGATTTTGGAGCGGACAATTTCATCCTTTGAGCGCTCCGCCTTATGTATTTCCCGGGAAAACTGCCGGTTCAGCCGGAAAACCACCATCTCCATAAAGCCACGGGTCAGATAATGATTCAGCAGCTCTTCGTTATCCAGCATCCGTTCCTTCATCCGGTAAAGCAGCTTCAGCAGCAGATTTGTGATCAAAAAGACCAGCAGATAGCCGCAGGCCACAGTATAAGCGATCACATGGTTAAGCCTGTAAATAAAAAACATGCTGAACAGAGCGGAAGGCAGCAGCTCCTTCGCAATCCTGAACCAGAACTCAAACAAAATGTTCCGCCCGGCCGTGGAACCGTTTTCAATTCGCTGTATCAGCTTCCCGGTTCCGAGGGACTGATAGGCAAGATAATCAATGCGGCTCGTCTTTTTCAGAGCCATAAGCTTTAAATCCAGATAGATTCCATTATTCAGCTTTTGGTGGGGATACTCATCCAGATAGCTTGCGATGCAGAGAATCAGGAGGAGCCCGCAGTAAAAAAGAATGCCGGACAGGGTAAGCGTCCCGGCCGTAAAACGGTCAATCAGCTTTTGAAAATAACTGACGCTGTAATTCGCCAGAAAGGATAAGCCGATGCCCAGTATAATATAAATTATGATCCATATTTTATTTTTCTTTATTATTTCCTGTAAATATTTCATATCTGTACTCCTGTACCTTCTGTGATTTATAAAGCAGCAGAATAAGTACAGTTATGCCTGCCGGCAAAGATATGGATGCACAGGCTGCAGTTCTTTCTGAGTCTGGGCCTGAACTATAGTACTCAGTACAATCTGCCGACAGATTACATAAACTGTACTGAGCTGATACCTCGTTCGTGTCTCAAAAGATCTCACCTCCTGAAATAGGGTAATTTTCCAAAAGCTGGAAAAGCCTGGCGGTTATTATTGTGTCTGATGATTTGAGGTCTGGCAGGACAACACTTCATTGAGGCTTTTTCCCATTTTATCCTCAAAATATTTCTGCAGCTCCAGATGCTTGTCCCATTTTTTCTGGGGATAGAAGCCATACCTGTTTTTTACGTCGCTCATTCGCGTGACTATATCCGCGGGGCCTTCGGCCATGGCAATGCTGTCGCACAGCTGGATCAGCCTGTCATAATCATCGTAATCAAAGGAAGCGATGAGGTTCAATATCCGCTGATAATCCGCTTCCGAAACATCCGGCTTTCCGATATAGGTATGTATATCCTTTTCGGCGAAGGAATGGGTGAGGCTGATACGCGCGGGTTCATCGAAGCCCAGCG
>OHQZ01000797.1_pt1 | contig 10577 bp, 9 predicted proteins | sample 1578281 | NCBI WGS metagenome assembly OHQZ01 (sample SAMEA3879589, study PRJEB24766) | human gut metagenome | biome: human-associated habitat; feature: feces | place: USA | collected 1985/1987
GGCGGTGTTTTTCATAATGTCGGTCAGCTTGCGGTTGCCATGGCTGTGGTTCAGACATACGAAGTAGGATATTACTTCCCTGTACTTTTGATTGCGGGGCTTTTGACGGGAATGCTCATAGGAATGATATCTGCCGAAGTACTGAAACGAACTAAAAATTTACGATTAAAGGAATAAAAAAATGATTTCATATGTAAAAGGTGAATTAGCTGCGATCGAGGAACAAAAAGCAATTATTGATGTGGGCGGCATAGGGTATGGTGTGTTTATGCCACATCAGGCACTGGCGATGTTACCTTCTGTAGGAAATGAAGTGAAACTTTACACTTATCTGAATGTGCGGGAAGATGCCATGCAGCTTTTTGGATTTTTGACAAAAGATGATTTGGAAATATTCCGGCTTGTGATCGGAGTAAGCGGGATCGGGCCGAAAGGCGGTTTGAATATTTTGTCATGTATGTCTCCGGATGAACTGCGGTTTGCAATCATGTCGGGAGATGCAAAAATGATTTCGTCAGCGCCTGGAATCGGGAAAAAGACTGCCGAAAAACTAATTGTAGAACTTCGAGACAAAGTAGATATTGAAAAAATGCTTGATCATGCTGCTCATCCGGAAGAAACAATACAGACAGATATGGCGAAAACATCGGCAAATGAAATGCAATCGGAGGCGGTACAGGCTCTTGTTGCGCTTGGTTACGGGAGTGCGGAAAGCCTTCGCGCGGTAAAGAAAACTTCTGTACAATGTCAGACTGTAGAAGATATATTGAAAGAAGCGCTGCAGTATCTTTTCTGATGAGAGGATGTGGATAAGGCGGAAAGGAAATAATGGACGGCAATGGGAAAACGAATCATAACGACAGAAAACTTAGAGGAAGACATTAAGATTGAAGGAGAATTGCGTCCGCAATCTCTCGGCGAATATATCGGTCAGGAAAAGGCAAAAGAAACACTTGGCATCTATATAGAAGCTGCTAAAGCGCGCGGGGAAACACTTGATCATGTGCTTTTTTACGGGCCTCCGGGACTTGGAAAAACAACGCTTGCCGGAATTATTGCGAATGAAATGGGTGTACACATGAAGGTAACGTCAGGACCTGCAATCGAAAAACCGGGAGAAATGGCGGCAATCTTAAATGGTCTTCAGGAAGGAGACGTTTTGTTTGTCGATGAGATTCACAGGTTAAACCGACAAGTAGAAGAGGTTCTTTATCCTGCTATGGAAGATTTTGCCATTGATATTATGATCGGAAAAGGGTCGGCCGCCCGCTCGATCCGTTTGAACCTGCCTAAATTTACACTTGTCGGCGCAACAACGAGAGCGGGAATGTTAACAGCTCCTTTACGCGATCGTTTCGGTGTTATGCACCGTTTGGAATTATATACTCCGGAAGAACTAAAAACGATCATATTACGTTCGGCATCTGTGTTAAATGTAGAGATCGAAGAGGACGGGGCTTTAGAACTTGCTCGCCGATCCAGAGGAACTCCCCGCCTTGCAAACCGTCTGTTGAAACGTGTAAGAGATTTCGCTCAAGTAAAATACGATGGCAAAATCACGAAAAAAGTGGCAGATTATGCGCTTGACCTTCTTGATGTCGATAAGTATGGTCTGGATCATATCGATCGAACGATTCTGCTGACAATGATTGAAAAATTCCAAGGCGGTCCGGTTGGTTTGGATACACTGGCGGCGGCGATTTCAGAAGATGCAGGAACATTGGAAGATGTGTATGAGCCGTATCTTTTGAAAAACGGATTTATACAGCGGACTCCGAGAGGACGCATAGTAACTGATCTGGCATACCGGCATCTCGGGATAGAATCTTTTGCGGATGAATAATTTCGGAATAGTTATGAAACGGATAGTTCCGAAAAAAGTAGTTGGTTTTTACCGCTAAATAGTTTATAATGAATTTTAAGAAACGCGAGGAGGAAGCTATGAGTTCAGCAAAACATTTTACGGAAGTATTGATCGGAGGAAAAGTATATACTTTGAGCGGATTTGAGGGCGAAGAGTATCTGCAGAAAGTGTCTTCCTATTTGAATCATAAGATAACAGAATGTACAAATAGTGAAGGATACAGAAAACAGAGCGCTGACACAAGAAATGTACTTCTCGCTCTTAACATTGCCGATGATTACTTCAAAGCAAAAAAACAGGGTGATTCGCTGGAGAGTGACATTGAACTAAAAGATAAGGAAATGTATGATTTAAAGCATGAACTTATTTCAGCGCAGATCAAACTGGAGAATGCGGAAAAAGAGTTGGCAAAATTAAAAGAAGAGAACAACGATCTTCAAATGCAGATTGTGAAGCTCGAGACAGAAATGAAAAATCGCAGAAGATAAAAATAAGGCTGTCAGTCATATGACAGCCTGTTTCTTTTGGATAGTGTCTTTTTAGATAGTTGTTGTTTTATATAAAGGGAAAACACCTGTATGTTAAAGGGGATGTAGGGAAAGGAGTCAGCATGGAAAAACGCCGGATTGAAATATTGGCGCCTGCCGGATCTTATGCTTCTTTTAAAGCTGCGATCAACGCAGGAGCGGATGCTGTGTACGCCGGAGGTCCGAAATTTGGAGCAAGAGCATATGCGGATAATTTTACAAAAGAAGAGTTGATCGAAGCGATCAAAGAAGCTCATATATACGGAAGAAAGCTTTACCTTACGGTAAATACACTGCTGAAAAACAACGAAATTTCAGAGTTACCCGAATATCTGAGTCCGCTTTATGAAGCGGGGTTAGATGCGGTGATCGTTCAGGATATAGGAGTTCTCGAACTTGTAAGAGAGTACTTTCCGAAGATGGATATTCATGCGAGTACGCAGATGACGATCACAGGGTATCGCGGAGCGGCATTTATGGAAGGGCAGGGAATCAGCCGTGTTGTTCCGGCAAGGGAATTATCTCTTGAAGAAGTGCGTATGATCAAAGAAAAAACAGGGTTGGAGATAGAATGTTTTGTACATGGTGCACTTTGTTACTGTTATTCCGGTCAATGCCTTTTAAGCAGCATGATCGGCGGACGCAGCGGGAACAGAGGTCAGTGTGCTCAGCCTTGCAGACTGCCGTATACAGTAGAAGGTGAAAAAAAATATTATTTAAGTCCGAAAGATATTTGTACGCTGGATCTGATCCCGGAACTTGCGGAGGCGGGAATCGATTCGTTCAAGATCGAAGGTCGTATGAAAAAGCCGGAGTATGTAGCGGCAGTAACTGCAATGTACCGGAAATACACAGATTTATATATGCAAAACGGAAAAAAGGGATATAAAGTTTCTTCCGAGGATAAACGTATACTGATGGATCTGTATAACAGAGGAGGATTTTCGGCAGGTTATTATCGACAGCATAACGGGCAGAATATGATAGCGTCGGATCGTCCAAACCACGCAGGCGTTCCGGCAGTAAAGGTAGAAAGCCAAAAAGGAAGATTGATCAAAGGAAAAATTCTTACAGACCTGCATGCAGGGGATGTGTTGGATATTTCAGGAAGCTATACTATTGGAAAAGATCAGAAAAAAGGGGAAGCTTTTTCAATGGTAGTGCAGAAACAAGTTTATATAAAACAGGGATCGACAATAAACAGAGTGAGAAACGAAAGTCTTATCACTTCGATTCATAAGCAGTATATCGGAGATTCAATCAGACAGAAGATAGACGGAAAACTTACGCTGGAAGTGGGAAAGCCGGCAAGTTTGAAATTGTACTGTAATGAAAGTACATATACTGCGTACTCAAAAGAAATTGTCGAACAGGCGCAGAACCGCCCGATGGAAAGAGAACGGATCGTTTCTCAAATAGAAAAATTAGGGAATACGCCCTTTGTTTTTGAAACTTTGGATATTAAGATGGATGAAGCGATTTTTCTCTCGATTAAAACACTTAATGATCTTCGCAGAGAAGCGGTAAGCGGATTGTGCGAGGCACTATCGGGGAAATATTACAGAAAAACAACAGATGAAAAAAAAGAAAAGAGAATTGCAGCTGAGGTTATAGAAGAAAAGAACAATACTTATGATCAATTTAAAAGAAAAGAAAACTTTTCTTATTCGGTTCTCGTGGAAAATAAAGAACAGCTTTCGGCAGTCTGCGCCTATTTGGAGAAAAGAGAAACGGAGAATATAAAAATCGCACGTATCTACGCCGAAAGCAATATTTTTCAGGAAGATATCCCGGGATACATCGAAAAATTAAAAAAGAAAAAGATAGAATTTTATCTTGCTCTTCCGCATGTATTCAGAAAAGGAAGCGCAGAACGGATTGAAAAATGTATCAGTCGGTTTTCGGAAAAAGAGTTAGACGGCGTACTTATTAGGAATTGGGAACAGTATACGCTGCTTTGTCAATTACAATTTGACAAAAAAGTAATTTCGGATGATAATTTATATGTGTTTAATCGGTTTTCAAAAGAGTTTATGAAAAAAGCAGGTTTCTCTGAGTTTACAGCGCCGGCAGAATTAAATGAGAGTGAGCTTAAAATACTTGGACTTGAAACTGCGGAACTGACAGTATATGGTTATCGCCCGGTTATGATTTCGGCGCAATGTATTATGAAGACGAGAGGAAAATGTACAAAAAACTCTTCCTTTACGCAGATGAAAGACAGGATAGGAGAAGAGTTTCTCGTTCAAAACCGATGTGATGAATGTTATAATATCGTTTATAACAGCGCTCCTTTATATTTGGGCACACAAAAAGTAAAGATTCAAAAGCTTTCACCGAAAAGACTGAGGATTCGATTCGGAGCAGAGCGAAAGGAAGAAGTAAAGAAAGTATTAGAACAAGCAATCGATGCATTTGGAGAAAAACCGCAGTTTGATTATACACAGGAGCATTTCAAACGCGGCGTACTGTAAGTGCGCTCGATTATCGTCAGGAGAAATAACGTGGTAAATATTATCATTCAATTATCTAAATATGTAATTATCATACTTATGGCTGCTTATACGTTTTCCTGTTTCTCGATTTTTACGAGAAATTATGAAGATGAAGAAAAAAGAGTGCTTATCCGGCAGGATGTATTGATGTTTCTTTTGCAGTTTGCAGCGTTTGGTACAATGTATTTGGCAACAAAAGATATTCGGATCTTGTTTTTATATGCAGTATTGACGGTGATTCTTCTTGCGGTCATTCTTTTGTATAATTTGATTTATCCGAATGTGTCAAGGCTTGTTGTAAATAATATGTGTATGCTGATCACTGTCGGGATGATCATGATCACGAGATTGTCCGCAGATAATCCGTCTCCTTACGGCACGGCGGTAAGACAGCTTGTATTTGTTGCTTTGGGAATTACCTTTGGACTTGTTTTGATCCGAAAAATGAAGTTCCTTGATCAGTGGACATATATTTATGCGGCAGTAGGAGGAGCAGCTCTTCTTGCAGTTGCATTGTTCGCACAGATTTCCGGCGGGGCAAAGCTGGGATTCGAAATTGCAGGCATAAATATACAGCCGTCTGAGTTCGTAAAAATTATTTTTGTATTTTTTGTTGCAGCAAGTCTGAATAAATCAAAAGAATTTAAAAATATCGTTGTGACAACTGCGATTGCGGCAGCACATGTATTGATCTTAGTTCTCTCTACGGATTTGGGAGCGGCACTGATCTTCTTTGTTGTTTATCTTGTTATGCTTTTTGTCGCGACAAGACAATGGCTGTATGCGATAGCGGGACTTGGAGCCGGAGCAGCCGCGGCAGTTGTCGGTTATCATTTGTTTTCGCATATTCAGGTCAGGGTAGAGGCGTGGCAGGATCCCATCGGGACGTACAGCGGAAGCGGTTATCAAGTGGCACAATCGTTGTTTGCGATCGGTACGGGAAGCTGGTTTGGGACAGGACTTTTTAAAGGACAGCCGGATACGATACCTGTTTCGGAGACAGATTTTATCTTTTCTGCTATTACAGAAGAAATGGGAGTGATTTACGCACTTTGTCTGATTTTGATCTGTGTAAGCTGTTATGTGATGTTTCTGAATATTGCAATGGAATTGAGAAATAATTTTTATAAGTTAATCGCACTTGGATTGGGAACGTGTTATATTTTTCAGGTTTTCCTGCAAATAGGAGGCGTCACAAAATTTATTCCGTCTACAGGAATGACTTTGCCGTTTGTAAGTTATGGCGGAAGTTCGATGTTAAGTACGATGATTATGTTTGGAATCATTCAGGGACTATATATTATAAGAGAAGATGAAGAAGAGGAACGGGAAAAAGAAAAACTAAGAAAAGAAAGGAAAAGAAAAAATGGCGTGGGAAGAACAGCGCCCCGAAAGACGGCAAAAAGCGGACCGAAATTCGAAGAAGTCCCAAGACAGAGGCCGCGGAAAAAAACGGGAACGCGCACAAAATAAAGATTTCGCTAAAATTACATATTTCTTTGTGATCTTGTTTATTGCATTGATGGGGTACCTCGTTTATTTCACAACTGTAAAAGCCAAGACGTTTGTCAATAGTCCTTATAATCAAAGGCAGGATTCTTTTGCACAAAGCGTTGTCAGAGGAGATATTACAGATAGAAATGGCAATGTACTTGCAACAACGGAAGTGGACGAAGACGGAACAGAGACAAGAACGTATCCGTACGGCTCGCTGTTCTCCCATGTTATCGGATATAATGATTCACAGTTTGGAAAAACAGGACTTGAGTCCGCGCAGAATTTTGATCTTCTTACTTCAAATGCATTTTTTATGGAAAAGATTCAAAATGAATTTAAAGGAGAAAAAGATCAGGGAGACACAGTTGTTACAACACTTGATGCAGAACTTCAGCAGGCTGCCTATGATGCGCTCGGAGAGAACAAAGGAGCGGTTATTGTGATGGAGGCAGACACAGGGAAAATACTTACTCTTGTTTCAAAGCCTGATTTTGATCCGAATACGCTTGCTGAAAACTGGGAGATCCTAAATACGGATGAGGAAAACAGTCCGCTTTTGAATCGGGCTACGAACGGGTCTTATGCTCCGGGTTCTGTATTTAAAATTGTGACTGCTCTTGCTTATATGCGGCAGGATACGGATTATAACTCGTATTCTTATGACTGTCAGGGATCCATTACAGAAGACAATGTCACAATTCGCTGTTTTAACGGAACGGTACATGGATACGAAGATTTGAGAAGTTCTTTTGCAAACTCATGTAATGCATCATTTGCAAATATCGGCTTAAGCCTTGACGTGGACGGCTATCGGGAAACGGCGGAAAGCTTATTGTTCAATAAGAAACTTCCAAGCGTTATGGATTATACAAAAAGTTCCTTCGTGCTTGATGCGAAGTCCGGTTCCGCAGAAATTATGATGACGGCAATGGGACAGGGAAAAACAATGGTAAGTCCGTATCATATGGCGCTGATCACGGAGACGATTGCAAACGGCGGTACATTGATGCAACCCTATTATGTAGATAAAGTGACCAATTACACCGGTACGGAAGTGAAAAAGAATGTTCCGAAAAGTTATAAACGGATCATGACGTCAGAAGAAGCGGCACAGTTAAAAGAGTACATGGCGGCTGTTGTAAGTGAAGGAACCGGTTCGGTATTAAGCGGAAGGTCATATACGGTCGCGGGAAAAACAGGAACGGCTGAATATAGTATGACAGACGGAGAAAAAACGCATTCATGGTTTACGGGATTTACAAATGTTGACAATCCGGAACTTGTGATCACTGTTATTACAGAAGGTTCCGACGGAAGTGCAGGAGGAAAAGCGGTATCTATCGCAGGAGCTGTTCTGGATTCTTATTATAATCGGTGAAGTTTATGAGTCAGATAGAGTTTTATCATAATCTATATGTTAGTGAATGCTGGCAGAAGAAAAAGGGAAAAATAGTAAAAAGGCTGAAGGAAAATAAACTTCAGCCGCAAGTATATGTTATTACATTATCTCAGGGAGAACAAAATCAACTGGAATTTTTTTCAAGCGTCTTGCTAAAACAATCCATATTTGAACATTCAAAGCTTTTTGTGATCGGAATTGCAGATGGATATGATGAAGCGCTTTTCCTTGTTGAAGAAATTGTTCAAGACGTATATCAAGAAACCAAAAGTGCAAATGCAAGACAGTTTCTTTTAACAGATCAGGCTGAATACGAGAAAAAAGGGCGGTAGGCAAATGTTACATATCATACTCCTTATCTTAAAAATACTTGGATTTTTGATACTTGTTTTAGCAGGACTTATGTTAGTTGCAGTTATAACAGTTCTTTTTGCTCCGGCGGGGTATCGATTCGATTTAACTGCAGAAGAATTCGGGAAAAGTATTTTGGGAAAGCTGCGTTTCTATTGGATAAAACCGTTTATTTCGGGAGAAATCTGTTATGATAATGGGAATTTGACGTGGAATATAAGAGCAAGGAAACGATAAAGACAAAAAAAATATAAGAAACGAAACCGATAGTTCAAAAAGAAAAGATCCGGAAAGAGAGAAAGATCAAGAGAAGGAAAAAAATTTTTCAAAGCCAGATGATACAAAGGGCGGGGAAGGCAGCGATACAAAAGTACTTCCCGAATCAAATACAATTGATACAAAAAGTATCCGTGAAATACAGACAGATGAAAAAAATACAGGTTTTGAGAGGGAAGCGGATGAAGTAAAAAAAATTCCGAAAAATAGAAAAAGTTCTTCGAAGTCATTTGGAGAGAAGATTAAATACACATTTCGGAAATTATGTGATAATATAAAAACATTAATAAAGAAAAAAGAAGTTCTTGAACAGTTCTTGAAAAATGAGATTCACAAAAATGCATTTTCAAAACTTATTAAAGAAACAAAACAATTCGCAATAAAATTACGTCCCCGAAAAGCCGCAATAAAAGCGAAGTTTGGATTTGAAGATCCGTCAGTTACAGGCTATATTCTCGCGTTAATAAGTATTATTTATCCTTTCTTGGAGGGGCAGACCGAGATTATACCGGATTTTGAACATAAAGTCTTTGAGATGGATCTGCATATTGAAGGAAAGATAAGACTTCTTTATTTGTTTTTATTTGCTTTTCATATGCTTATGGATAAGAATGTGAGAATAACGGTCACGCATTTGAAAAAATTAAAGTTATGATATTTGGAAGTTCAAACAGGAGGAATGAAAAAAATGGCAGACAGTAATAACAATTTTAAATCAACGGTAGAGGCTCTTTTTAAAGGTATGGATGCGGTCGTATCTTCAAAAACAGTTGTCGGAGATGCGATTCATATTAATGATACAATTATCCTTCCCCTTGTAGACGTTTCTTTTGGAATCGGTGCAGGTTCTTCTTCGGCAGATAAAAAAGAAAAAGGAATGGGGGGAATCGGAGGTAAAATGTCTCCGAGCGCCGTGATCGTTATACAGGGAGGGAAGACAAAGCTCGTAAATGTGAAAAACCAGGATACAATCACAAAAATTCTTGATATGGTTCCTGATGTTGTCGATCGTTTTACGGGAAAAGATGAACGTATGACAGAGAAGGAAGTAAACGATATTCTTGATGCCGAAATAGAAAAATAAAAAAGAAAAGTAAGCGGTATATTATTTTGAATGATATAATATAGTTCTGGATTTATAGGAATGTGCATAGGGTAGAATAAGAAGCTTCCCGAAAGTGAATACGATATATGAAAAAAATATGTGGCTTTGCATTATTTTGGATGGCGATCGGAATGTTTATAATGATGATGCTTCCAAACGTTATTTGGGGAGTTATTTTGATTATTTTGTTTCTGCTTGTCGGATATCGGCTTTTTTGCTGTTGTTAAAAAGAAAAATAAAGAAGCGGTATTATGTTTTTTCTTGAAACGTAAAAACAATGACATAAAAAACGGATCTGAATTTACAGATCCGCTTTTTCCGTGTCATTGTTTCCGATGATGTGTGTCTGATTAAGCGCGCTCAACGCGTCCGGACTTCAGACAAGATGTACAGACATACATTTTTTTGGAACCGCCTTCTGTTTTGACTCTGACGGATTTTACATTTGATTTCCACATTTTTGGTGTTTTTCTATGAGAGTGGCTTACATTGTTACCAAAATGAGCACCCTTTTCACAAATAGCACATTTAGCCATGACTGCACCTCCTAACAATCTGAACTCGTCATATAGACTCATAACACTGATATTCTATCAGAAACATTTCAGTATTGCAAGTATTTTTTAAAAAAAACGAATGTATATTGTAAAATGTTAGAAGTGATAGTATAATAAACATGTTATTTATGGCAAAATTGTGTGAAAGAACCGGAGGTATATATTATGAAAGGAAGTATGAGCACAGATCTTGGCATTATCACGGTCAATCCGGAAGTGATCGCCAAATATGCGGGTTCCGTTGCTGTTGAGTGTTTCGGAATTGTCGGAATGGCGGCTGTAAATATGAAGGACGGACTTGTGCGTCTTCTGAAAAAAGATAGTCTGACACATGGAATTCAAGTGACGATTTCTGATAATAATGAAATTACATTGAATTTTCATGTAATCGTTGCATATGGCGTGAATATCCTTTCTGTTTCTGACAATCTTATGAGCAATGTAAAGTATAAGGTTGAGGAGTTTACCGGAATGGCGGTAGAAAAGATCAACATCTTTGTTGAAGG
>OHQZ01000799.1_pt1 | contig 10541 bp, 8 predicted proteins | sample 1578281 | NCBI WGS metagenome assembly OHQZ01 (sample SAMEA3879589, study PRJEB24766) | human gut metagenome | biome: human-associated habitat; feature: feces | place: USA | collected 1985/1987
GAAGATAACGGTCAATTGCAAACTTATCATTATTCTCGCAAAGAGATCCTGTGATATCATACAGGTGATCGCAAACCTGATCCTCTTTTCCAAGAACAGTAATATGATGATAAGCACCGTACATAGCCGGCCGCATAAGGTTTACTGCGCAGGAGTCCACACCGATATACTCTTTGTGAGTGTGCTTCTCATGAATCGCTTTTGTTACCAGGCAGCCATAAGGTCCCATCATGAATCGTCCAAGCTCTGTATAAATAGCTACATCTCCCATTCCTTCCGGAACCAGAACTTCTTCATATACCTTGCGTACACCTTCTCCAATTGCACGAATATCGTTTGGAGTCTGCTCCGGGCGATAAGGAATACCAATACCACCGGAAAGATTGATGAATTTAATATGCGCCCCAGTCTCCTTCTGAAGCTTCACAGCAAGTTCAAACATAACCTTCGCAAGCATCGGGTAGTAATCGTTCGTCACTGTATTGCTGGCAAGAAATGCATGAATTCCAAACTCCCTGGCGCCCTTACTCTTCAGGATACGAAATGCATCAAAAATCTGCTCCGTAGTCATGCCATATTTTGCATCCCCAGGATTATCCATAATATCATTGCTGATCTTGAACACTCCACCAGGATTATAACGGCAGCTAATGATCTCCGGAATCTTTCCAACAGCTTTCTCTACACTCTCAATATGAGTGATGTCATCAAGATTGATAATTCCACCGATCTCATCTGCATATTTAAACTCTTTATCCGGAGTGTCATTAGAGGAAAACATAATGTCTCCCTTCTTGCATCCGATAGCTTTGGAAAGCATCAGTTCTGTCATGGATGAGCAGTCACATCCGCAGCCATATTCCTGCAGAATCTTGATCAGAAACGGGTTCGGGGTTGCCTTTACTGCAAAAAACTCCTTAAAGCCCTTGTTCCATGCAAAAGCTTCCTTTAAAGCCTGTGCATTTTCCCGGATGCCCTTCTCATCATAAAGATGAAATGGGGTGGGATATTTTTCGGCAATTTCCTGTACCTTCTCCAGTGTTACAAAAGGTGTCTTTTTCATAATAGTTTCTCCTCGTTTGTAAAATACAGCACTCGCTGCGCTTAAAAAGTAATTTTTCTATTGCAACAAATCAGATCATGTGACAGCTTTATTTGGCTTCAATCACATGCAGCATATTTGTTACAGCACCTTCCCGGGTCATATTGGTAGCAGGATCTCCAACCGTAAATACGATCAGGTCTCCTTTCTTTGCGAGCCGCTTTCTGCGGACAACGCTCATGGCCTGGGAAATAATGTGCTCTGTAGAATCCTTCTCGTATCCTTTCAGCGGTGTAACGCCCCATACAAGCTGAAGTCTATGCAGAATCGTATCATTGGGAGTGACAGCATAAATAGGAGCTTCCGGCCGGAAATTGGAAATCAGTCTGGCTGTTCTTCCTCCAAAGGTAGGAGTCACAATGGCCTTGGCCTTCAGATCTCTTGCAGTCTGCACTGCAGCCAGTCCCACAGCACTGGACACTCTGCTCTCACCACACATATTGCGGTTATGGGTATAATCCTCATAATTCAGGTGAGGCTCTGTGGTCTGTGCAATCTCCACCATCATCTTCAGTGCTTCCAGCGGATATTTACCAGCTGCAGTTTCACCGGAAAGCATGATCGCATCTGTACCGTCGTAAATAGCATTGGCAACGTCTGCCACCTCAGCTCTTGTAGGATAATACCATCTGCGGCCTTGATGATCTCATCAATATTTTCAACACCTTCGGCATTCTCGATTTTGGCAATGATTCCAATATCATGTCCGCCATTTTCATCTAAAAGCTGACGGATTTCTTTAATCGCTTTTGCGTCACGTACAAAAGAAGCTGCAATATAATCAAACTCCTGTGTAATTCCAAACAGAATATCCTCTTTGTCTTGCTCTGTAATTCCCGGAAGCTTCACTTTCACATAAGGGACGTTGATTCCTTTGCGCTCTCCAAGCTCGCCGCCGTTTAAGACACGACAAACAATATCCCCATTCTTAATATTCTCAATCTCCAGTTCGATCAGACCATCATCAATCAGGATTTTACCGCCTTTTTTCACATCTTTGTAAAGATTTTCATATGTGATGGCGACTCTGGTCTCATCTCCCTCTATATCACCGGTAGTAAGTGTAAATTCGCTTCCAGCCTCCAATGTAATCTTCTTATGATCCTTAAGAAGCTTGGTACGGATCTCCGGTCCCTTTGTATCAAGAAGCAGGGCAACCGGAATATTCAGTTCTTCCCGTAGGTTTTTGACCATGTCTACTCTTCCCCTGTGTTCTTCATGAGAACCATGGGAAAAATTAAAACGTGCAATATCCATTCCGGCACGCATCATAGCTCTTAAAGTATTTTTCTTACTGGATGCTGGTCCCATAGTACAGATAATTTTTGTTCTCTTCATAAGTAGTCTTTCCCTCTGTCTTTTCATTCATTTGCTGGCTGCTGCCCACATGGTTTACGGCAGCCATGCACGGTTACCGGCTAACAATTACATCAATTTCATTTCACATGTGTATGCGTAAAAAGATGGTCCTGGCAATACTCATAATTTCCATTGCATCTGGAGCAAAAACGAAATTCCAGATTGGGATCATCAAGCTCGGTACGTCCGCAAATCGCACATTTGTGCTTGGTTACACTGCCGCTGCCTGATTTCATACGTCCCTGGGGCTCCATTGCTCTGCGGAATTCATTTCTTCTGTGGACCTCCTTCGGGTTATACCGGCTGAAATCCTTTGTCCCAAAGTAAAAGATAATGAAATTCAACAGTGAAGCCACGATCGGGATCACCAGATACCATGCACCTGCCATAATGTACTGAATCATTTCATATACAACGATCACCACATAAAAAATTGCCATCCACTTCATCTTCACCGGAATGATAAACATAAGCAGAACCTGCATATCCGGATAACACATTGCGTATGCAAGGAATGTGGACAAACTGATATAGTAAGTAGAAAATACGTTTCCTACCAGAACATTTCCTCCGAGAAGGAAATACAGAATAAACGCTCCCAAAATTGTAAATACCACGCCCGAAAGAATATACAACGTATATTTAAAAGTTCCAATCGTCCGCTCCAGAGAAGTTCCAATCGGATAATAAAAGAACAGAACTGCAATTGCAAACCATAATACTCCGGAGGTGCTCGGCGGATACAGTACCCAGGTCACCAGTCTCCATACCTGTCCCCGCAGAATATACGCAGGTTCCAGGCTCAGCCAGTTCAGTATGCCTGGATTCACGATCATCAGTGCATAACCGATCACATAGCATATAATCATGTAAATTGTGAGATTAGGAATACCAAATCTTCCAAATTTTCGTTCCAGCTTATCAATAAATTTCATGTAATCCTCCTACTCAGAAAAATTTCTTCTTGGACAGAATCACAGCTGCCACAATGCTCACCAGTATGGACAGCAGTATTACCACTAAAAATCCCCATTTATCAGCAGAGAACGGCATTCCAGAAGGGCTCAGGTTCATTCCATATGCACTGAACACAATAGTAGGAATACTCATTACAATCGTGATAACGGACAAAACCTTCATAACCACATTCAGGTTATTGGAAATAACCGAGGCAAAAGTACCCATCATGCTGCTTAAGATGCCACTGTATATATTGGCCATCTCGATGGCCTGTTTATTCTCGATGATAACATCTTCCAGAAGATCTGTATCCTCCGGGTACTGCTTAATGCTCTCTACCTTCAGAAGCTTCTCCAGCACTACCTCGTTCGACCGAAGAGATGTGGTAAAATAAACCAGGGATTTCTCCAGTTCCAGCAGTTCCATCAGTTCCTGGTTACGGGTGGACATGTGGAGCTTCTCCTCCACCTGTTCACTTTTCTTATCTATAATACGCAGATAATGCAGGTACATAGTAGCATTGCGGTACAGGATCTGCAAAATGAATCTGGTTTTCATATAGGTAAAGAAATTACGCACTCTTCCCTCCATAAACCGGGTAAGCACCTGGGTATCCTCCAGACATACGGTAAAAATCATCTTCTTGGTAACAATAATACCAAGAGGAATAGTGCCATACCAGTCCTTGTCATTGCGTTCCTCGATCATAGGAACATCTACCAGGATCAGTGTATAATTATCTTCCACTTCAATACGGGAACGCTCTTCCTCATCCAGAGGAGCACGAAGATCATCTACTTCGATTCCGAATCTTTCGGACATTTCAAAGATCTCAGTTGCAGTAGGATTGGTCATTGCAATCCAGCAATCCTCCTGTGGCTCCTGAATCTCATGGATCGCACCCTCTATTGTCTTAAAAATCCTTACCACAAGCTGCACTCCTTCCACTCTCTTGCTTCTGCATAAAAACCGGCTGTCTCACTTTTCTGTCAGACAGGGCTCCTATCCTCAAAAAATACACGCTTAATTATAATTTCTACAGGAAATTTTGTCAATTCTAATAGATTCGGTTTACAAATTTTTTGCATTTCGTTATAATGTCTTTAACATTACATTCATACTTTAATTCGGCACAGCGGTTTTCCCTCCACAACTGGAAATTGCTGCAGTCCGAAGAAGAAAGGATTTTTTGCCTATGAGTCAGTCAACATTTGGAAAAAAATTTACGGTTACTACCTGGGGAGAGTCCCACGGCAAGGCACTGGGCGCTGTTGTAGACGGCGTTCCGGCAGGACTTTTCCTTACGGAAGCAGATATACAGGCTTATCTGAACAGAAGGAAGCCTGGTCAGAGCCGTTACACCACTGCCCGAAATGAAGGAGATGAAGTCGAAATCCTTTCCGGAGTCTTTGAGGGACAGACCACTGGCACTCCCATTTCCATGATCGTGCGGAACAAAGACCAGCGTTCCCGGGATTACGGAAATATCGCGCAGACCTATCGCCCAGGACATGCAGATTTTGGATTTGACAGTAAATATGGTTTTCGCGACTACCGAGGCGGCGGACGTTCCTCAGGACGTGAGACCATCGGCCGAGTTGCCGCAGGAGCCATTGCAGCCAGGATTCTGAAAGAACTTGGTATTACCCTGCAGGCCTACACCAGTTCCATTGGACCAGTCTCCTGCCACAGCTACCACCCTGAAATAATACCGGAAAACTCTTTCTATATGCCAGATATGGTTGCCGCAGAAAAAGCAACCAAGTATCTGGAGAAATGCATGAAAGAGGAGGACAGTGCAGGCGGCGTTGTCGAGTGCCGTATAAGCGGCGTTCCTGCCGGCATTGGAGATCCTGTATTTGGAAAACTTGATGCAGCTTTTGCCCAGGCACTGATGTCTATTGGCGCTGTAAAAGCAGTGGAAATTGGCGATGGCGTGAAGGTTTCCACCATGAAGGGTTCCGAAAACAACGATGGCTTCCACATGGAAAATGGCAGAATTGTAAAGACCACCAACCACTCTGGAGGCATTTTAGGTGGAATCAGTGACGGCGGTGAAATTCTCCTCCGCGCCCACATCAAACCAACCCCATCCATTTCACAGCCTCAGCAGACTGTTACCACTACTGGCGAGAACACCTCCATCGAAATCAAAGGCCGTCATGATCCTGTGATCGTGCCCCGCGCCGTTGTAGTCGTGGAATCCATGGCCGCCATCACACTGGTAGATGCCATGTTCTCCAATATGAGTGCACGCATGGACTATGTAAAAAACTTTTATCTTTAAAATTCGTCAAAAAGGCAGTTACCTGAATCTCTCTCATTCAGATAACTGCCTTCATTATTTATATAATCTGTGAAAAAATTCACTATTCACACTAACGCGTGTTTGAAAAAATATACCTATGCCTCCAAATCCTCAATATCATTTCCATCCGGTACCGGCCAGATATTGATGCAGTTCGGAGTCTCGATCTTACGCGGCTTGCCTTTCATCATAATGATGTTCTTCTCATAGTCAACCTTGAAGGTGGTAATACTGTTGCTAGAATGGTTGGCAACGGCAATGTGCTGGTTATCCGGGAAGATTACAAGGTCTTTCGGATAGTCACCACTTACCGGAAGGACAAACTTACGCTCCAGAAGTCCTGTCTCAGAATCCACTTCAAACATGCCCACTGTGTTCTCACCGGCTGTGGTGCAGAACAGGTGCTTGCCATCCGGTGCAAGTGCAAGTCCGGAAGCAGCATTGTGAGATACACCTCCATCCTCTTTCTTCGCCAGGGTAGAAATGCTCTGAAGCAGTTCAAATTCCGGAATATCTCCATTTCCGTTATAGCTATAAACCTTTATCTCATTGCTCAGCTCAAAAAGAACATATGCGAAACGTCCATCTGCACTGAAACGGATAATACGCGGTCCGCTCTCTCTCGGGCATCTTACAATATCAACCAGCTCCAGCTTATCTGTCCGCTTATTAATACGGTAGACCTTGATCTGGTCAATTCCATTATCTACTGCGCAGAGATATTTATTATCCGGAGTAGGACGTACACAGTTTACATGAGGACGGAAGTTACGCTCTGCAACACTTCCAAGACCAGTGTGGAAAACACCGTCCATAACACTTCCAAGGCGTCCATCCTTATGAGTGTGTACAACTGTTACCTTTCCATCATGATAACCTGCTACGTAAAGATATTTGCCATCTACGTCTGTAGCAAGGAAGCAGCCTCTCATTCCATCAATATCAACGCTGTTGATACGTGCCAAATCGCCATTATGATCACGCTTGAATACCGCAACACCCTCATCCTCAATAGAATAAAGGTATTTTCCATTCTTGGATACTGCGGTATAAGACGCATTACTTACTTCCACTTCACTTCTCTCTGTGAGAGTACCTTCTTCCAGGTTCACGTCATAAACCTGAATTCCTTTGCTGGTTCCGTGAGTATAGGTTCCTACATAAGCCACATATTTCTTACCCATTTGTCTAGCCTCCTACAGTCTCTTTCTGGAAACCGTCCGTTCACGCTGTTCTTCCGATCTTTTTTACAGCGTAGCGGGTCACTGTGCAACTCTGAATATTACTGCATCCTCTGTATCAGTAAATCCTCTGCCACGGTTCATTTATTACAGCCGCATTTTATTACAGCAACTCGTATTCTGGTTTCTTTTATGTAATTGTGTCTAGATTATACCACACACGTTTTCAAAGAACAAGCTTTACTGCATCCAGAGTTTCCATAATAATTTCAGCTGTATGAGCTGCTGACAGGAACATGGCTTCAAACTGGGACGGAGCCATATGGATTCCCATATTCAGCATTTTTTTGAAATATTCTGCAAATGCCACTGTGTCAGAGGATTTCGCAGAAACATAATCAACAACAGGCTGTCCGGTAAAGAACAGGCTTCCAAGAGAGCCCACATGATTCATCTGGTAATTCAGACCTTTTTCTTTCACGATTTTTTCCATTCCACCGTAGAGAAGCTCTCCCTTTTTCTCCAGTTCCGTGTAAATCTCCTGATGGTCATACAAATATTTCAGCTGAGTAAGCCCGGCAGCCATAGCTACCGGATTTCCGCTTAAAGTACCTGCCTGATATACTTTTCCTGCCGGTGCAACCAGTTCCATCACATCTCTTCTTCCACCATATGCGCCTACCGGCATTCCGGCACCAATGATTTTTCCGTAAGTAACCAGATCCGGTGTTACACCAAAGTACTGTGCTGCGCCTCCAAAGGCAAGTCGGAAGCCGGTGATCACCTCATCAAAAATAAGAAGGGCATGATATTGGTCGCAAAGAGCGCGAAGTCCCTGCAGAAATCCTTCACTTGGCGGAACTACGCCCATGTTGGCTCCAACTGCTTCCACGATCACTGCTGCTACCTGGCCGTCTGCCTGTTGAAAAAGAGTCTCCACACTGCCAAGATCGTTGTAAACTGCCAGCATGGTATCCTCTGTACAGCCTTTTGGAACACCGGCACTGTCCGGCACACCACTTGTCATCACACCGGAACCTGCGCTTACCAGCATGGCATCACTGTGTCCATGATAGCAGCCTGCAAATTTGATGATCTTATTTTTCCCCGTATAACCTCTTGCCACACGGATTGCACTCATAACAGCCTCTGTACCAGAATTAACCATTCGGATCATATCCACATGCGGGATTCTGTCACAGATAAATTCAGCCATTTCCACTTCAATCTCTGTAGCGCATCCAAAACTCAGGCCTTTTTCACATGCCTTCAGAACGCTTTCCCGTATTGCAGGAAAATTGTGTCCCAGGATCATTGGTCCCCAGGAATCTATGTAATCAATATAACGATTGCCATCTACATCATAAATATAGCAGCCATCTGCACGTTCCATAAATCTCGGTGCTTCTCCAATAGCGCCATATGCACGCACCGGACTGTTTACACCGCCAGGGATTCTTTTTACCGCTCTCTCAAAAAGCTTCTCAGACTTTGTCATTATCCGATTCTCCCTTCCTCCATCATTTTTGCAATTTCTTCTGCAAAATAGGTGATATAAATCTGTGCACCTGCACGATAAGCTCCCACCGCCATTTCTCCAACGATCCGCTCTTCATCGATCCAGCCCATCTTTGCTGCAGCCTTCACCATGGCATACTCACCGCTTACACTATAGGCAGCTACCGGAACATTCACAGCCTTAGAGATCTCAGATACCATATCAAGATAGGACATGGCAGGCTTCACCATAATAATATCAGCGCCTTCTTCAATATCCATAAGAGCTTCTTTCATTCCCTCTCTTCTGTTGTGGAAATCCATCTGATAGCTCTTGCGGTCTCCAAAAGCAGGAGCACTTCCGGCTGCATCACGGAATGGGCCATAGAACGCAGAAGCGTATTTCACCGCATAAGACATGATCGGAATATTAGTATAACCGCTCAGATCCAGTTCTTTACGGATAGCAGCCACACGCCCGTCCATCATATCGGAAGGTGCGATCATATCAGAGCCAGCCTGCGCATGAGACAGAGCTGTTTTTGCCAGAAGCTCCAATGTCTTGTCATTGTCAACATCATGGCCGCAAAGAACGCCACAGTGACCGTGGGAAGTATATTCACACATGCACACATCTGTCACATAATACATCTCTGGAAATCTGCTCTTTGCTTCCCGAAGTGCCTTCTGTACAATACCATCCTGCGCGTAAGCGCCGCTTCCGACTTCATCCTTATGATCCGGGATGCCAAAAAGCATAATGCTGTTTACCCCTGCTTTTTCCAACTGCTCCAGCTTATAGGGAAGACGATCCAGGCTGTAACGGTACTGCCCTTCCATGGAAGGGATCTCTTCCTGGATTCCATTTCCTTCCATTACAAACAGCGGATAGATAAGAGAAGATTTGTCCATTCTGGTCTCTCTCACCATTTTTCGCAAATTCGCACCGCCCCTTAATCTTCTAGGTCTCTTAATCAGTTCCATTTTTTTTCACTCCTCTTCAGTGTCTCAACCAGTTCGATCAGACTGTCGATGGTTGCTTTTTCTGACATATATGTCTGCATTCCATAAGAATCCGCCGCTGCACGAGTCTGTTTTCCAATACATGCAGCACGAACCCTGGAATAATCAAGTCCTTTGGTGCTCTCCACAAAGCCTTTCACTGTGGAAGCACTGGTAAATACAGCCAGGTCAATGGTGCCCTCTTCAAATTCTTTTTTCTCATTAATAAGAGGACTGCTTACATATCCAGTCTCATAGGTCGGAACATCATCCACCTGTGCACCTGTTTTTTTCAGTTCTTCTGCCAGTTCCTTGTTTCCAAGGGAGGCTCTTGGAATCAGAATCTTTTCTGTTCCATTTAAAAGAGCACCAAGCTCTTTTCCAAGGGTATTTCCATCATAAACAGAAGGCATGAAATCCGGATAGATTCCTCTTTCCAGAAACTTCTTCTTTGTGCCCTCACCGATCACCGCGATTTTTGCATTTCCAAGAGAACGCAGGTCGATCTTCTTTTTCTCCATTTGCCTGAAGAAAACTTCCACGCCTGCAGGACTTGTAAATACCAGCCAGTCATAGCTGCGGATATGAGAAAAGGCCTGGTACAGTCTGCTCTGATCCTCCAGAGGGATAATACTGATGGATGGAAGTTCCAGTACTTCTGCACCTTTCTCCCGAAGAAGAGCCGCAGTTCTGGAAATATTCTCCTTTGGTCGAGTGACAAGGATCTTCCAGCCTGCCAGAGGTAATTTTTCATACCAGGCAAAATCATCTGCCAGAGTGCAGACCTTTCCTACCACAATAATGGCCGGTGTCTGGATCTTCGCCTGGTCAGCCGCAGTTTTCAGGGTACCAACAGTAGCCACTACTCGTTTCTGGCCTGCCGTGGTTCCTTTGGACAAAACAGCGGCAGGCATATCCGGTTCCATACCAGCTTTCATAAGACCATTGCAGATATCCTCCATGGCAGTGATTCCCATAAGAAAAACAAGAGTTCCCTTTGTATGCACCAGTGCCCCAAAATCAATGTCGTACTCCATTCCCTTGCGTTTATGTCCGGTGATAACATGGACAGAGGAACAGAAATCCCGATGTGTCACAGGGATTCCGTTATATGCCGGAACTGCCAGAGAGG
>OHQZ01000802.1_pt1 | contig 10534 bp, 7 predicted proteins | sample 1578281 | NCBI WGS metagenome assembly OHQZ01 (sample SAMEA3879589, study PRJEB24766) | human gut metagenome | biome: human-associated habitat; feature: feces | place: USA | collected 1985/1987
TGCGTATGACCCCGGCTCAGCTGAACGCCATGCTGTCCGGCAGCGCGGTTCCCGGCATGGCCGCTGCCTCTGCTGACTACACCGAACAGGAGGAGATCAGCCATGAAGAATAAGAGAATTTTCAAGACCTTTTCGGCCCTGTGTGCGGCTCTGGTGTTGATGGCCAGCTTCTCCGTGACGGCCTTTGCTCAGGGAACGGACCAGCCCCCGGCAGAGGACGCCACCAACGACAGCAATGTGGTGGTGCAGGAAACCGAGGACAGTCCGGCCTTGACCCCGGATGGCAACGCCGCCCTGGTGGATGATTTCGGCGACAACAAGCAGCTCATCACCGTCACCACCAAGGCAGGCAACTACTTCTACATCCTCATTGACCGGGCCAACGAGGACAAAGAAACTGCCGTCCACTTCTTGAATCAGGTGGATGAAGCCGACCTGATGGCGCTGATGGAGGATGGGCAATCCACCGAGAAACCGCCCGCTGTCTGCAACTGCACGGAAAAATGTGAAGCCGGCGCGGTCAATACAGACTGCCTAGTGTGTGCCACTGATATGAGCAGCTGCACCGGAAAAGAACCGGAGCCGGAAATACCGGAAACCCCAGCGCCGGAGAAACCGGAAAAAACATCGGGGCTGAATCCGGCTGTGCTGATATTGGTGCTGGCCATCATGGGCGGTATTGGTGCGGTGATTTACCTGAAATTCGTCAAAAAGAAACCGCAGTCTGCCAATCCTCACGACCCGGATGATTATGAATATGACGAGGAAGGGGAAATCCCGGACGAGGAAGAAATCGAGCTGGAGGACGGGGAATCCGGTGAACTGGACGCTGACGGGGACGGCGGTGAGGAAAGCGAGAACAAGACGGTTTGACCCGCTTTACCGACAGCCCCTATGAACGCATGATGACACGCAGGCCGGAGGGCGGGAAGGAAACTTCCCGTCCTCCTTCTTTACCCCACAGCCACCCCTGCTATGGTTGCGGGAATTATGGAAGACCCTGCGTAGGTATCTGTCATCGTGAGATGGAACGCTGGCTTAAAGAAAGGAAACGAAAAAATTGAGTGTTCTGATTACATTTATTAAATTGATTTCTGTTTTTGACTTACTGGTGATTGCCGTGTATTTTGGCGGCGATATTTTTTCTACTATGTTAAACAAACTTCGGAGAACGCCAAAGCAAGATGACCCCTTTGATTTCTCCTTAGATACCGTGACCGTTTCATTGTCCATAGATTCTATCCGTCAGCTTTATTCCGGTGACGCGGCAGATTTTGTGAAAGAAAAGATCCTGCCAAATGTGGAGAAAACAATGGCTGTTTTGACGGATCAGGAACAGACAGCAGCCTGTCTGCTCTTATCTGCTCTGATCGGTTTTCTTGCAGCAGAAGCTCCTATGGATGAACAGAGCTTCCCTATGGTAATGGAACTTTTGAACTGTATGGAGGGGGAAAAAGAGGATGGTTGTCAGGATGCAGTAGATATTTTGTTTGAAGATACCGTCAGCAATACCCACCGTCATGAAGAATATTACAGCAATTATCAACGCTACCAGCTGATGCAGGCGGATAAAACCCGTGTCATTTTGGCTTGTCGCATCATCATCAATGACCTGCTGGGAAAACTGTACCGCTATGATTATCGGTTTGGCTATAACCTGCTTTTGGATGAGGAAAACAGCATTGAGAAAAAGCTGCACACGCCTGTGCGAGAAGAATGGGAGGATGAAGATTATGAAACTTGTAATTGCCGAAAAACCATCAGTTGCCCAGAGTTTGGCGGCGGTGATCGGCGCAACCGTCCGTAAGGACGGGTATCTGGAGGGCAACGGCTGGCGTGTCAGCTGGTGCGTGGGCCACCTGGCCGGTCTTGCGGATGCAGACAACTATGACCCAAAGTATGCCAAGTGGCGATATGATGATCTGCCTATCCTGCCGGAACATTGGCAGATGGTGGTGGGAAAAGATAAGAAAAAGCAGTTTGATATTCTCAAAAAGCTGATGAATGCCCCGGATGTGACGGAAGTGGTAAATGCCTGCGATGCCGGACGCGAGGGCGAGCTGATCTTCCGCAGCGTCTATGAGCTGGCAGGCTGCCAAAAGCCGATGAAAAGGCTCTGGATTTCTTCGATGGAGGACTCTGCCATAAGGGAAGGCTTTGCAAACCTGCGCCCCGGTGCGGACTATGACGGACTTCGAGACGCTGCCTTCTGCCGTGCCAAGGCCGACTGGCTGGTGGGGATCAATGCGACAAGGCTTTTTTCCGTGCTGTATCACCGTACCCTCAACATCGGGCGCGTGATGTCCCCAACACTGGCGCTCATTGTCCAGCGAGAAGCTGAGATCGACACCTTTAAGCCGGTTCCCTTTTATACCGTGGCGCTGGAGCTGCCCGGTCTTACCGTATCCGGGGAGCGCATGGCGGATAAGGTTGCTGCTGAGCAGCTGAAAGAAGCCTGTCAGGGTGCAAATGTCACAATCAAAAAGGTGGAGTGCAAGGAAAAGTCCGAAAAGCCGCCTGCCCTCTATGACCTGACTACTCTGCAAAGAGATGCCAACCGCCTGCTTGGATTTACAGCCCAGCAGACCCTGGACTATCTGCAAAGCCTGTATGAAAAGAAGCTCTGCACCTATCCCCGTACTGACAGCCGCTATCTGACCGGTGATATGGCAGACAGCCTGCCGGTGCTGGTGAACCTGGTTGCCAACGCCATGCCGTTTTGCAAAGAAATCGCCATTACCTGTGATCCGCATACGGTCATCAACGATAAGAAAGTAACCGACCATCACGCAGTAATCCCTACCAGAAATCTCAAGGATGCAGACCTTTCTGCCCTTCCTGCGGGAGAAAAAGCGGTGCTGGAGCTGGTGGCCCTGCGTCTGCTGTGCGCCGTAGCCCAGCCCCATATCTATTCGGAAACCGTTGTGATTGCAGCGTGTGCCGGTGGGGAGTTTACCACAAAAGGAAAAACGGTGAAGCATCCCGGATGGAAAGCACTGGAGGACGCTTACCGTGCCAAAATGAAGGATGCAGAGCCGAAAAAAGAGGGCGCAGAGAAAGCCCTGCCGGAGCTGACCGAAGGACAGACCCTTTCGGTTGCTGCGGCAATCGTCAAAGAAGGCAAAAGCAGTCCGCCTCATCACTTTACGGAGGACACCCTATTGTCCGCAATGGAAACTGCCGGAAAAGAGAATATGCCGGAGGACGCCGAGCGAAAAGGTCTGGGGACACCGGCCACCCGTGCCGGTATTTTGGAAAAGCTGGTATCTGCCGGTTTTCTGGAACGAAAAAAGAGCAGGAAAACGGTGCAGCTTCTCCCTTCCCACGATGCAGTTTCCCTGATCACAGTGCTGCCGGAACAACTGCAATCGCCGCTTCTGACTGCCGAGTGGGAGTACCGCCTGGGCGAGATCGAGCGCGGGCAGCTTGCCCCGGAGGAGTTTTTAGACGGGATCAGCACCATGCTGAAAGATCTGGTGGGGACTTATCAGGTCATCAAGGGAACTGAGTATCTGTTCACTCCGCCCCGTGAGGTGGTGGGCAAATGCCCTCGCTGCGGCGGTGAAGTTGCAGAACTGCAAAAAGGCTTCTTCTGTCAGAATGATTCTTGCAAATTTGCAATCTGGAAAAACAACAAATGGTGGGCTGCCAAGAAAAAACAGCCGACCAAGGCTGTGGTGTCTGCGCTGCTGAACGATGGCCGTGTCCGTGTGACGGGGTTATATTCGGAGAAAACCGGCAAGACCTACGATGCCACTGTGGTTTTGGAGGACGATGGACAGTATGCCAACTTCAAGCTGGAATTTGACCAGCGGAAAGGAGGCAGCCGATGAAGCTCTCTTTAGTGGAACGGGAAACCATTCTCCTCTATAACCAGGCAGAACCAATGGCTGAGGTCTACACCCACGATCCCCGTCTGATGGAGAAGCTGGAACTGCTGGCAAAAAAGCACCCCGACCAGATCACCCGAAAGGACGCCCATAACTTTACCGTCCCCAAGCGGTGTGTATCAGTCCGGGAGCCATACAGCGCCGAGCGTCGCAAAGCTGCCAGTGAGCGTGCGAAAGCCGCCGGATACCAGCCCCCTGTGAAAAAGTCCGGCAGTTAAAGGCACATGGCAGAGAATGTATTTGAAGCGGTCAAGCAGTCGGTCAGCACCAGAGAAGCGGCAGAGTTTTACGGGATAAAAGTCAGTCGAACTGGCATGGCCTGCTGTCCCTTTCACGATGATAAGAACCCCAGCATGAAGGTAGACCAGCGGTTCCACTGCTTTGGTTGCGGTGAAGATGGGGATGTGATCGACTTTACCGCAAAGCTCTTTAACCTCTCCCCAAAAGAAGCGGCGGAGAAACTGGCACAGGACTTTGGCCTGATCTATGACAGTCAGGCCCCGCCCCGCAGGAGATATGTCCGGCAAAAAACCGAGGCACAGAAGTTTCGGGAGGATCGACAGCGCTGTTATCGCGTACTGTCCGATTACTACTATCTGCTGAAAAAATGGGAAGCCGACCGTTCTCCCAGGACACCGGAGGAAGAACCGCACCCCCGCTTTGTGGAAGCAATCCAGAAGAAACCCTATGTAGAGTACCTGCTGGACCTTTTTCTTTATGAAAGTGAAGAAGAACAAAAGGCATGGATTGCAGAACACACAGCAGAAATCACACACTTGGAAAGGAGATTGAAAATCATGGCTGAGAATAAACCCACCAACCGAGAACGGCTAAGGGAAATCACAGATGGCATCGAGCAGGGCATCAAAGAACTGTTTGAAAGCGAAAAGTATATGCGCTATCTGTCCGTCATGTCCCGATTTCACCGCTATTCGGTAAACAACACCATGCTCATCTATATGCAGAAGCCGGACGCCACTTTGGTAGCCGGATACAATAAGTGGAAAGACCAGTTTGAGCGTCATGTAAAAAAGGGCGAGCATGGCATTACCATCATCGCCCCAACACCGTACAAGAAGAAAATCGAGGAGCAGAAGCTGGACCCGGATACCAAGGCTCCGATTCTGGATAAAGACGGAAAGATCGTCACAGAGGAAAAAGAAATCGAGATTCCCATGTTTCGCCCTGTCAAGGTCTTTGATGTGAGCCAGACCGACGGGAAACCTTTGCCGGAGCTTGCTTCCTCCCTTTCCGGCAATGTGCCAAATTATGAGGCATTCATGGAGGCCCTGCGCCGCAGCGCACCGGTGCCGATTACTTTTGAAGCAATGGCCGCCGATACGGACGGCTATTTTTCTGCCGATCATCAGAAAATTGCCATTCGTCAGGGCATGAGTGAGGTTCAGACGGTTTCAGCCACAGTACACGAGATTGCCCACAGCAAGCTCCATGACCCTAAAAAATATGAAATGCTACCGTCATGGAAGGTTGTGCTGGAGAGTGAAGGTGGAACTAAGCATGATTTCAAGCTGGATTTTGCCACAGAAAAAGAAGCCGAACAGTTTGCTTCTGATATGGATTGGCGCTATGTGGACGAAAATCAGTTTGAATGGCGTCTTGCAGTTGAGGAAGATGCAACCGCAGAAAAACAGGCAATCAAAAACCGTCACACGGAAGAAGTGGAGGCTGAAAGCATCTCCTATGCAGTCTGCAAATATTTTGGCATCGAGACAGGAGAAAACAGCTTTGGCTATATTGCCAGTTGGAGTCAAGGCAAGGAGCTGAAAGAACTGAGAGCCAGTTTGGAGACCATCAACAAAACCTCCGGCACTTTGATCTCCGACATTGAGCGCCACTATAAGGAAATCTGCAAAGAGCGCGGAATCGACCCTCATGCAAAGGTAGAGCCGGAACCCGCCCCGATAGAGCAGCCAGAAGATGCCGCTAAGGTATCTGATAGACAGCAGACCGGCGATCTGACCTACTATGTAGCAGAGTGCATGGAATTTCCAAACCTCGGAGAATACCACGATAACCTGTCTTTGGAGGAAGCAATCCGCATTTATCAGGAGATTCCGGCAGAACGAATGAACGGGATCAAGGGCATTGGTTTTGAGCTGAAAGACGGAAGCGACTATGAAGGACCTTTTCCGATTTTGACCGGCCAGACCATTGACCTGGACACCATCCAGGCAATCGACTATTACCGTGATAATCCTCTGGTGCAAAAAGCGGTAAAGGAATTGGCTGCGGCAATGCCGGAAATGGAAGTGCTGGGGGCGGACGCCAATCAGCAGGAGGCTTTGTTTCTGATTGACGATGCCACCTATCTTCATATCCAGTCCTGTGACAGCGGCTGGGACTATACCCTTTACGATGCCGCGTCCATGAAAGAGCTGGATGGTGGTCAGCTGGATATGCCGGAGATTTCCCGCATGAAGGCAGTTCTCCAGATTTGTGATGACAACGATTTGGGCAGAGACTCGGTAAAATACGCACCGTTGTCCATGATTGAGACCTTGCAGGAAGCTGCCTACCAGCAGATGCAGGCAGAGGCCAGTCAGATGGCTGCTTCTTCCCAGCTGCCGGAAGCACAGGAGCAGGCACTGGATGAATACCCCATGCCGGATGAGCAGGTCTCCACACCGGATATGCAGGAATACGGCTACTTCTATGATGGGATGCTCCCTGTTACCAGAGAACGGGCGCTGGAACTGGATGCCGCCGGTTTGACTGTCTATGTGCTGCATGAGGACAATACGGAGAGCATGGTGTTTGACCCGCAGGAAATCATGGATCATGGCGGTCTTTTTGGCGTGGACCGTGAGGAATGGGAGAAAAGCCCTCAGTTCCACGAAAAGGTCATGGAGCGTCAGGAACATCAGCAGGAACGCGAACAGGCATTTCTATCCCAGAACAGAGATTGCTTTGCCATCTATCAGGTGAGCCGTGACGATCCGCAGAATGTGCGCTTTATGAATCTGGATTGGTTAAAGTCCCATGCCATTTCCATAGACCGCAGCAATTATGACCTCATTTACACAGCTCCGCTGAGGGAGTCTGGCACGGTACCGGAGCAGCTGGAAAAACTATATGAGCAGTTTAATCTGCAAAAGCCGGCGGATTTTCACAGTCCTTCTATGAGTGTCAGTGACATCGTTGCGATCAAGCAGGACGGTAAGGTATCCTGTCATTACTGTGACAGTGTTGGTTTTACCCAGATCCCCGGATTCCTGCCGGAAAATCCGCTGAAAAATGCGGAGATGGCCGTGGAGGACGATTACGGCATGATCGACGGTATCATCAACAATGGCGCAAAAGAGCCTACGGTGGCAGAGCTGGAACAGCAGGCCCGCAGCGGTCAGTCCATTTCCCTCATGGATTTGGCTGCCGCTGCCCATCGGGAGGAACGGGAAAAGAAAAAGTCCGTCATGGAGCAGCTGAAAAGCCAGCCCAAGGCAGAACACAAAAAGATAGCGCCAAAAAAGAGTGCGGAAAGGGAGATTTGATATGGGAAACTTTACTTTTGAGGAAATGAACCTGATGTGCATTTACAATACCGGCAGCCGCACCGGACTGATCGACAGCCTGCGTGAAATGCGCGGCGAGCTGGCCCCGGAGGAAACCGAGCTGCGGGAGTTGACAGACAGCGCACTGGGCAAGCTCCAGGCCATGAGTGATGCCGAGTTTGCCGAGCTGGAGTTGTACCCGGATTTCGACCAGTAAATTTATCGTGTCGGGATGACATAGTGAGAGAAACTGTTCGATGGGAAGGCGGTTTCTCTCAACTCTTTACAAACTCCTACTATGCTTGGAGGGATGAATGAGGTATAATGTAAGCAACAAACTGGGAATTTGATATGCGGAGGTAATGATTATGAATAGAAATATAAAAGGTGGTTTTTTAACATTGAGTGGCGTTGTTGGTATTGTAGGAATGATAATAGTGGCAATGCAAAATCCGGCAACTGCATGGGTAACGCCACCTGGAAGAATGATTGTAAGTATTTTAGAAAATGGAGTATTGATTCCTACAGTTTTATTCCTTGTTCTTTTTATTTATGGATTGTATATTCTCCTAACGGAGAAAAAAGATTGAGCAATTCCAGTTTATATAACCAATAATAATTTAATACTCACAGTTTTACTTAGCAGGAAATCTTTTAGGTTTCCTGCTTTTCTTTACCCCAAAACCGAAAGGAGGACAGAACACCATGCCAACCAAAGCTGAACTATATGCACAGATGGCGGAGAAGGTGACAACGCAGCTCACGGGGAGCTGGCAGGAATGGGCAGGGTTTCTCACCACTGCTTCCCGCCTTTACAAGTACCCGTTCCATGAGCAGCTGATGATCTATGCCCAGCGACCGGACGCCACCGCCTGTGCAGAGTACGATTTGTGGAATGAAAAGATGGGCCGGTATGTAAGGCGCGGCTCCAAGGGAATTGCTCTGGTGGACGATTCCGGGGACAGACCTCGCCTGCGTTATGTCTTTGACATTTCCGACACCGGAACCCGTGAACATTCCCGCACTCCCTGGCTGTGGCAGCTGGAGGAGCGCCATTTGGATTCGGTGCAGGCCATGCTTGAGCGCACCTATGATGTTTCCGGTGATGACCTTGCCGGACAGCTCACCGAGGTAGCCGGAAAACTGGCTGAGGAATACTGGACGGAGCATCAGCAGGACTTCTTCTATATCGTTGACGGTTCCTTTTTGGAGGAATATGATGAGTTTAACATCGGAGTACAGTTCAAGGCAGCAGCCACCGTCAGTATCACTTACGCTTTGATGTCCCGCTGTGGACTGGAGCCGGAACGCTACTTCGACCACGAAGATTTCATGGCGATCTTTGATTTCAATACTCCGGCAACCATCGGAGCGCTGGGAACAGCGGTCAGCCAGATCAACCAGCAGGTGCTGCGGCAGATCGGCGTTACCGTCCGAAATGCAGAGCGCGAAGCCAACCAAGAAAGGAGCAAACAAGATGAACAATCCCATGACCTATATCCAGAACGGAGACTATCTGATTCCCGACCTGAAGCTGAGCCAGCAGCCGGAGAAACCCCTGGGCAAGTACGGCAGGATGAGGAAAACCTACCTGAAGGAACACCGTCCCATCCTCTACAACCAGATGTTGCTGAGCGAGAAGCTGTACCCGCACCTTCTGGAGATCGACGAGACCGCCCAGAGCAGACTGGAGCAGATGATGCCCCAGCTGGCGAAGGAAGCGGGAGCCACCGAGGAACTGAAAGCCAGCGATCCCATGAAGTGGGTGGGGCTGATGAACACCTGCAAAGCTCAGGCCGAGGAAATCCTGATGGCGGAGCTTATCAACAGCTGACTCTAAACCTGTTCCTCTCCGAAGCGGAACAGATCCAATCCATAGATGAAGCAGAGAATGTAGCGCATACATCCTCTGCTTTTTCTTTTGCCCAAAATGACATCGACCATGTGCTGCGTTTGGGCGGCAATACAGACCGTCAAAGGGAGCGTGTGGTTGCAGCCTTTGAAAAGCAGAAAACCACCGCTGAGATTGCCGAGATACTGAAAACGCTGTACCACGGCGGCAATGGCCTTGGCAGTGTGAGCGCATGGTATGCCGAGGATGGTATCCATCTTTCTCATGGGAAGTCTGTCCGTTATGACAGGTCTGCCCAGGTCATTTCCTGGGAGAGCGCCGCAGAGCGTATCGGGGAGCTTTTGGAAAGTGGTCAGTTTGCCTCCAATGTGGAGCTTGCAGAAGCGGCAGGCTATGAACGCTCCCTCCTTTCAGAAAAGCTCTGGTATCTGTACCACGATTTCAGCGAGGAAGCCAGAGAAGCCGGGTATCTGCCCAGCCTTGCCAACAATCCGGGACGCGGTTTCCCGGAGGAATCTGCATGGCTCACCGAACAGCTGAAAAGCCCGGAGTTTCGCCAGAACCTTGCGGAAGAATATGCTGCCTTCTGGACGGCCTACCAGCAGGATCGGGATTTGCTGCGCTTCCACTACCATAAACCCAAAGAAATTTGGGAGAACCTGCAAGATCTGTCCTTGCCTCGCACCACCTTTACCTCTCAGTTGACGGAAGTACCTTCGGTCAAGCAGTTTATCTCCGAGGACGAGATCGACGCCGCCATGACCAGAGGCAGCGGATTTGAGGGCGGCAAAGGGCGTGTTTTCACCTTTTTCCAGGAACCCCATACGGATAAGGAAAAGGTGGATTTTCTCAAACATAAGTATGGTATTGGCGGTCACTCCCATGCCCTGTCCGGTGCAATGAAAAGCGATGAAAGCCACGACGGAAAAGGTCTGCACTACAAAAAAGACGGCTGCCCGGATGTGCATTTCACCTGGGAGAAAGTTGCCAAACGGATTACCGACCTGATTCAGAAGGGACGCTATCTCACCGAACAGGAACAGGCGGAGTACGACAAAATCCAGGCAGAAAAGGCCCTGGCGGAAGAAGATGCCCTGCAAGCCCAGCAGCCGACCCCGGAGATATGGGAATACAACGGGGTCAAGGAGCATCACCCGGATGATATGGTTTTGTATCAGATGGGCGATTTCTTTGAGCTGTACGGCGAGGATGCCAAAACCGCCGCTGCGGAGCTGGGATTCAACCTTACTACCCGCGCTATCCCCGGTGGTGGCCGTGTGGAA
>OHQZ01000809.1_pt1 | contig 10474 bp, 8 predicted proteins | sample 1578281 | NCBI WGS metagenome assembly OHQZ01 (sample SAMEA3879589, study PRJEB24766) | human gut metagenome | biome: human-associated habitat; feature: feces | place: USA | collected 1985/1987
TTTTGGACTTTGCACAAAAAGAACAACTACCGCATCATGATCAGGATGCGTTAAATAAAATTTTTATGAATAATTGGTATGAAATACCGTTGAGGTGGAATGTTATTCCACCTGTATTCTATTTATTCAGCAAGATATTACTCAATTCTAAATTTCGCAATGCTGCAGTATGCGCAAAAGCAGTGCCTGCAATTGTTCACTATGCCGGTAGATATAAGCCTTGGGAATTTCCAAAATATAGCGGCTTTAATGACAAATATTATTTGTATTTATCAAATACAGATTTTTCAGAAGTAAATATGCCACAGCCGAGTAAAAATATGCAGGGGAAATCTATCTGCAGGCAGATTATAAGACTGAAAATAGCAGATTTATGGTTGAAAATTTTTGTTAAATAACAGGAGTGTTTATGATGAAGCCCAAGTATAATAATATTTTGATTGATGCCGTAATGCATTTAGGAGATTTAATACATGCAACTACTCTTATTCCGTTACTGAAACAGCAATATCCGGATGCCAGGATATCATATTTAGTTAAACCGGAATTGGTTGATTTGTTTAAAAATATAGATAATATTGAGTACGTAATACCATATAAGTATAAAAGTAAAGGTGATTATTTTTCGGTTTTCAGAATGGCCAAAGAAATAAAAAAATATAATTTTGATCTCTCTATATCATTAGATCCAAGATTAAGGTTGTCGGCAATGATGTGGTTGGCTGGAATACCAACAAGGGTAGGGTCGGAAAGTCTTTTTGGATGGCAAGCAGGTACTGAAAGGTTCTTTTTTTCGGATTATTTTAGATTAAAAGACTATGATGTAAAAAAACATTCTGCGGCAGAGAATTTTCAGTATTTAGTTAAATTATTTACCAAAAATACGGACTGTTTGTTTTACAAACCTGAATTTAATAAGCCGTTAATTAAAAATCTAGAATACATAAAAAAAGAATTTGCTAATATTCCACTTGAGTTTATAAAGATTGCGATGTGTGTAAATACAAAAGATCCCCTACGTAATTGGCCGGTTGAAAAGTTTGCTTATTTGATTGATCAAATAAGCAAAAGCAATAATGCTATTGTTTTTATTACGGGAATGAAAGAAGATAAAATTGTTGCTGATCAAGTGATAAGTTTGGTTAAAAATAAGGCTAGAGTAATTAATTTTTGTGGAAAGACGAATTTAGATCAGCTGTCTGCTTTTTTTACAAATGTAGATTTTTTAGTTCATTTTGACAATGGAATGGGGCATTTTGCTGCGGCAGCTGGCTGTCCTACAATAACTTTATTCAGCAATTCTAATCCGATGCAGTTTAAACCGATACAGGATAATGCAATGATCGTTAGTTGTAATTATGATTGTGTTAAAAATTGTAATAAATATTTACGGAAAACATGTGGAAAGAAATGTCTGAATAATATTTCTGTAGAAATGGTAATGGAAAAAGTTGATATGATGATAAAAAAATTAATGAATAGGAATGTTTGAAAGGATCAAATTGATGAATAAAGATAAATTCCCAAAAGTTGTAATTGGGGTTTGTACATATAATAGATGTTTGGGCTTAAAAAGGCTATTGCAGTCTTTAATAAAATTAGATTATCCGAACTTTGAAATTATAGTTGTAGATAATAATTCTACAGATCAAACGGCAAAAATTATTTCGGAGTTTGAAAAAGTCAAATATATTTTTGAAGCAAGACAAGGACTGGCATATGCTAGGAACTGCCTGCTGAACAAATGTGGCAAGGATACAGAATATTTGGGAATGCTCGATGATGATGAAACGGTAAATGAAGATTGGATTTTAAGAATGCTGGACTGTTTTCAGCTTGACGAACGTATTGCTGTTGTTGGAGGACCATACATACCTTGCTTTGAAATCACGCCGCCTGCGTGGATGCCATATGATTTTCATGCATTTAATTCGGAGGTACGTGGTATTGGTGCGTATTCTGTTAGAATGGCTGCTGGTGGCAATGTTATGTTACGTATGGATATTGTTAGATCAAAAAAGATACTTTTTGATTATACTCTTGGGTATAGTGGAAAGGTACTTTTATCTGGTGAGGATAATGATTTTTTTTGTAAAGCAATGGGAACGGATAATTTATGCGGATTTACAGAATTTGCTCCGGTGAAACATTATATTGCTAAGGAACGAACGACTTTTCAATGGTTTACCAAAAGGTACTTTTATGAGGGAATTACACAATATCATAGATTTGGAATTTCTGAATATTTAAAAAACTTTTTACAGTTACCATTACGAATAGTGAGACTATGTTTGGTAATCTTTACATTTGATAAAGAGAAAATTGCAGCGCGTTTTTTTAAAGTTGTCATGAATATTGGTACAGTTTTAGCACCTTTAATTTTGACGGTGAGATAGGAGTGCAGTCTTAGGCATGTTGATTTATAGAAAAGTATTACAGATATTACGTTTGTTGTGTTTGTTCCTTTTGCCGATTGGAATAATGCTGCATGAAATGAATTTTACAAATGGTATTTTATACCTTGCGTTTTTTATTTGTGTATTAAATTTTAAGAAAGATAAAGAACGGTGGCAAAATTTTGAGCGTAAATTTTTGTTTTTGATAATTTGTTTTTGTGTAGGGTTACTGGCTAGTAATTATTATAGTACCGATTTGTCTATCAGTATGAAGTGGGCAAGAAGGTATTGTTATTGGATATTACCTGGAGCTGCAATATATGGGTTATGGACGCGAGAGAATATCGGCCGTTATTTATTTGCAAGTGGATTAGCATTGGGGGGAATAATTTTATGTGTTTATGCTGGTTATCAGGACCTCGTTTTAGATCTTAATCGCCCGGGAAGCCTGTCTACAGGCCCTAATAGTTTTTCTGCTATCGTAGCTTTAGCAGTACCATTTGTTTTACTTAACATCCCTAATTTACTGTTTAATATTTTAACCTGGCTGATATTTTTGAGTGGCATCGCGATAAGTCAGTCCAGAGGCTCATTTTTGGCGTTGACCTTTGTTTCGTTTTTCTATTGTTTGAATGAATTAAGAATGAGATGGAGTTTTACTTGTCGGCAAATGATTGCTTTGCTGTTGAGCATAATGGCATTGTGTGGATTATTATTTATTATGGACGATGAGCACAAAACTGAACCTGGCATTTTACAAAGATTGTTAAATACCAGTAAAATAAGTGGCGATGATGAGCGAATATTATTATGGGGATCTTCTTTAAATATGATTAAAGATTTTCCTGTTCATGGGGTGGGATTAAGGCAATTCAACGATATTTATATTAATGGAAATTATATAAATGTTAAAGCGCGTGAGCCGCATTTAGATTCTCCTCATAATATTATTTTGCATTATCTAACAGAAATGGGCTTGATTGGAACCGTTCCGCTAATGGCTTTATTTGTATATATTGTTTATTGGTCTGCGAAAAATAGGGGAAATCTAATGGCAAGAGCCATGTTATATGCAGTGGCTGCGTTATTTATAAATAATATGGTAGATTATCAGTTTATTGTTAAGCAGTACTATCAACTGTTTTGGTGCCTTTTGGGAGGAACTATCGCAGATGTTTATTTACAAAAGGAGAAGTTTATCCGTGGATGAAAAGAAACCTTTGATTAGTATAATTGTGCCTGTATATAATGTTGAAGATTACATTGAAGAATGTCTTGAGTCTCTGGTTAAGCAAACATATAAAAATTTAGAAATTATTTTAATTGATGATGGGTCTACAGATAACAGTGGAGAAATTTGTGATGATTATGTTCTGAAGGATACTAGAATAAAATGTTTTCACCAAATAAATCAAGGTGTCGGTGCGGCTAGAAATAAAGGTTTAGAAGTAGCTGAAGGAGAACTTATTGGCTTTGTAGATCCAGATGATTACTGTGATTTGGAAATGTTTTTGGAAATGTATAAATCAATGAAAGAAGATGAAGCTGATATTGTATGTTGTAGATGGATAACTATAAATAGAGGGCTAATATCTGGAGTTTCAGGATATGAATTTGCAGAACAAAAAAAGATTTTGAGTAATTTGGATATGGCAGAATTTTATGTGCAATCTATGGATTGGCCAGTTTGGAATAAATTATTAAAAAAAAATGTTGTCAAAAGCATCAAGTTTCCAGAAATAAGGTATAATGAAGACTTTTTTACAGTCTTTCAGTGGTTGTACAATGCCAGCAAAATTGTATATATTAATAAGCCGTTATATAATTATAGGATTCTACGAAAAGGAAGTATCACAGAAAACAGGGATACTGTTTTGATGAAAAATACTTTGGCATTAGAACAATTAAAACTATTCGAAAAAAAATTAGTTGAAATAAATAATTGCAAGCTAAAATCTAATTTTGATATCAGATATTTGCGTAGTTTATACGATTTACGCTGTAATGTTGAAAATGTAGAAGAATCTGAAGAAAAAATAACTTTACTCAACAAGATAAAACTAGAGATCAAGAATCTTGATATGTATAAAAACAGCTTGGGACGTTCAAAATGTTTGAAACTATTTTTGTTGGATAATTTTAAATGCGGTTATAGCTTGTTAGTGATTTGGGAAAAACTTTTTAAAAATATAGAGAAAAAAATTAGGGATAAAATCAAGGTTAAATAATAGAGGTAATAGATATATGAATATCATGTTAACTGATTTTTGGAATGTTGTTAATTCTTCAGGTGGTGCAGAAAAGGTGCTTTGCCGTATGGCAAACGAGCTTGTTGATCGTGGGCACGAGGTAACCGTAGTTTGCAGTGACCCTAAAAGTGGTAACCCTTTTTTTTATTTATCGGATAAAGTAAACTTTGTGAACCTAAATGGCAAAGGATGTTTTGAAAAAGGGTCATTTTACCTGCGCATACAAAGAGAGTTTTTTAGAATATTAGGGACTCTTGACAAAGATAAAATGTATATTAAAACAAGATTTGGGAGACGTATAAAAAAAGATTTTTCGAAGTTAATTGAGAATATAAATCCTGATGTTATTATAACTTTTGATCCTAAATCTTTGCTGGTCTTAAAGTGTTTATTGAAAAATACTTTACCTACAATAGCGATGCTGCACATGGAAGCAGTGTACTTTTTTTCTAAAAACCGTATCAGTCCCAGCTTGTTAAAAGCATATAGGTCAGTTGATTGTATACAGGTTTTAAGTAGAAAAGATATAGAAATAGTGAAAGAATTTTGCGGCAATATAGAAGTTGTTTATATTCCCAATACAGTGGATATGCCGGATAAAATTATAAAAACTAAAAATTGTAATAAAATTATAAATATTGGGCGTATTGATGGTGATCATAAACGTCAATTTTGATTAACGCTTTTAATAAAATAAAGGAATATTTTCCTCAATGGCAACTGGAAATTTGGGGTGGCACATATACGGAAAAACAAAATCAATATAAAAATGAAATAATTGACTATATTGGAGAAAATAAATTAGAAGAGAAAGTATTTTTGATGGGTGAAACTAAAGATATTATTAATAAATTGATGGATGGAGATATTTTTGCTTTTCCAAGTAAATTTGAGGGTATGCCATTAGCACTGATGGATGCGATGAGTGTGGGATTACCAGCTATAGGATATAAGTCATGTTCGTCTGTAAATGAATTGATAATTGACAATTTTAATGGATTTTTATGTGATGATGGCATAGACGATTTTGCAGATAAACTAAAACTTTTAATGTCTGACGCTGATTTAAGAAGAAAATTAGGCGGAAATGCAAGGGAAAGTATGAAAGCTTTTGCCCCTGGGAAAATATGGGATGAATGGGAAGCTTTGATAAATAATGTAATCAGAATTGGTAGCGGTAAATAAATTTTATGGAGCGCTTTACATGTCTAAAAAAACGTTGTTCGGCGTCGATTATACTGACAAAGAATGGATCAAGATAATTTTATATTTGTTTGTTGGCGGGACGGCGGCGCTGGTAGAGTGGGCGTTTTTTTACGGCTTTAACCAGGGGATAGGTATGGAGTATATGCTGGCGACGGCTGCAGCGTTCTGTCTGGCAACGCTGTATCATTATTTCCTGGGTAATATTTTGGTTTTTACCAGCGGTGCCAGATATGAAAAGGGTAAAGAACTGTCTTTAGTTTTTGCCGTTAGTATTATGGGGCTTGCTTTTAATTTGATTTTAATGTATATTTTTGTAGGAATGATGTTATTGCAGCCGATGTTTGCCAAAGTATTGGCCAGCTGCATTGTAGTCATTTGGAATTATCTAGCCCGTAAAAAGTGGATTTTTTGACAGCGCGTATCTGCCAGGTAATATTGGGTAGATTGTGCTATAACGATGAAGTAAGGCCAGTTGTATTTGCTGGATTGATGAAATAGGAGATTAGGATATGCCGAATCGTGTCGACATTGCAGCTTTTCAAAAAGTAATGATCGTTTATAATCGGAACTCTGGCAAGCAGTTGTTTGCAAGTATGCTGGCAAGAGTAAATGAAGTAAAAAAAAGATTGAAACAGGTCATTGATCCGAAAAGCTTGGAAATTGTTGAAATTAAGTCTTTCGAGCAGGTTGAAGGTCTGGCAGCTCGTATTTGTCAGGAAAAATATGACTGGATAATTGTTGCAGGCGGTGATGGCACTTTGCGTGCAATAATCGATGTTTTTGCCATGAACATATGCCGTATGTCAGTGTTTTTCCTGCAGGGACAGTTAATTTGGTAGCAAAAGAACTTTTAATGAGCAATGATCCAGCAAAATGGGTCAAACGCGTTAGCAAAGGAATTGTTTCGCCTGTGCAGCTGGGTAAGGCCAACGGTCATATTTTTTTAACGGTAGCAGGGATCGGGTTCGATTCGCTGGTAGTCGATAACGTATCTGAACTGGAGAAGAAATTGCTGTCAAAGCTGGCTTATGTTTGGCAGGGAACAGAGATGATGCGGAAAGAATTTGTCTATAGTAACTGGCGCTATAAGTTTCAGGTGCGATTAGATGATGAGGAAGAATGGTATGAGGCTTCGTCTGTAATCGTTGGTAAAAGCCGTTATTATGCAGGCCGTTACAGCTTGTTCAATGGGGCTTCATTATGTGTGCCGCAGCTGCATGTAGCTATTTTTACCGGTGATACCAGGGCTGACTTTATGCGCTATGCAGCAGTCATTGCGATGGAAGCGCTGCAGCTTGATAAAAGTATCATCATCAGGCACGCGCAGAAAATAGAGATTCGTTGTAATGTGGAAGATTTCGCTGCTGAGCTTGATGGGGATGCTATTACTTCAGCACCGCTGCAGATAGAGCTGCATCCTGTTCCCATCAACTTTTTAGCATAAGTAAGCGGATGTGAAAATATGTATAGGCGCAGTATTATCTTGGTAATTCTTTTGCTGCTTTTTGCGGCTGAAGCATTTTTTGCGCGTCAATTTTATATTGAAATAGTACCGTTTCCTGAAGACGAATGGTGGATGACGGTCGTTAATAATTGCCTGCGGGACCTGCTTTTAGCTGGTGTAGCGGGCTTATTGTATTTCAGGAGAAATCGTCTTGCTGACCGTACGAAACGTTATTTCCCGGTAGTTGTTATCGGTGTGCTGTATTTGCTGATTGCTGGCTTTATGGTCAATCAGCTGAGCCTTGATAAAGGGTTTTTAACGGTATTAGCTGTCCTTACAGGTTTAAACAATAATATTGTTTTAGTACTTTTGGCGGCAATGTGTTACCATAAATGGCCTTCTATGCTAATGAAGTCAGTTTATTTTGCTGTGTATTTTATAACTGCGCTGACAATGATTTTTGATGCGTTTTATTTTTGGCAGACTTCGATGCATGTCGAAAGTGTTTTGTTCAAAAATTTAAATATTTATGCTGTTCAGGGTGTTTTATCAGGTATGACGGCAATACAGCTTGCAGGGATAGGTTTTGCTGTTGCTGCTGTTTTATTGTTGTTCCGGGTGACGAAGCCTCAAAAACGTAAACCGAATTTTGCCTGGTCGCTGTTGTGCGTATCCGTATTTTTTCTGGGCTTGAATCTTTCATATTGGTCAATGGTGCAGGTCAATAAATATATTTTGACGGAATATGTTTGTGTTTGGGGCGACGAAACCAGTGAAATGATCCGCAGTGATTATCGTAATTTATTGACGACGCCTGTCAATATTAATTTTGCCAGCAAAATGTTGTTTGATACGGATAAGATCGCCAGACGTAAACATATTGAGCAGCGCCCTCTGACAGCAAAAGACGAACGTGTGCTGAAAGAACTGGGGATTTTAAGGACTCAGCAGGTGCTGCAGCCGTTGGAAGCACAATATGATAAAATTGTATTGCTGGTTTTGGAATCAGTACATCGTGATTATATAGGTTTTTATAATAAAAATATTCCGCAGGAAACGACACCGTTTTTAGACAGCTTGCTGGCAAAATATCCTCGTCTGGATAATTACTATTCTTCAGCGATCCCGACAACGCAAGGCTTGAATGCGACTTTTCGTTCACATCTGATTTTTGATGAAGAGATCAACGGTGCAAAGCAGGGATCCCTGTTCAGATCCGTACAGGAAGCAGGCTGGCGCGGTATTTTTATGAATGCGTCCAGTCAGTATTATAGTAATGAAGTGCGCGAATATCCGCAGCAGTTTGGCATGCAGGAGTATTATGCCAAAGAATACCTGCAGGATCTGGGATACAGCGGTGCCAGCGGCTGGGGTTATCATAATGATGTGTTGTATAAGGAAACGTTGCGGCTTTTAGAAGCCGGACGTAAAGATAAAATGCTGCTGGTAACCAAAACGCTGGATATGCATCAGCCATATCCTTACTATGGTATCAGCTGGGAGAATATGCCGCCGGCAGTACGCGATCACGAGCTGGTGACGATTCGAGGCATGTATTGGGTCGATCAGACACTGAAAAACTTTTTTGAGGAAGCTGAAGCCAAAGGTTTGATGGATGACAGGACTCTCTTTATAATTACAGCTGATCATAATCCTCATTCAGGTGGAGAATATACAAAAATCGTAACTAATGAGAATGACAGGAAAAGTATTGCCCCTATCCCGTTGCTTTTCGTATCTAAAAATTTACAGCCGTTGAATAATTTAATGACGAAAGATTATGCTTCTCAGATCGATTTGGCTCCGACCTTACTATATCTGGCTGGTCTTAAGGCTCCGGAAGATTTTATGGGACGTAATTTGCTGGAAAGTGTCGAAACGCCGTTTGCTTTAGGATATTTTGGCGGAAAGGCATTCTATTATTCTGCTGACCTGTCTTTTGAAGATCAGATGGATAATCCTTCGCCGGCTACAGAATATGAAGATGCGCTGACAAATTATATAATTCATGAATATTCCGAACGTCAGCTTAAAAATCAATAAAAATATTCAGCACATAGTGAATGTATTTTGTATACATATACGTAAATACTGGAATTTTACATCGCAGCAATGCTATAATACCTTGTATTAATTTTTTGGGAGGGGTTATTTATGATGGTAATTATTGGTGCAATTATTGTTATCGGCGTCATTTATCTGCTGTTGAAAAGACATGAATCAAGAATGGTTCTGATTGCTGCAGGTATTTTAATGGCTGTTATTGCTGGTAAACCTATGGCAGCATTGGATGCATTTGCTAAAAGTATGACAAATGCCGGACTTATTACTTCCGTATGTTCCTGCATGGGTTTTGCTATGGTTATGAAATATACCGGCTGTGATAAACATTTGGTTGTCGCTATTGGTAAAGTGCTGAAAAAAATGGGCTTTATGCTCATACCTGGTGCTACTATTGCGACTTTTATCATTAATATAGCAATTCCAAGCGCGGCAGGCTGCAGTGCGGCTGTCGGTGTTATTTTTATTCCTATTCTGATGTCTGCCGGTATCCACCCGGCGATGGCAGCAGCTGCCGTAAAATCAGGTACTTATGGGAGTATGCTGAATCCCGGCCTGGTACATAACGGCGTTATTGCCAAATTGTCTAATGTTGAAATCACCGAAGTTATTACTCACCATATGATGGCTGATATCGTTGGTGTTATTATCGCTGCAACCACATTGACTATCCTTGCTATTTTCCTGAAAGAAAATAAAGGTTATCTGCCGGAAGGCGGTAACGATGCGGTGGCTGAGGATTTAAAGATTAATCCGCTGTATGCTCTGATGCCGCTGCTGCCGGTAATTATTTTACTGGTCGGTTCTACAGGTATGGCACCGATTCTGAAAATGGGTGTTCCTCAGGCTATGTTGATCGGCGCTTTGCTGAGCTTGGCTGTGACTCGCAGTAACCCTACCAAGCTGACGAAATCTTTCTTTGATGGCATGGGGGATGCTTATGCCAATATTATTGGTATCATCATTTCTGTTGGCGTTTTCGTTTCCGGAATGCAGTCTCTGGGGCTGGTCAAAGCCCTGATCAACTGGATGCTTGAATCTACCGGCATCGTTAAGATCGCTGCAACCTTTGGCCCGTTTATTCTGGCAACGATCTCCGGTTCCGGCGATGCTGCAAC
>OHQZ01000810.1_pt1 | contig 10461 bp, 10 predicted proteins | sample 1578281 | NCBI WGS metagenome assembly OHQZ01 (sample SAMEA3879589, study PRJEB24766) | human gut metagenome | biome: human-associated habitat; feature: feces | place: USA | collected 1985/1987
TTGGCATATTCGGAGCATGCACGGCGATATTTGGCGGATTGTGGTCTCCCTAAAGAACGTACTTATGTGACGGGATCTCCTATGGCTGAAGTTTTGCATGATAATTTAGAAAAAATCGAAGCATCTGACATACATGATAGATTAGGATTAGAAAAAGGAAAATATATTCTTCTTTCTGCACATAGAGAAGAAAATATAGATACGGAAAAGAATTTCTTGTCATTATTTAATGCAATCAATCAGATCGCAGAGCGATATGATATGCCTATATTGTATTCCTGCCATCCTCGTTCAAAAAAACGTTTAGAAGCATCCAATTTTCAACTGAATTCCAAAGTTATTCAGCATGAGCCATTAGGATTTCATGATTATAACTGTTTACAGATGCATGCTTTTGCAGTAGTTTCTGATTCTGGAACATTGCCGGAAGAGTCGAGCTTCTTTACATCTATAGGTCATCCATTTCCAGCTGTGTGCATCAGAACTTCAACAGAGAGGCCGGAAGCGTTGGATAAAGGAGGATTTGTACTTGCAGGAATTGACGGAGCATCTTTGATACAAGCGGTAGAAATAGCAGTTTCCATGAATGAAAATAACGATCACGGCATCCCTGTGCCTGATTACGTAGAAGAGAATGTATCCACAAAGGTAGTAAAGATTATTCAAAGTTATACCGGTATTGTGAATAAGATGGTTTGGAGAAAAATAAATTAGATGGATTTATATCAGATATTTATTACACATAACCGTTCATGGTCGGTTCGGGAGACTATAATATTTTTTCTGTTGCTGTTTTTAATAGTTGGTTTATTATTGAGGCAGTTGAAATATGGAAAATTAGAAAAAACACAGTTTTTTGCAGTGATCGCATTATATGTTTTCGTAAGCATCGTTTTTGGATCTACTGTATTTACACGGACATCCGGAAAAAGAATGTATGAATTGATTCCATTTTGGTCTTGGAGAAAAGTGATTTTTGAGCATGATTTCATGCTTTTAGAAGAAAATTTGTTAAATATGCTCTTATTTGTTCCGATTGGTGGGTTATTAGAACTTTGTTTAAAAAGAATTAAATGGAAGCAAGCAGCAAGTATCGGATTAGGGATATCGGTCGTAATAGAATTAAGTCAGTTGATTTTATGTCGAGGATGGTTTGAATGGGACGATATGATTCATAACACATTAGGGTGTGTGTGCGGCTATTTGATTGTGAAAAAGTTGTATGTTTTAAAACGTAAAATGGCAGACTATTAATAATATTTCTCAATATTCAGGAGGAGATGATTTGATTAACAAGAAAAATAAGACGTACTTTTTTGTTGTGATTTCATTCGTATGCATTGTTTTTATTGTGGGTTTTCATATTTTAGACGGCAGAAATATTACATTATTTGATCCGATCATAGAATATATTAAACAATATCATATCAAAGATGTTGTAAATATCGTTGCTATTTTATCAGGAATTTCCGCCATTCTTGTTGGTGTTGCAAGTATCAGAATATCTAATCTTGGCGCGGTAAAGGAGTATTTTCAGCAAGGGGATAATAAAGAGTATACAACTGCTCGACATAATTTGTATAAGAAATTTGAGGAAGGTGTATCGATTGATCCTAATGATGCGGATGCCAGTAATACAGTTTCATTTTTTCACTTTTGGGGATTAATGGTAAAGAAAAAATATTTGCCTTTTTGGGTTTTTAAAAGTGCATCCGGTCATGCAGTCATAAGATTGTATGAGGGTCTTCGGGAAATGATAGAAATAAGGCGAGTTGATAATCCGGAATATGCTGAATATTTTGAGTGGATATATAGGATCTCCAGCATTATAGGAAGTGTTGTAGGGCTTTAAAACATTCAGAAGCAGCAGCCTTTGTGCCAGTGGAGAAAAAGCAGAACGAGAACAGCAGCTTTTTTAGTGAAAGTGAATTAAAGGCAATCGGGTTTTTAAAATATGGTAAAAATGTACTCGTAAGCAGAAAGGCAAGTATTTATAATCCGGAACAGATGGTATTGGGAGATAATATCCGGATAGATGATTTTTGTATATTAAGTGGAAATATAAAACTTGGTTCTTATATACATATTCCTGCAGCTTATCGCAGGACAAGTTATTTTAGAAGATTATGTGAGCGTGGGAACAGGAAGTACAATTTTGCCAGGCGTTAAATTAGAAGAAGGAGTAGCCGTAGGAGCAATGAGTTTTGTAAAGCATACACTTGAAGGATGGAAGATTTATGTGGGAGCTCCTTGCAGATATGTAAAAGACAGAAATCAAAATATGAAGCAGCTGCGGGCTGCATTGCAGAATTCAGATGCATATGAAGAAAGCAGGTGAAAGGATGAAACCTAGAATCTTTATTGGTTCTTCTAAAGAAAGCGTAAAGATCGCGGAAAAAGTAAAAAGTCTTTTAGACGGTGAGTATGTCTGCCAGTTATGGTGCGATAATTTTTTTGATTTGGGGCAGTGTACTTATCATGAACTGCTTAAGAAATCGCTTAGTTTTGATTATGCGATTTTTATTGGCGGGAAAGATGATTATGTAAGAAGAGAATCAGATAGAACCCACAAATATGCCGCTCGTGATAATGTTTATTTGGAGTTTGGATTATATGCGGGAATTCTTACATATGCGAGATGTTTTTTCCTAATTCAAGAAGGTTGTCAAATAGCATCCGATCTGCTGGGGGTCAATGTTGTCTTTTTTGACAAGATGCAGGATTTGAGTAAAAAGATTTTAACGATTACAGAAAAAATACAGAAAGAACAGAAAGTTGCTCGAATCAGTCTGTTACCATCTACCAGCTTGGCGGTTGGATATTTTGAAAATTTTTTAAAGCCGGTATCTCAAGCAATACAGAAATTGGATGAAGTTTGCATTGCCGGAAAAAAGTATGATGTGAAAAACAGTGATAAAAGACTAGAAGTAGCTATTCCTGCTAAAGTATCTGAAGATTTACGCATGTGGAGCGAATATGTTTATGAAAATCATGCAGTAGAAAAGGTGACAGTAGACAGTAGCATTAGAAAAATAGGTGTTAATATTGATTATGGAAAACTGGAGGTGATCTTACGGTGATCGATGTTCCGTTGACATTATCGGCTGCATATAGATCAGTTGAATTGGCATTGGGCGTAGATTATATCGGCATTGAAGAGATTATGGAACTTGCGAAAGAAAAAGAATTGAATAACTTTATAAAAACTGTGAATAATCTGATCTTAGAAGATATTTATACGCGGAAAAGTGTAAGCGTTAGAAAAGTCTATAAAGATAAGCTGTAAAATCACAGTTACTTTGGCAGGGGATTGTTTTGTTCAGTTTCGTTTTCTGCCTCTAATAATCTCAGTCTCGAGATATCCTTCAAAATGCTTATTTGCAGAATGTATAAAAATCTTTTGTGCAACTTCTGCAAACGGAACACGAGATTGTAAGGCGTCAATGATAATACAGGTATCAACTAAGACTTTCATATTGTATTCAACCTTTCTTCTTGTGCTTCCTCTAAAGTTATATCTGCAGGAAGAATTCCGAACAGCGACTTAGCAACCTCCACTCTGTCCTGATATGGATTAGATAGTTTTGCTACGACTTTTCCGTTGCGGGTTATATAAATATCCTCTGTTTCTGCAAGTGACAGATATTTGCCAAGGTTAACTTTTAATTCAGTTGCGGTAATTGACATATCGTCATCCCCTTTCCATTGAAATATTCATAATCATCATTTGAAACATACAATTCTTTGTTTCAATTATATTATATGAAAATCGCACGATTTTATCAATAGAATCGTGTGATTTTATAATATCGATTAGCCATTTTTCGCTATCTTAGAAAATACATGACTGTATTATTTATCCGTGATATAATTGTCGATGAAGAAAAATAATAAATCGGAATATTATACCGGAGGAGAAACGAAAATGATATCAGAAAGTTATATTAAAGACCTTCTCTTATCAATGGGTTACATAAAGAAAAATCATATTTATGAAAAATTTTTCCCATCTGTCGATTGTTATATTAAAGTGGATTTGAAAAACAGAACAATAATCTATCCTGAAGATCGGGGAATGACGATTTCTAATAGAACGACGTGCAATTTTTCCGCTCCTGAAAATTTTGTCGTATTGGAATGTGTGACAAGGCTGTTTGACAAGGGGTATCGCCCGGAGCATTTAAATTTAGAAAAAGAGTGGACGCTGGGGCATGAGTCGAAAGGCGGACGGGCTGATATTTGCGTATCTGATCAGGAAGGGAATACGCTGTTTATTGTTGAGTGTAAAACTTACGGCAGAGAATATGAAAAGGAATATAAAAATATAGTAAATGATGGTGGCCAGTTATTCTCATATTGGCAGCAGGAAAGAAGCTGTAAGTTTCTCGTTCTTTATGCGTCGAAATATGAAGGCAAGCAGATAAAATGGGATACGGAAAGTATTGATTGTTCTGACGATGCGAATATTGTTGCTTTATCCCAAAAAGATGACTCTATTAAATTATTTAAAAATGCACATACAGTTTCGGAATTATATTCGGTGTGGGATGAAACGTATGAAAAGCGATTTTCGGGAGATGTAATTTTCAGAGATGATTCAAGCGCATATCAAATCGGGGTAAAACCGCTTAGAAAAGCGGATCTGAAAGATTTTGCGGACAATAATAAAATTGTAAATAAGTTTGAAGAGATTTTACGTCATAATAATGTTTCGGATAAGGAAAATGCATTTAACCGTTTAGTGGCTCTGTTTATTTGTAAATTAGTCGATGAGATTCAAAAAGATATGGAGGAGATCGTAGATTTTCAGTACAAAGTCGGCACGGATACTTACGAAAGTTTGCAGGACAGGCTTCAGCGTCTACATAAAGAAGGCATGGAAAAATTTATGAAAGAAGAAATTTTTTATGTGCCTGATGACTATGCCGAAAATTTAGTTCGTCAATATACCGGACAAGAGAGAAAAAATATGATCGCTCATCTGAAACATACGCTGCGTATATTGAAATTTTATACCAACAATGATTTTGCGTTCAAAGACGTTCACAACGAACAATTATTTTTACAAAACGGTAAAATATTAGTAGAAGTTGTTCAGTTGTTTGAAAAATTCAGAATAATAGGATCTGAAAATCTTCAGATGTTAGGAGATTTGTTTGAACAACTGCTCAGCAAAGGCTTTAAGCAGAATGAAGGTCAGTTTTTTACTCCTGTTCCGATCACAAGATTTATATGGAACAGTCTGCCCGTCGAGAAAATACTTAAAACCGAAGAAGGTGCGGGCTTGCCGAAGATCATCGATTATGCCTGCGGAGCCGGACATTTTTTGACGGAAGGGTTTGAAGCTGTCTCAGCATGTGTTAAGGCAAATGATAGTTTAAGAGAGCTTGACCGGTCTTTTGCCGAGAACAATATTTTCGGGATTGAGAAAGATTACAGATTAGCCCGCGTATCTAAGATCTCGCTGTTCATGCATGGTGCAGGCGAGGGAAATATTATATTCGGAGACGGTCTGGAAAACTATCCTGACAAAAATATAAAACCGAATACATTTGACATTTTAGTAGCGAATCCTCCGTATTCTGTATCTGCGTTTAAGCCCCATTTAAAGCTTAAAAATAATTCGTTTTCTATATTAGATACTATTTCAAATAACGGATCTGAAATAGAAACATTATTTGTCGAGAGGATTTCCCAGCTTTTGAAACCGAACGCAGTGGCGGCGGTTATTTTGCCGAGCAGTATATTGAATAAGGAAAATGAAAGTTTTATCTGCGCAAGGGAATCTATATTAAAGAATTTCAAGATAAGGGCGATCGTTCTTATGGGAAATAAGACGTTTGGCGCGACAGGAACGAATACGGTTGTGTTGTTTCTGGAAAAATATAATGAACCGCCGAAAAAAGCCGATTTGATCGAAGACAGCATCGACACTGTTTTTAACGGATGTAATTTGGACGGATGGGAAGACAAAGCGATATTGGAACAGTATTTGAAAAAGATCGACGTAAGTTCTGAAGTCTATGAACGGTTCTTATCGGAAGCGGTTGATATCGGCGATATAGAAGATAAATATTTTTTAAAGTATAAAGAAGCTTTTTTGGCATTATCAAAAACGAAAGAAAAGCAGAAACAAAAGACGTTCGGTAAATTATCAGAAAAAGAGCAGAAAAAACTGCTGACAAAGCAGTATTATCAATATGTAAAAAAGATAGAACGGGAAAAAATGAAATATTTCTCTTTTGTTTATGATCAAAGGACATTGATCGTGGCAGCTCCGGATGATAACAAAGGTCAGGAGAAGTTTTTAGGTTATAAATGGAGCAATCGAAAGGGGCAGGAAGGAATACAGATCATAGATGAAGGCGGGATGCTGTATGATGCGGAAAACAGGATGTCTGATCGTACGATTGCAAGTCTGATCCGAAAAATGTTTAACGGAGAGGAAGTGTCTTTAGATGATTTGGAAGAGTATTATTATTATCTTCATACGAAAGATATGATCAGTTTTAGCGAGGTGTATTTTAACAAAGCTATAAAAACTACGAAGACGCGGCTTCTGAAAGATGATCCGGGCCTGACGGTATATTCCCTTTCTAATGAAAAGACGTTTGATATAACGATCGGAGACCGGGTTTTGTCGGAAGAGATCGTTTCCGGAGGAAGAGTGCCTGTTTACAGCGCGAATGTGTATGAAGAGTTTGGCAGGATCGACAAAGAAAATATGAAAGATTACAGCCGTCCTTCGGTGATATGGGGAATCGACGGTGATTGGATGGTGAATATCATTCCGGCCGGTGTGCCTTTTTATCCTACGGATCATTGCGGCGTGTTAAGGATCAAAACCGAAAAAATCCTTCCCGAATATATGATGTATGCGCTTCAGGCTGAAGGTGAATATGAAAGGTTTTCCAGAAACAACAGAGCTTCCGCACAAAGGATCAGATCGTTGGTTGTTCAGGCGCCGGAAACAAAGATCCAGAAGAATATAATCGATGAGCTTAAAGCGTTAGATGATAAGATAAACGGACAAAATGCTGAAATTGAAAAATACGAGAATAGTATCAGGACAAAATTTGATCAAATATTTCATTTGGAGGAGTTTATTTCCGATGGAGTATTTTCAAAGTATGAAGGGTATTCCGTAGAGGATTTATGTATTGACGGAAGAGGCAGAGTGATCAATCAGCAGTATATAGAAAATCATAAAGGTCCATATCCGGTATATTCTTCTCAGACAACAAACGACGGTATATTCGGATCTATTGATACGTTTGATTTTGACGGAGAGTATATTACGTGGACGACTGACGGCGCGAAAGCAGGAACTGTTTTTTACAGAAACGGAAAATTCAACTGTACAAATGTATGTGGAACACTGAAAGCAAAAAACGATAAGGTAAATATGAGATATCTGGCATATTTGTTGAATCGGATCGCTTATAAGTTTGTAAGTCGTGTGGGAAATAATAAGCTGATGAATGACGCTATGAAGAAAATCGTAGTACCTGTTCCGAAAAGACAACTGCAGGACGAGTTTGCTGATTTTGTGCAGTCCGTTGAGAAATCGAAGTTTGAATGTATCGGTAAAAAGGAAAAGTTTGAAATTGAAAAGGATACTTTTGTCCATAAATATTTCAGGTGAATATATTTTTGACTGCCGCAAAGGAGATTGTTTTGAAGAAAGAAGAAAAAAGATTAATTGAAATCATCAGAGATGTACTGGCGGGGAAAAACAAGTCCGAGTGGTCGATGCAGATTTCAAAAGAGGAAATCGAACGTGTGATAAAGTGTGCAAGAGTACACGGAGTCTTACCGTTTTTGCAGGAATGTCCTGTATTTATGGAGGAACCGTATCGGGAAAAACTGTTTTTTTATTTGAAAGATTATGCATACGAAGACGCGCAGCAGGCGTATGCGGCAGAGACGTTGTTTGAGTTGTTTGAAAAAAACGGGATTTATTGTATGCCGTTGAAAGGAATACGGACAAAGCAGTTTTATCCGTACCCGGAATTTCGTACGATGGGAGATCTGGATATTTTATATAAAGAAGATCAGACAAAGAAATTAAAACAGGTTATGCAGGATGCCGGATACAAGTTCGGGGGATATAACATCAAGCATGACGAATATGAAAAAGACGGCGTGACGATTGAAATGCACAGAGATGTTCTGTTCAGACTGACCAATGCATACGACTATTTTGCTGATATTTGGGAGCGGGCAATTCATGCAAAAGGGAAACAGTATATATATGAAATGAGTTTGGAAGATCATTACTTGCATTCGGTGTGCCATCTTGCCGAGCATTTTGTGAGAGGCGGCATCGGAATCCGAATGGTTCTTGATATTTATATTCTGTCGGAAACGCCACGAATGGATAAAGCATATGTGCAGCGGCAGCTCAAAGCTTTGAAACTTCAGAAGTTTGAGGAGAATATCAGGTCTTTGGCACAGCTTTGGTTTTCGGATGATGAGAAAACTGTGAGAACGGAAGTATCGGATGAACTGGAAAACTATGCTTTGTCAGGCGGTATTTTCGGCAGCAGGGAAACAGCGCGCAGGAACGGAACCGTGCTGTATGAATCAAAGAACAAGTTTGTAAAACAGTTGGTCTTTCCGTCTTATGAGGTGATGAAGACATCTTGTCCGTGGCTGAAAACACCGATTTTGCTTCCGGCTGCGTGGTTGGTTAGATATAAAAGAGCATTGACAGCAAGCAGGGGAAATATAGGATATCATATTGAAAGAGCAAAAACTTTTGACCGTGTTGAAGATCAGGAGCAAAAAGAACGGTGTCAGTTTTTTGAAAGATGCGGTTTAGAAGACGTTTCGGAGAATTTTTGATAAAATACAAAATGAGATTTTAGACACAGTGATAACAGGATTACTTAAGGAGCGTTATGAGAAATAAGAAAATACAGATTTTGCTCGTATTTGTTTTGGCAATCGGACTTTTCGGTCTGCTTTTCTATTGGAGATACGGGGAAAAAAAGCAGATGGAGAGCTTAAACGGGTTGCAGGAAACGTACAAGGAGTATGATAAAAAGATCCGAGAGATACGCAATGACATGGAAAATAAAAAAGCAGAAGTGAATGATATTGAGAAACCGGCGAACGTAATTCTTGCATTTTCAGAGGAAGATCAGGAACTGATGGATCGGATCGTTCCGGCTCTTGAAGGCAGAGGGATACAGGCCACTCTTGTTTTGAAAAACACAGCGGAGCATCATCAGGAAACAGTGACGTATTTAGGACAGCAAGGCTGGGATTTCGCTTTTGGAGGTGAGATCGGGGAGGAGAAAGACGCTTATATAGAAATGCTGAAAAGTACTGTCAAACAATACGAAGAAAGTACGGGAAAGATTGCGGGCGCCTATTTTTTTAACGGTAAGGAATATGGAAGAGGAAGCAAGATTTTATATCCGAATTTTAAAGAAATGGATTTTAAGATCGGGGTGGCTTTTGCGAAAGATGCATCTTCTTTGAAGCATGGAAAAAATACAGATTACAATATGGAGATAGAAGAATGCCAGAATATTTCCATGCGTGAAGATATGGAAACGATCGAAAATATTTTGGATCAGGTCATAGAAGCGAGAAGCGTAGTTGTTTTATCGGATTTTAGTTTGGAACGGCAGATGGAGATTGCAGGCGAGGCTTCACTGGAGCATTTTGAGGAAATACTTGATCTGCTCTTACAAAAACAAAGTGAAAGTGATCTTGTAGTCGGAAGCGTTACATGTTATGAAGGAACTTTAGAAGACAGAGCGAACAGAATAGAACAGCGTCGTCAGAAATATTCGGAATACGAACAGAAGTGTCTGGAAGAAATCGAACAGTTAACAAAACAGCGTGATGAAGCGCTTGAAAAACAAGAAGTGAAAAAATAGAGGGAGTTTTCTCGGAAAAAGGACAGATTAGATTTGTGATTCGGGAGGAAGTACAGTGGGGATTTATGAATTTGCAGGATGTGTTGTATCTTATGAACCGCTTTACGGTCTGCTTCGGCGGCGTATGGAGACGTATCGGTCGGATACAGAGAGGCAGCCTGATATAACGCTTGACGGTACGAAAGAAGATTATGAAAAACTGAGAAAGCAATATCCGCACCTGTCTATAGAAGAGTGTGAATATAGTTGTGCCGGAGCTGAATTTTATATGAAACTTTTAAAACATCAAGGGTTTATGATCCATGCTTCGGCAGTAGAAAAAGAGGGAAAAGCCTATCTTTTCTCGGCTCCGAGCGGAACAGGGAAATCTACGCATGCGCAGCTTTGGCGGCAGACGTTCAAAGGAGAACCGATTCGGATCATTAACGATGACAAGCCCGCAGTTTGTCTGCAAAACGGCGTATTTTATGCATGCGGGACTCCGTTCAGCGGGAAAACCGATAAAAATGAGAATCGCAAAGCGCCGATACAAGGACTTTGTATGCTGCATAGAGGAAAAACAAATAAA
>OHQZ01000811.1_pt1 | contig 10460 bp, 6 predicted proteins | sample 1578281 | NCBI WGS metagenome assembly OHQZ01 (sample SAMEA3879589, study PRJEB24766) | human gut metagenome | biome: human-associated habitat; feature: feces | place: USA | collected 1985/1987
CGAAATTGCAGATGATCTTGAAGATACGGAAGAAAACATTGCTCATCTGATTGAAGAGTTTCATCTTGGAAGGAAAGAATCTTAATTAAATTCGCAGAGAAGGGGGCAATCTGAGAACTTCCCTAATTGGAATACCGAAAATTGGTCTGGGTTTAGTTGAAACTATGTAGTGGAGCCGAATAAAGTCTGTTCGGCAAGAATTGCCGCGCTTTTATCGGGAGTGCAGGATAAAAGATAAACAGGAGTTGTTTTTAAAAGTATATGAAGAGAAAGCAGAGTGTTCATGCGTTCTGCGTGTTTGCTGTATTGCGGCAGGTTATAAAGAAAATAAGGAAGCGCCTCTTTGGCTGTTAGTTTTTTCATGGCATTGTGCTCACATTGTTCAAGAAATACAACGGCATGAAGAGGCGCTTTTATGTTTTCATTTTCATCGCTGTTTCCGCTAAATGGCGTTCCGTATACGGTAAATGAATTTCCAAAGAGGCGAAGAGCAGGCTTGTCATCATTAATAATATGTACATTATTTTTCCCGAAATGATTCTGCCACAGGCGGGTATGCGTTGACTTGCCGACGCCGGAATCTGCGGAAAAAAGGACTGCTTTATCGTTGTAGGAGATTGCGGAAGCGTGGAGAACAAACCCTTGATGTTTAATTAATTCAAGGGAAAAATGGGATGATAAAAGGATCAGTTCTGCTTCGTCAAGGGTTAGATGTGGATATTTCTCTTGGTATTTTTGTATCAGTTCGTTTTTAGGATTTAATCGAATTTCGGGAGTGGTAGTTTCGGAAAGTTCGTTTTCCTTTGCTTTAGGAATCAGATACTTTTCTGCACGTCGTTTCATGATGTCATAGCGGCATGTCATGGAGATAGTAAGATCTGAAAAGCGGTAATAATTCATAGTTTTTGTTCCTTTTCTTAAAAATGTTTTAGTAGTGGTTTTTTAATAAAAGCTTAAGTAAGTATAGCATATAAGCGGTGGGAAAACATATTAAAAAAATTTAACAGTAGAATTAGAGAGGAACAAATGACGAGTTAAAAACTTCATTTTTGTATCTTTTTTACAATAGAGTAAATGAAAATTTGGGGGAAACAGATTAAAATTGTGAAAAATAACTTAAAAAACTGAAAAATTATGGGTTATAAAGTATATTATCTGACTGCTTGTTGGCGAAAAATGAAAAAACAGGTAAAATAGCACTACATTTAAGCGTAAATATGGATTGTTCTGTAGAGTTTGCATAAAAATGTAAAAATAATGAGGAAGGAGGAAGGGGATTTAAGAAGACTTTTGTGTAAACCAAAGAGTATAAAAATTTTAATAACCGAAAGAATTGAAAAAAGGAGTAAAGTGATGAGATTAAAGAAATTTTTATCAGCGGCATTATCGGCAGCGATGTTGATTTCCTGCGTGTCATTTGGCGGTGGAACTGTTGTACAGGCAGCAGGAGAAATGAATATAGCTCGAAATTTACAAATTTCAGCGTATTCAGGAACAGAAGGGGACTTTCCTGTTAGTTCTGTTAACGATGGTCGTGGTGATGATACCCAGAATGATAATTACAGATGGTTTTCAAAAGAAGCGCTAAAAGGGTCGGGTGCGAGAGGAAATGCGGCATATTTAATTTTTGATTTAGGAGAAAATGGGCCAAGAAGTTTTAGCGGTATAGATATTCGTTTTCATAATATGGCATATGCTACAAACTATAAAATTTTAACAACCGATAATTCTACGATTACGACAGAAAGTCTTTTGGCCAAAGATAGAGTGCCTGAGGGATGGAAAGTTTTGTATGAGAAAACACATCAGGAAACTGATTCGGCATATCCTAAAGATCATTTTGAAGGTAAAACAGAAGTAGGACGTTATGTGATGTTCTTTTTTACAAGTATGAATAGCAGAGCGGGGTTAAATTCAGTATCTGTTCGAAAAGTTCAAATTTGGCATAAAGCAATAACAAATGTTACAATGAGCGCTTCAACATTGGATTTGAAAGCCGGAGACGAAGCACAGCAATTAACAGCAACCGTTACACCTGAAGATGCAACGTACAAAGCTGTTGAATGGAGTAGCAATAATGATAATATAGCAACTGTTGATGCAAGCGGAAACGTAACAGCAGTAGCTCCGGGACAGGCGGTAATTACAGCAACTTGTAAAGATGACAGAACAAAAACAGCAACATGTACCGTCTGCTATAGATAAAACAGAGCTGACATATTGGCTTGAGGAAGCAGGCAAGTTGAATTCGTCTGATTATACAAAAGATGGATGGGATATATTCCGGCAAATAGTAACAGAAGCTACTGGAGTAAAAGACGATGCTACGGCTACGGAACATGAAGTAAGCGAGGCGGTCATTGCATTGATTGACGGAATGATAGCACTGGAAAAAGAAAAAGTGTACACAGTTACTGTTGATGGGAAAAAAGTTGCAGAAGGTGTTTATAATCAGATCGTAACGATTACAGCAGATGCGCCACAGGTTGGACAGAAGTTTGCAGGCTGGCAGTTAAAGGATAAGATTGTTTCATATGATGAAGTATATACATTTGCGATAAGTGGCAATATGGCATTTACAGCGACATACGCACCGCAGGAGCAGACAATCGAAAAACCATTATACGCAGCAGTTGCTGATACAATGATTATAAAACGAGCTGACGGAAAGGCAAATGTAAAATACATAGCGAAGCTGTCAATTCCGGATAATTATATTTTGAATGAGACCGGGTTGTTATGGTATGGAAAACCTGATTTAGAAAATCTTTGCACAGAGACTGGCCCGACTCCGGGTACGAAGAAAATCGTTGCTCCGGTAATTAGTTCTACATATCAGTTTGCAGTGAACGTAAATGGTATTCCGGCAGGAAAGACAATTCGCGGAGTCATTTATGCAAAAGTAACTGATAAGGAAACACAGCAAACAAAATGGGTTTACTCTGAGGAAGTACGCCTTACAAACAAATAAGATAATAAAAAGGGTTCTTTTATGAAAAGATAAAAAAGGCAGTGTCAAAAAAGTTTTTCTTTATTTTGACACTGCTTTTTTAGGGTTAATAATGAAACTTTTTTAAAAATATTATTGATGATAAAACAGCCGGATGATGTTAAAATAGAAAAGGTAGAATGAAGTAGAAGAGGCAAAAAGTGATAAGAAAAGTGCAATGAGAAAAATAAGAATGAGAGTGAAAATGGAAAGTAAGAAAGGAAAGTCGGCGGTCTGCTGGATTTATCAATATAGTAAAAAGTCGCTTTGGCTTGTAATACTGTTGGCGCTTATCAGCGGAGCGATTGCGGGAAGTTTTATTCTTCTGGCTCTTGTTTCCAGCAGTTTATTAGATGTTGCGACAGGGGTAAAAGAGGGAAGGTTAGGAGTTCAGATTTTTTTGATTGTATGTCTGATCTTGCTGCAGGCAGTTTTGAATATTTTGAGCAGTAACGTCCGGATACATGCGACAACGAAGATTGAAATGCAGATTCGCCAGGGAATTTTTGCGGCGGTACTTAAAAAGCAGTATCAGCATGTTTCAAAGATTCATTCGGGAGAGATATTAAACAGGCTGACAAGTGATATTGACATTGTGGTAGGAGCGGTTGTCGGACTGATCCCGCAGGCGATTTCCATGATCACGAAGATCGTGGCAGGACTTGCGGTACTGTTTTCTATCGACGCCCGTTTTACGGCTGCGGTGCTGGGCATCGGGCTTCTTGTTTGCATTTTCAGCCGTATTTACAGCAGGCATTTTAAATATCTGCATAAGGAAGTGCAGAGGACGAATGGCGTAGTGCGTTCTTATATGCAGGAATGTATTGAGAATCTGATCGTCATAAAATCATTTGCAAATGAGCATGCGGTATGCGGCAAACTGAATCAATTTCAAAAAGATAATTACCGTATTCGGATTAAACGTAATGCGATCAGCAATTTGGCAAATACACTTGTATATGTTTTGTTTACAGCGGGGTATTATGCGGCGCTTGTATGGGGAGCGTTTCAGATTTCATTCGGTGTGATGACATTCGGAACATTGACGGCTTTTTTGCAGATTATTCAGCAGATCCGGGCGCCGTTTCGTAATGTGTCGGGGTTGATTCCACAGTATTACAGCATGCAGGCGTCGGCAGAGCGGCTGATGGAGATAGAGGATATGGAAGAGGAAAGTCAGAAGATTCGGATTGAAGATGTGTCGGAGTTTCAGAAAGATTTTCGCGCGATAGTGGCGGAGCATGTGACGTTTGCGTATCAAAACGGAGATATTATATTAGACGATGTTTCTCTGCGTGTTAATAAAGGAGATCTGATTGCCATTGTAGGGGAATCGGGAATCGGAAAAAGCACGATGATGAAGTTAATGCTGCATTTGATGCCGTGTGAGAGTGGAAAGCTTTATTTTGAGACGGTAAATGGAAAGATTGAGATTGATGCGGGAACGAGAAACGTTTTTTCTTATGTTCCGCAGGGGAATATGATCATGTCGGGAACGATTCGGGAGAACATTACCTTTTGTAATCATGATATCGGAGAAGAAGAGATACGAAAAGCAGCGGAAATTGCGTGTATATGGGATTATATTGAGACACTTCCGCAAGGCTTGGAGACGGTTTTGACAGAGCGGGGAGAAGGATTATCGGAAGGGCAGGTTCAAAGGATTGCGATTGCCCGAGCGATATTAAACGATGCGCCGATTTTGTTGTTAGACGAGTGTACGTCATCCTTGGATAAGGATACGGAGTGGAAAGTTCTCCAGAATCTAAAGAAAATGAATACAAAGACAATTATCTGTATTTCGCATACAGCGGCGGGAGTGGCATGCTGTGACAGAGTTGTGGAGATAGAAAACAAAAAATTTAAAGAGGTATCAAATGATGATTAAGAGGGAATGGCGTCAGTTATTAGAAATGATAAAATTCAGTTTGGGAAAGGGGAAAGCGCCTGAACTAAGAGTGGAGACAGACTGGGGGAAATTTTACAGAATATGCAAATTTCATAAGATTCAGTCTATGGTATGCCCCGGAATACAGAAGCTTCCAAAAGAACAGCAGCCTCCGGAAGAAATATTGAAAAAGTTTCAGGAAGCAGAGTCCATGGAGATTGCAAGAGATGCGGTGCAGGCATTTTCACAGGAAGAATTGTTGGAGGCTTTTGAAAAGGAAGGGATATCTGTTTTGCCGTTAAAAGGCATTTTGATGAAAAGGTTTTATCCGGTTACAAGTATGCGGATGATGGCGGATCTGGATATTTTGTATGAGACGGGAAGAGGAAAAGAAGTGGAAGCGGTTCTGACGGATCTCGGATATTATTGCGATCACAGGGATAGTCATCATGATGTGTTTTTTAGAAAGCCGTTTATGAATATCGAGATGCATCATTGCATGATCGGTGAAAATTCACTGTTGGATGCATATTATGAGGATATCTGGAAACGGGCGCGTCAGGAAGAGGGTAAATCTCATATTTATCGGCTGTCATGGGAAGATTTTTATATCTTTATGATCGCTCATATGGCGAAACATTTTCAGGGCGGCGGATGCGGAATCCGCTCTATCGTAGATATGTGGCTTTTTTCGGATCGGATGAAGGAAAGTCTGGATTGGGATTACGTTCGGAAAGAACTGGAGAAAATAGAGCTGGCTCAGTTTGAACGGTGTATGTGTGATCTTGTTTCCGTTTGGTTTGAGGAGAAGGCAGAAACAGAGTTTTATGCACAACTTACGGAATTGCTGATGCAAAGCGGAATATACGGAACGATTACAAATTATAATATACAGCATGTGGCAGAAGTGGACAAACGTGTTTGGAAAGGTCAGATCAAAGTATGGATGGAAGCGATATTTCTGCCGTATAAAGCGATGAAAATGCAGTATCCGTATCTGGAGAAATACCCGGTTTTTCTTCCTGCGGCATGGATTCAGCGTATTTTTCGGACCTGCTTTTGCAGAAAAGGAAGAGCAGGAGAAGTTCTCTCCGGTATGAAAGTCGAGGGAAACGAAGTAAGAAAACGGCAGGATCTCTTTGGAAAATTAGGACTGTCATGAAACAAGAGCCTAAACTTTTGCAATTTAAAAGGTTTAGGCTCCAAATTTAATTAAGATTCTTTCCTTCCAAGATGAAACTCTTCAATCAGATGAACAATGTTTTCTTCCGTATCTTCAAGATCATCTGCAATTTCGGAAATTGTTTTCCCTTTTTCAAGCTTTTTCCGAATGAGAGAACTTTTTTCTTCTTCTCGGCCCTCCTCTCTTCCTAGCTTTCTTCCTTCTTCTCTTGCCTCTTCTCTCTGCACTTCGATATCTGTCTCATAGTCGTATTCGTCTAATAACATATTGACAACCTCGCTTCCTTTTCGCATTAAATAATCAGCAAGAATCCCTTTTTCAATGCACTCTTTTATCGCTTTTTTATAAGGCTCTTCCTCCCCGGAGATCTGGTAGTTCTGCACGATTTCCATGAACTGGCTGTATTCTTTCAGTACCTGACACTTTTCTAAGATTTCATGATGCTCTTCCGGCCGGATATTGATGACCTTTACTTTTAATTCCAGACTCGGCTCACCGTCTTTTACGATATAGGCATCTGACAGGCGCAGTTCTTTTTCCTTTTCCCACTTTTCTTTTCCGTTATAGAATGTGTAAAATTCCGGTGTCGGAAGGGAAACGATTTTCTTCTTATAACGGCTTCTCGGCGGTACAAGCCTTTCATAAGCACGTCCGATGTACAGCAGACTCCGAAGGGGCATGTTTTCGTTGACCGTAGACTGATGCTCGCCGAATACGATCACTTTTCCTCCTGCGTCAAAAGAAATATCGTTTTGAAAATTCATATAGATCGTATTGTCTACACGGAATTTCCGAATCTTCGTTCCTTCCGGCAACGGCTCATCATGGATTGCATTAAAAAGCGCGATCTCATTCGCTTCTGCTGATTCGTCCTCATAGAACAGATCTACAAAGACACTGTTTTTAATTTCTCTGTTTTCTTTTCCTGCCATAGGCTCTCCTTTCATGTGCATGAATAAGTCCTGTAGTACAGGCGGGAAAATACTTTTAAGCTTGCTGCTTTTAGGTTTACTTTCGCCAAAAGTTTTTCCTCTGAAAAAGAAAACTTTTTCTCTTTTTTAAGACCTTCTCTTAAAAATCAGTATACGAAAAAAAGAACTGTTCTACAAGACTATCCACGCAAAAACTGTTGTTGTATTGTATCGGGTAATTTTGAGGGAATTCCTCAGACCGGCGAAACTGCCGGTATCTTTCACAGATAGAAGTTCTGTGAGTGAATTTATCATAGCATATCTATCCTTCAAAAACAATAATATTTTTCACTTTACTATTAAAAAACACCTACATGAGGTGAAGAGTTTATTTCCACTTTGAACAAAGTAGATTGTAGTGTTTCACTTATAAAGAAACACAGAACCACAGGGAATGTCAGAAGGCGCATTTCAGGATTGTACATAGCCGCCAAAATCTCCGGCGTTCCCGCACTCTGACCTATCACCTATATGAAAACTGCCGACAGGATTACCTGTCGGCAGAAAAACTGTATGATACTATTTTATTTGTTATGCTTTCAAGATCAATTATTTATCACATTCTGAAAACAGTTTTTAAATTAAGAACGTTTTTTGCGTGATTTCAACACCACAACACCAGCTCCTGCGGCTGCGCCGAGGCATACGATCCACGGTACTGCATTTGCTGTATCGCCCGTCTGAACTGCGCCTTCAACTTTATCGTTTTTGTCGTTCTTATCATTCTTATCAGTAGTCGGAAGCTTCTCAAAACGAGCCTCGATCTTCAGATCTCCCGTAATCGGAGTATTGAAATCAAATTCTTTTCCATCCACGAACCAACCGATGAACTTATATCCTTCTTTTACAGGATCAGCAGGACGATCAAGCGTCTTGCCATCTTCTACCGTAACTGTTTGTCCGTTAATGATTACTGTATGATAAACTTTTGTATCATCTTTCTTCTCATATACAGCTTCAACTGTTGTATCTTTCACCGGCACAAATGTATAAGGTGTTCCAAGAGCCTCTGTCTCTTTTCCATCTACTTTCCAACCTTTAAAGATATATCCGTCATTTGCTTTTGCTGTAACAGTTACTTCACCTTTGTCATTCATCTCGCTGACTGTGATTGTTCCGTTCTCACTCTCTACTGCTGTAACTTTATACTGTGTAAAGCGTGATTCAACATTCATATCAGATGTGATCGGTTTTGTGAAATCTACAGCCGTATCTGTTCCAACAAGGTAGAACCCTGCAAACGCATGACCCGGTTTAGACGGCTCTTCTACTGTCAGTGTTTCGCCGTCTTTTACTTTATGTCCTGTCCCGTCGATCGTTACCGTCCACTCTTTCGGCTGCGGATCCGGCGTTTCACCGTTTTTCGTGAAATGAGCGATCAAAGATGTATTCATTTCTACAGCAAATGTATATTCCGCATCATCAGATACCTTTTCTCCTGTAAGAATATCATACCATCCTGCAAACTTATACTCTTTATTCGGAGTCGCCGTTACAGTAACGTTCTCGTGCTGCATTACTTTTCCGTCTTTTGCGCTGCTTGTAACTTTTCCGCCCTTCTGAGCCGCAGCATAAACTGTCATTTCTTTTACCTTTTCATTGTCAACATCAAATTCAGATACAGCTACCCAACCGTCATTAGATGTTTTTGCAACGAATTTTACAAACTGAACTTCCTGCTCGTCAAAGTAGAATGTCTTCTTAGATGCATCAGCGGCAAATTCTGTATTTTCGGCAACTTTTACCCATTCGTCACCTTCATTTGCCTTCACATATAAATCAGCTTTTGTCACCTGACCACTTGCATTTCCCTGTCTTGGAGTGAAGGAGAACTGATTGATCGTATATTTCTGACCGAGATTGATCACTCCGCCGATCTCATCAAAACTTCCCTGCGGTTTCAGCTTATCGCTTTTTCCATCTTTCCAATTTGAATGCCAGATTGTATTTGATTTTCCGTCAAATGCATATGTGAAAAGACCTTCTGTTTTACTATCAGCAATATTGGTTTCTGTATCAACAGATACTTTTGTCCATGCCGCTTTATTATACTCATCTTTTGACGAGATCGGATCTGCTGTCTTTACTTCTACATTATCGATCGTGCCGACGATTGAATTCGTCTTTGATCCGATACGCTGAACAGGCAGAAGCAGTGTTGCATTTTTAATCCCCTGTTTTCTGAGCGTATTGTCTGTCTGTTGATGTAAATTCCTGTTGCCTGATATTCTTTTCCGTCTACGATCAACACAGTTTTCAACGTATCTGTCACGATTTCCATATGAACTTTCTCGCCAACCGGAAGTTTATAATCGAAGTAGTAATCATAAAGCTCTCTTCTGAATCCAACTCTTCCGTCATCCATGATGCGGATATCATGTACATAATCTTCTCCGCCCGGTGTATCTGCTTCAAACAGGATCTGTCCTGCTCTTGCTTCTTCAGTTAATGTAACGTCAAATGACAGGGCGTTTCCGACTGCAAGTTTTTCAATCGGTGTCGACGCATAACTTTCGCCGCCTTTCAGTTTCAGCGCGCCGTCAATATCTGCATTCTTTGTCTCTTTGATATCTCTGTTGTTTTCAGACGAATCTTCTTTATTGTCAAAACCGTAAGACATATACTTGCCGTCTTTATCTGCCGTTTCTTCATAGTACGGATTGCTTCCCGGAGCATCTCCCAGTTTCTCCGCTTTTTCTTTTACTGCGGCAAACTCAAGATCTTCACCTTCGCCCCAGCCTTTGCTTGCAAGAATCGGAAGCGCATCTTCAAAACGCTCAAAGTTATCAACTTCTGAGATTCCCTGTGCAGCAGTGTCAATATTATCGTTCCAAATCGCAAACGTACTTCCGAGCATCTGATCAGATCCTGCCGGAATTACTGTTCCGCCCATATTATTCGGAATCCAATTTTTGTAAAGGTCTTCTGTTCTCAGATAATCGCCATATCCTCCTCTGCTTCCGCTTCCATTCGGAACCATATAGAGAGAACCGTCCAGTGTATTGATAAGATCAAATCCATCGTTGTACATCTGTTTCGGATTGGAGTATCCTGTATTCCATACGTTCAACTGTACATTTTCGCTTTTTACCGGAACTGTTCCGTCTCCGTCAATCTGCGTCAAACTTCCCCACATACGGACTGTACGGTCTTTACCTTGAATATATTTGATCATATCATCGGAGAAATGACGGAAAGCATTCTCTTCACCATAATATTCATCTGTTCCGATATGTACTGTCATACTGTCGTCGAACATATTGTCTGTCAGATATTCATCCCACACACCCTGAACAAATGAAAGGCTCTTACCATACTGACTGTCTTTGGAATTCACATCACCGCTTAAGTCAAACTGCTCGCCTGCACGTTTTGCATTTCCGTTGACAGCTTGATTCTGCGGAAGCATCAGATCAGGACGAACTTTTG
>OHQZ01000821.1_pt1 | contig 10352 bp, 9 predicted proteins | sample 1578281 | NCBI WGS metagenome assembly OHQZ01 (sample SAMEA3879589, study PRJEB24766) | human gut metagenome | biome: human-associated habitat; feature: feces | place: USA | collected 1985/1987
GAAATCTCCCACAAATTGTGACGCACATCTTGCAGAAAGCCTTTTTCAAACATGCGCTAGAATTGCAGAATTCCGGCAGCGCGAAGATTTGCCAGAAGTGTATTTAGCTGTGTCACAGCATCCTCTGTACCAGTAGCATCTGCCACTGCCGCTGCCGGAGTTGGCGCTGGGCCAGTAGGACCAATCGGGCCGTCTGCTCCGACAGGACCGGTTGGGCCTGTCGCTCCGGCTGGGCCGGCTTCTCCGGCAGGCCCCATAACGCCTGGCATACCAGGCTCTCCCTGCGGGCCCATAGGACCTGCAGGGCCTACTGCTCCCTGGCATCCTCTTGGTCCCATAGGACCAGTCACACCGGGACACCCTCTTGGACCAATAGGTCCCATAGGACCGGTTGCACCACGAGGCCCTGTGGCTCCCTGTCCCGGACAACCGCAATCGCAGCCGCAGCGATTATTGTTTCCAAAACAGGATGTACAGGTAATATCACCGGAAGCTTCCTTTTCAGAAGAATTTTTCTGATTATGACGATCAAAAAACATACACATTCTCCCATAACAGCTTAGATATTCACTATCAATATATGAAATACTAACAATACAGGTGAATTTTCCCTCTCACTCCATCCCCCAAACATCCCTGAAATACTTCTCATTTCCAATAACTGCCTGATGCAGAGGCTTCAATACTCTTGCCTTTTTATGAAATTCAAACGCCTCCCTGTGCCTTCCCGCTTTATCCAGACATACACACATCTGTATCGCCGGTATAAAATCATGACTGTCTGCAATATAAAAACCGCCGTTTTTCTTTTTCCGTGGCGCAAGAAGAGCCTGCTGGTACCAATATGCAGCCGTCACATACTCCCTTTTTTCCATAAACAATCTTCCTATCTCACAACAGATCTCCGCTCTCGGAACATCCATCGTAAAGCTGTAAAAAAGTATATCAAAAGCAGCTGCATTCTCTCCCATTGCCTGATAACAGCAGGAAAGAACCAGACAGCTGTTCAGTTTATTCTCTATCCAGCCATCTGGTTCTTCCAGAAATTTTTTTAAAATTAAAATTGCATACTCATATTGCTTATGATAAAAAAGCTCCCGCCCATAATAAAAGAAATGTCTCGGTTCCATTTTTTCACCGGAATCAATCATCTGCTCATATATATGCAGATTGCGAAAAGACTCTCCAGCCTTTATTTTCCGATGCTCAATCACCACATCCGAATATAAAATATTCCCCGCCGGAACAACCGTTTCGTGGACGCGCCCCTGCCATCTGAAATTCCGGGAAGTCTTCATAATACGCTCTCTATAATAAGAAAAAGTAACATGATCCCATTCATCAAATCCCACTGCATAATCCATCATAACCACATCCGTGTCTGAATCCATGCTCTCTTTCAGCCTGAGCAGCTTCTCCTGATTTTCCGGCGTAATGACGTCATCTGCATCCAGCCACATCCAATAATCCGTATCTGCTTTTTCCGTAATAAAATTGCGGGCAGCTGAGAAATCATCATTCCACAAAAAATCATAAACCTCATCGGTAAACTCCCTGGCAATCTCCTTCGTTTTATCCACCGATCCGGTATCGCAAATATAGATTTTGTCCACAAGCTTGCTCATCGGCGTGAGGATTCTGCGAAGTACCGCCTCCTCATTTTTTACGATCATACACAGGCCAATTGATATCATGCCAAATATCCTTTTTTCAATAGCCTATGCCGGACAAATTACTTTTATTCCCATTTGCTGCTTCCGGATATCCGCATTTTTTCCAGCAATAACGCTTTCCTTACGGATTACCTGTCATTTGTGTCAGTGACAACGTCTCCAAAATCTGGGAAAATAAAAATACAAAACATTCCACATAGAAAAGAGGTGCTAAATATGAGAAAAAAATTATGGAAAATACTACCTCTTGTGACCGGACTTGTGCTTCTGACTGCCAGTAGCGCTCTCACCGTTCACGGAGAAAGTGACAACACCATTGACGTAACCCTGTTCAAACTTAACCTTCCAGATGACTGGAGCTATGATCCGAATGATATCAGCGATTATGAATACACCTGCTCCGTCAGCGTATTTGAAGGTGATGACAAGGACAGTTCACAAAATGATTTCACCATTAAAGCAAATGAAGAATCAAGCTACTCTTTCCGCAAATATCTGCAGACCTCCGATATCGATCTTCATGACTATGCAGACGGCACTATTGAAAAAACAACCATTGGTGATGTGGATTATATACGAACCACAGACAATTTTGACAGAATTTACTACATTTATCGTCACGAGCCATCCGGTGTGACCTACAAAGTTATCATTTCCGGAGAAGAAAATGATTCTGTCAGAAATGTTTTTAACAATCTGGAACTGAAATTAGAGGACACTGGCAATGTGGAATCACCTTACCCCTGGGATGGAACTCCATTCACACCGGCTCCGCAGAGTATAGCTGTTGGAGATTATACCGTCACTCCGGAGTATATTCCATTTAGTGTTTCCCAGAACGGATTTGAGATCATGCGTCACCAGTTTGCAATATCTGGAGACCGGATGTATCATCAGCTGAATAATACTCTGGAAACTTACGAATATACTGGAAGCACCCTGAATCTTCTTTCTTCTGATACAATGGACGAGCAGGGAATGGATCTTTTTACAGACACGGACGGAAAACTTTATATTTCCCGTAACGGTGGAAAAGGAATTGTTATGAAAGACGGGCAGACCATATTGGAGACCGGCACAAGTGGTTACCTGTCTGTACACCCATCCGGTGCCTGGGGCATTACCAGCTACCTTGGCTATGATACGGAAAAAGTAACCTTCCAGGACGGCAGCGTGCTTACAGAGCCCTGGATCTTAACCTCCATGAATGATGACGAGGCACGAACCGGTATTTTTAAATTTGTCAGCCTGGTTGAGATCAGCAATGATCATATTATGGTATACGGACGTCTTGCAGGAGATGACACCCCATCGAAAATAGCAGTTTATGATCTGGATGGCAACCAGCAGCTGCTTCTTGGCGGTGACCAGCACGAGGATCCTGCTTATTTCGGAAGTCTCACGGGAATAGCTGAGACAGCGAATGGCTATATTGCAGCAGATGGAAATATGCGAGAATTCTACTTCTGGTCAAAGGACGGAACTCTCCTCGCCGAAGTAGACTGCTACGATATGTTTGGAACCAGATACCCCTGGATTGAAGATATGAAAGTTGCAGAGGATGGTTCTGTGATGGTTCTTATGACACAGGACCGTGACGACGACTCTGCAAGCGAATTAATGGTATTCCGACTTACAGGTTTCTGATACATTCCCCTCACGAAAGGGCAGGTTGTGGAGAACATCCACACCTGCCCTTTTAAGTTATTTTCATTCGGCACTGTTCTGGCAAAATCAATCTTTTTCGTACTTCTCAATCAGGCACTGGTGTTCCTTACTTTTTTTATCATAATTGATTCCAACAAGAAGAATATCACCTGTATAATTCAAGATCGAAGAAGGATACTTTTTTGTCTTAATTTGTGTTAATGCAGTCTGCGCATTCTGGTTCCACTTCAATTCCACAAGCAATGCCGGATAATCATTTTTGTACTCTGGCTTTGGGATAAATACAAAGTCAGCAAATCCTCGTCCTGTAGGAAATTCACGGATTGGCTTAAAATAGTATTGCATTGCGCTTAAGTAGGCAATTGTAAGCACACTGCTCAAGGAATTCTCATTATTATACTGAATTACTGACACATGCTCGTTATGGATTTTTTCAATCTCTTCTGCAACCGCCACACCATCCATATCCAATGTAGCATCCAGCAGATTTTCCGAATTCAGCTGCAATATCAGCATTTCATTCCACTTTTTACTCTCAACAGCAGTCGTCAACTCCTGCCGTATCTCCTCATTTGGTACAAAAGCAGTCTTCCTGATCTCATTATAACCAAGGTATCCTAAATGGATCATATAAGTCAATACATCATCTTTACTTTTAATATCTTCCGTATCATTTTGAAAAGTTGCCACATTCACCTTGACTTCGGCTCCGGAAAGCATCTCAATAACAGCTGTTTTCAGCCCATCATAGTTCATGTTAATCAAAGGCACAATCACATCATAGGATGCTGTTTCTGACCAGTAACTCCTGTATTCCCCCCTTAGCATTACGCTGACAACGGCTCTGGGATTATAAATCTGGTAATCCTTCAGAAGATAGCCATCGTACCATCGCTTCACTTCAGCAAAGTCCTGCTGATATTTTTCTGACAGCTTTTTCACTTCAGCTTCTGTAAAACCAATATACGGAGCCAGATTGCTTGCGCTCAGCATTGTAAACTCATCAAAATTATTTAATGCCGACTGAGTTTTTTCCTTTTTAATTGGAAGAATGCCAGTAAGATATGCAAGTTGAATATATTTTGTTGGTTCTGTTCCTTTGAACATTGTCCTGAGAAAATTAATATACTCTTCCTGTACCCTTTTATTAACGTCCTTGTCACGAATAAGGACATCCCATTCATCAATGATGACAATAAATTTTTTTCCAGTTGCACCATTAATACGAGACAACACTTCTGGCAAAGAATCCGTCTTCTCTTTCAATACACCTGGATAGTATTCCGCAAGCTCCGCAATCGTCTTTTCCGAAATATAAGAAACCACCCTTTCAGGTCCACCAGCTGGCTCTATACACCATTGGATATCAAGATGTATTACATCATACTGGTTCAAGTGCTTCTTAAAATCTGCACTTTTACCAATTTCCAATCCGGCGAACATTCCTTCTGAATTACAGCCTCTGCTGTAATAAGCTGTAAGCATATTCGCTGTAATAGATTTTCCAAACCTTCTCGGACGGCTATTGCAAATATAGGCCTGCAATGTATTCAAAACTTTATTCGTATACTTAATAAGTCCGCTTTTATCAACATATATCTCGGAATTCAATGCTACCTGAAAAGCCAAATTATCTGGATTCACTAATATTCCCATCACACACACTCCCTATATAAAAAAGCTTCCACAGTATCACTATTTTCTACCAATAATGATATCATGAAAACTTTTTGGTCTCAATAATTTTATGTGTGTTTATGAATTCTTACATTGGTATTATTCGCACAAGCTGTGGTGCAAGCTTTACCTATATTTATCTCATCTTTTGAACCAGTTTTTCAAATTCCGTTTCATTCTCTATAAACGTATATGTAGCATACTCCCCATATCACATCACTGTACCCCCTTCAAGATTTTGCTAATTTATTCCGCACGGTATTTCACATGATTCCAATCCATGCCAAACCCTGGTCTATGGATGAGGGTCTCTTACAAGGGTCTAAAACTCTTGCTCTGCATCCGTCATTCACTGCTTTTCCAGTTGACATATCAGCGATTCGTAACTATGGTAAGCGTACCAGAACCCAATAAGTCACTTTTTGAATGTTTCAATACACTGTGCTATATCCGGATGCAGTGTATAATTCTCACATCCATAACTTTGCATTACCGCATCAATCCGTTTGCGATCTTCTTCACTATAATATGAAATATGCCATTCTGTGCCGGAATTATCATAGGGTATCTTAGGGTCATGTTCCAAAAATGCCTCCACCGGCGTGAGCATTCCCAAATGCATCCTTTTATTCAACATACGCAAATATTCCCGCCGTATCTTTTGATTACGTTCCTCCTGTTCTTTCCGAAAACGCCGCCTTACACCAGCTGCTTCCAACCGTAGCTGTACATCTCTTTCCACATGCTGATAAGGATCCTCCACATACGGTTTTATCATCTCATCCAAACGTTCATGCTCTGGAAAACTGATTGGCTTCTTTTGCATCACACGTTCCCTGTGGCTGAAAGCATACTGCATATTGATATGCATAATACCATCAGAGTCCAGACTATCCAGATATGCCTTTTCCTCTTGTTCCAAATACGATTCCGGGTCCTCTGAAATCCCCTGTGTTTCGTATATCAAATGCTTTATATAACCCAGATCAGCATCTCCAAAGCCCAACCCCAGTACAAAAATTTTTTTGATATTCTCAATTCGAACGCCATGCAACCCGCAAAATATTTGCAGTTTCATATAGTTATCCTCTATATGTTTATCTGAATTATACAGAAATTCTTCTATATAATACAACCCTTCCATTCACGGTTTGTTTTTGAACATTCTCAACGGTTCGTATGGATACTCCGGATGTGTCGCATGTCCTACAATAATAGACTCTTTCTCATTTGCCATGCCATGAATATGAAATTCATTCACCGCCTTCACACCAAACCGTTTTAACAATGTATCTGTATAATTGAAATTAACAAACAATACATTATCACCAAATGCATACTTCGAAATTTCTTCACTAATGTGAATCGTTCCAACCCAGTCCCGGAACAGTTCCTTCAATATTTTCTGTGCATTTTCTGCACATCTTTTAATGTTTTTTACTCCGTCTCTTCCAAAAAAATAATTGATCTGCTGATCGTCTATTTTATCCATAGACGTCTTAAAATTCCACCAGAATGTATGATCCAATTTCTGGAGTTTAAACGGATCTCCATAAAACAGTTCTACATCTGAATAAGTAATTGTATTGCCTTCTGAATCAATTGCAATGGTTTCATCATCATTATATTTTGTATATTTTTTTAAATGAAAACGCTCCAACACCTCATCCAAATGTGCCTCATAATATCTTTCAAATGATCTGTAGCTTGTATCTAAATTCTGCCAAATATCAAATCCATTTCCAATCAATATCAAAGTATCAACTGGCGTTCTTTGTTCTGCCGGCACATATTTCGATTCAAATAAATTTTTATCAAATAACATTCTACTATTTTCCTCAGCCCTAAAATTTGTTTAGGAGAGCTTTTTTCGAAAGTTCACAATGTGGTTATTCTCTAAATTCTTCAATCCTGTTAAACAGATCAGAATTTTTTTCTAATAAAATTGTTTCAACAGATGTATATTAACCATTTGCTCATACTCTCCATCAACTTCCATATCTACCACACAAAACCATTCCATTATCCTTTTGTTCTTCGCTTGTAAATTTCATCCACTCATGGATAACATTTTTTATAACCGCTCCATTTACATCCTTAATCTGATATTGATCTGTCTTTCAAGTTTCAGATTCTTGATATTCCTACGACATTATTTTTATGGACGGAATCCTTTTACAAGTGTCTGAAACTCTTGCTCTGTATCCACAAAATGATACGGTGCATACTCACCATACGCTGTTGGCCTACTGATTGTTACAAGCTGTACACCTTTATATCCAACTGCCTTATTCAGTTCCCTTTTTAATTCTACAAGATGCTTTCCATGAGTTGTTTTCAGAACAAAACAACCATGCGCATCACGATCTTTCGCTACCAGATAACACATTATTCAGCACCTCCTTAAATTCATGCTCATTCCGAATCAATCCACTTTCATACTTTTCACGCATGATACATCCTGTCTCTATCGGATAACTTTTCTTATACAGGTAATCGTGAAGCCAGTTATTCAGCTGTCCGTCAAACAGAGTATTAAACTGAATTTCTATAGGATAATGTTTTCCGCTTTTTTGATAGTACACATGAATGCCTCTGTATCCATCATCTACAGCTTTTCCGCTTGACATATCAGCAATACGGAACTGTGAAGAATCTTCGTCCAATATCTGATCATAGCTATCGCAAAAAGCCCGAAATCCCAAAATGTCATTAAACACTTTGCGTGTCTGATGATCTGGATAATAACGGTCTCTATACAAAAATTTTTAGCTTTTCCTGAATCTAGTACCAGGTGTCTGACCCCAATTTTCTTTTCCTAAATTCAACTAATGATGGAAAGAACCGTTTGAGGACTTACATTTTCCTTAATTTCTCTTCTGATTCTATTTTCCTCCATGCATCTATCATCTTTTCTCGACTTCTGTCGAGACTATTTATTTTATATGTCATGTGTATTACCATAAAAACCAACAAAGCTGGTCCAAATATCATTATTCCATCTTTCAAATTATTTATGTTTAACTGTTCATAGTTCAACAAATATAACAAATAGCATATGACACCTAATACCGGACATTCATAATAGTCTAATTGAATCTTTCTATCATTTCTTTTTCCACTGTTATATCTTCTTAGAAACTGAACATTACGCGTTTCCCATGAAATTCCATTTAATTTCGGCTCTAGAAACACTATCATATATGCAGATATTTTTGCCATCGCCATTCTATAGTATGCAATCCTGCTCGTTATTGGAATAATAATAAAAAAAGGAAACAAATATAACAAAAGACTATCACTTTTTATTGCTAAAGTAATTATCGTCACTGTCGTCGTTATCATAAAAATCAGCAGATTATTTTGTAACGATATCTTCTGCTCTATTTCCTGATGCAACATATCATATTCTTTATAGATTAATTCTTCTTCCATTTTTTCTGTTTTTGATTTTAGAAACCTTGTAGTAAACTTTTATCTGATGTTTCTACGTTTTTATTCCTCCCTATCGGTGCCTCTCATGGGGTTAGATTCCAATTTCCTATTCTCAGCCAATACTCATGTTTGAGAATTTACCCATCTTCAACGCAGAATTTTATACTTCTTTTATATAATTTTTATGGCTCTTTTACTCTTTTTACTCTTTCTTCCTGGTCGAGTAGACACACCAATTACTTGGTGTGCCTCTCACAGATCCGGACGTGCGGCTTTTCCGCATCCGGCTCTTTACGGAACTAATTATTCTACAGCTATCCATATATGCTCACATATATTCTCGGTTTAGCTAGTGGATATGCCTTTGTAAGCATGTCCAGAAATCCACTCCACTGGTAACTTCTTCTCTGACTTCTTCTGTTCATCCAGAAGAACAGGCTCTTCGTCACCCTGTATCGGAAGGATGTTATTGACCTTGAATTATCTGTGATTCCATAGTAATGATAATATCCAACAAGAATCTGATTAAGTTTCTTCACTATCTCTTTCACGGGTAATGTTCTCATTTCTCCTATCAACTCGTGAACTTCCTTGCATTTATGGCTTAACTTCTTCCTGCTGGTTTTCCTCTTTACTCTGAACTTACCGTTTTTGCCATGTGAACAGTAGTGTGTAAATCCCAGAAAATCGAATGTCTCAGGTTTGGGTTCTCCTCGCTTGGCTCTGTTTGCTTCCGCAAATCTTCCAAATTCTATCAACCTTGTCTTCTTGAATATTACGGTGCGGCAGAGCCGCCTGTCCGGTCATCTTAGAGCCACTATGATTTTGCTTGATTATTGGTTATTTGACAGAACAGTGCTTGTCAAGGCCGAAGCCGCATTAGCGGGGCGTTAGCAGCCTTTACAAGGGCTTTTCTGACAGATACTATTATCAAACCAAAATCAGAAAATTTGGCTGGCTCTCATTCTCCGGAATGGTGGCTCTCAAAGTCCGGACAGATGGCTCAGAAGCCCTCGGAATAATCACGCTTAGCCTGCAACGTTACCGCGACAGACTCAAAACTCGCTTCAAATGCTGTGGTTAGCAGCTTATTTAATGGGGCTTCCACCCACCGGACTATATACCCTTAGCTGGACGCACTGTCTGACCCCAATGTTGGGAACTCAGTCTGACCCCAATCTGGTCCCTTTTCTCTAGGCGGAAGAATTACTGGAAGTTCACATTTACACTACGCCATGTTTTGAGGCACTTACTTTTTTTTTTAATGCGTTACATCATGAAATCTACATTTTGAATTATATTTCATCATATCCCTGCCATTATGTATCAACGATGCTCTACTCTCTCGAGCCTTATGCGCATCTTCAATCCATTCTCGCAATTCACTTTTCGATGACGGATATGTATAATATCTTGCATAATTTTGATTATTTTTCTGGCTGTCTCGTTGTAGATTATCCAATAATCTTTCTGGTGCAGCACCTTCCTTTCCCATATATGGTAAATTAATCCCTATTAATCCATTTGGCAAAGTTTGTCCCTGTTGCAATGATGCCTTAATTTCCCAGTCAACATATCTCCTGCTGTGAGTACACCTTCCTATTAACACTATAGTAACTGTCGAATCTTGTAACTTTTCTTCTCTGATTCGTCTCATAATATACTGCGGATTGTCACTGTTGAAAACAAAATCCCCATCCTTAATACCTACAGCTTTTGGTATAAAAACATCAGAAAAGTCCCTAATAAACTTATTTACAGCTTCCTGATCTCCATGATAATACGAAATAAATACCGTCCTTCTCATATACCACGACTCCCTCCCAATTTATCTGTATTCTTATATCTTGTTTTTTTCTATTAAGACTATTTTTATAATACAAATTTCAAATGATTCAA
>OHQZ01000822.1_pt1 | contig 10345 bp, 9 predicted proteins | sample 1578281 | NCBI WGS metagenome assembly OHQZ01 (sample SAMEA3879589, study PRJEB24766) | human gut metagenome | biome: human-associated habitat; feature: feces | place: USA | collected 1985/1987
TCATTTTATTATGTTATATTAGAGATAAGAAAAAGGAGGAGGTAAGTATATGGGACGGCTTACTGTATTAAAACAGATTGCTCACGATATTGCCTGTCAGTTCGGCCCTGACTGCGAAGTAGTCATTCATGATCTGAAAACAAAGGATCCGGAAAATTCTATCGTGTATATTGAAAACGGACATGTGACAAACAGAGGGATCGGAGACGGACCTTCCAATGCGGTTTTTGATGTGATCCGGCATAATAATAACAAGACACAGGATGAGCCCCGGGATCACGCCGGATATCTGATGAAAACTTCTGACGGCAAAATTCTGAAGTGCAGCACCTCTTATATACGTGATGATGACGGCAGTCTCCATTATGTTTTTGGGATCAACTATGATATTTCCAGACTGACCATGATCGAAAGCGCAGTTCATGATCTGGTCACTCCTGTCAACACAGAAGAAAAGCCAAAAGAAATTACCCATAATGTCAATGATCTTCTGGATCATCTGATTGAAGAATCTGTTGCTCTGGTAGGCAAACCGGTGGCTCTTATGAATAAGGAAGACAAGGTAACTGCCATTCAGTTCCTGAACGACTCCGGGGCATTTCTGATCACTAAGTCAGGAGACAAGGTCGCAAATTATTTTGGCATTTCCAAATACACCCTGTACAGCTATATTGATGTCAATAAATAATCTCCCGGCCAACGCAGCGCTTCACCTGTCTGCATTTTCAGGTTATTTTAAGAAAAAAATCTCATACATCAGCCGGGCTTTTTCTCTGCCGCAAAACGCTGAATGTATGAGATTTTTATGTTTTTATTTTCCGATCATTCTTCTGATCACATCAATGGTTTCCTTGATGCCATAGTTTGCGCTGTTGATACACAGATCATAATTTTCCGGTTTTCCCCATTTCTCACCGGTATAAAACTGATAATATTTTCTGTGCTGTCTGTCCATTTTTTTCAGGAACCTCACTGCCTGCTTCAGGTTCATGTTTCTGACAGCCATAATATGTTCCACACGAACCGAAAACGGAGCACTGATAAACAAACTGATATGAGGGATATGATTGTTTTTCAGGATCATATCTGCGCAGCGTCCCATAATAATACAGTCTTCTGTTTTTGCCAGATTACAGATGAGATCGCTCATATTAAAAAATACTGCATCCTGTTTTGGAAGGCCGTGATAACGGTTAAACTCCCGGAATCTGGTTTTCAGGCTTCCGCCGCTTTTTTTCGTATATTTGTTAAAATCAACAAAGTTTTCCGCGTCATTGACTGCATCCTTATCTGCCTCCAGACGCTTCATAACCTGGTCAAAGATTTCCACGTCATAGTAATTGATCTTAAGATTGTCCGCCAGTTCAAAACCGATATCATTTCCGGCACTTCCCTGAGTACGGCTGATGCAGATCACAAGATGGTCATTTTCTGACAGCTTTTCTCTTTTTGCCGCCAGATTCAGACGCACTCTCTCATCATCCAGGATATCCACTTTGCCGAATACGTCCGGCAGCTTCTCGATCTCCATAAGGATCTCATTATATTCTGTCATCATCCTGGATTTTTCTTCTTTGTTTTTAATGGTGCGGGCCATGTTGCTGATAAGAGCAAGCTCACTTCTCAGAAGATGTCCGTCCGGCTTTGTATACATCAGCATGCTTAAAGTCCGGACCGTTCTCTCTCTTCCTCCTGTAAAGGTCCGGCCAAGAGAAGATCCTACACATTCATAAACCGCTCCGTCCAGATCGTAAATCCGGTTGGCAAGCTCTGTATATTTTTTCTGATTGTCTTCCATATCTGTCCGCCCTCCTTACAAAAAGAATACAAAAGTATCTATGATAAATACAGGTACAAGGAACGCCAGGGACCAGAGCATATATCCGAAGAAAGAAGGCATATTCACACCGTTCTCATCAGAAATGGACTTCACCATAAAGTTCGGCGCATTTCCGATGTATGTATTGGCTCCCATAAATACTGCTCCGCAGGAAATCGCAGAAAGCAGCTTTGCCGGAACTGTTCCCAGAGATGTGGCGATTCCGCTTGTGATTCCAAGGGTTCCTGCTGTTGTGAGAAATACCAGGTAGGTAGGAGTATTATCCAGAAAACTGGAAAGCGCTCCTGTTGCCCAGAAAAGCTGGGACGGCTGGGTAAGACCAAGCTCAGGTCCTACTGATTTCAGAAGCATCAGAGCCGGCTGCATAGTAATAAAGATACCGATAAAAAGAACTGCAACCTCCTTGATCGCACCCCAGGTAAAATGGTTTCTTCTTCTGATCTCCTGTTTTGTTGTGCGGAAGGACAGCCATGCTGCCAGAAGGATCACTGCGATCTCGATCAGCGCCGGGAAACTTAATGTAACCTCTCCGAAAATATGGATTCCTTTTACGTTTCCTGCCCCATCCTGAAAAGCCGGCATTCCCGGAAGCACTCCGCTTAAAATAACCGCACCTACGATCATGAGAAGGAATACGATATTGTGCAGACCATCGATTCTGAACTCTGTACCGGGTTTGCTGATATCCGGCTTACGGCCCTCTGCAATATCCCGGCGATATGCCCATTTATCCAGATGATAAAATGCAAACAAAAGAATAGCCATATTAAAAAGAAGCATGGGAAGAAGATGAAGGCTCCAGAAAAAAGGAACGCCTCTCATAAATCCCATAAGAAGCGGCGGATCACCGATCGGTGTCAGACAGCCTCCCATGTTGGATACCATAAAAATAAAGAACACCATAATATGGCTTTTGCGCTTTCTCCATGAATTCATTTTGATCACAGGACGCACCATAAGCATACTGGCTCCTGTGGTACCGATACAGCTTGAAAGCAGTGTCCCAAGAGCAAGAAGACCTACATTGATTCTCGGCGAACCGGCAAAATCCCCCTCCATGGTAATATTTCCTGATACGCAGAAAAGGCCAAACAGAAGGATAATAAAGGTCAGATAATCATTGACCGTGCATTCCAGCACTGTTTCCACTGTTTTTCCTGCTCCGTATACTGCGATAAACGGAAGCACCATGGCCGCGATCCAGAATCCGACCACCAGCGGCTGATGGGCTTCCCACCATTCGCCTTTTACAAGCGGCATTACTGCTATGCACAGAAGAAGTCCGGCAAAAGGAATACAGAGCCACACCGGAACCTGCGCTGCCGCCTCACCGCTGCCCGCTGCCCATACGTTGGCCGGAAGGGCCAGAACTGCAGCCAGGACAACACTCATAAAAGTAAGAATTTTTTTCAATTACGTCACCCCCGGATAAGTTTTTTAACAAAAAAATTATAACATATGAAAGTCAAAAATCAATTGTGCATGTATGCAATTTATATGATATATCACCCTGTTTTTTGTGCATTTTTCATGGGATTTTGACAATTTTTTTGCGGATTTGCTCATTCTTTTCTGTCTAATATACAAAGAAGAAGTCCACCTGACTCCTTCTTTGTATAAATTCCTGTTAATAATTTCTGCCGGATCCGGAAAAGCTTTCTCCTCCGCTTGTAAACGAGTCGGAAGAACCGTTATTTCCGCCTTTATTTTCCGGTTTTCTCCTTCTGGTCACAGCTCTGCGTATATACATGTCTCTCATCTGACTGAACTGTGTTTCCTCTGCCTCTGCATACAGATCTGCATTTGTCTGGATCACATTTGTCTTCATCCGATTCTTCTGATACCAGGATGCTGCAAAAGCCGGCACTGCGCCTGCAGCTATGGAAATCAGAAGCCACTTCAGAAGCGAAAGGGTCAGAGGCGTATCAGAGATATCCATGGGGCGGATCTTTTTGCCCTGACTGACACGGGAAAGTCCCTGCTCCAGATCCTTTACAATACTTTGATACGCGCCCAGAGTATCGTCCTTTTTCAGCTTCTCTGTGCAGTGATCCAGCATCCTGTCCTGGATTTTTTCTGTAAACTGATCCTGGGCCTTTCCCCGGAATACAATGGTGATATTCCGGGCATCCGGCTGATGAAACACACATAATCCCTCATTGCTTTCTCCGTATCCCACCTGGTTCATCTGCATAAAACGGGCAGCATACTGACGATAATCCATCTCCTCTCCCACATTGTCTGTAATAAGAAATGCGGTCTCAAACTGATAGGCTTCTTCAATCTCTGCAAGCTCTTTTTCCAGTGCTGTTGTTTCTTCCTCATTTAAAATCCCATAATTGTCATATACCTTTGCCTGTACAGATACCGGCAGCCACATGATTCCTGCCAGACATAAAAGTACAGGCAGAAAACCCGGAAGCTTATGTAATTTTTTCATCCGATCACCCCCGCCAGCATAAGTATCACAAACAGAACAAAAATGACAGCAGCAGAAAATATATGATATTTCATCCAGTACCGGATCAGCAGATCTTTTCCTACCGGAAGATCGCCGATGATTTTTCCTGTCTGTCCGTTCATGGCAAAGGAATAAGTTTTTCCATTCCATTTTGTATTCAGAAACCACACCGGAAGAAGCGCATATTTTACCTGACCTTTTCCTGTGATCCTGATATCCTCCTGCACAGGAATCACCGTATCATATCCGATCACCGTATTTCGCACTGCCCGGCGCATACTTTCTTCCATTCTTGCATGTACGCGGTCTGTCAGCTCATCCGGTTCTCTGTCATACCTGTCTGCCATATAACCGGACAGATAAGAAAGCTGAAAAGGTTCCAGTTCCTGGTAATCGTAGGGTTCTATCGCTTCCATCATCGTATCGTCAATCTTTTCCGAACCATCCACCGGAATCCGGCAGAATTTCATGCTCCCTTTTCTGACAATATGGTAAAAGCTTGTTTCCGTACATTCATATTTTTCTGTTTCCCAGAATCTGACTCTGGTTCCCTGATACTGGAAACGGCCGGAGGATTCCAGATCGTACATCCAGAAAGGCACATACACTGCCTTTATTTCTTCCAGATGATTTTCGTCTTTAAAAACAGAAGGAAGAAGCGGTTTTTTCAGATAGTGTTTTTTCAGGGCATCCAGAGCGTCCTTTTTTGACTTTTTAAATGGTATCACATAATCCGGCCGGTAAATATCCTGAAACTGCTCCGGCATGATCATCGAATTCATGCAATAGGGGCACACAAGCGCTCCTGCTGTTTTTTCTGCCACAAGCTCTGCTCCGCAGGAAGGACAGCTCCATACAGAAATTTCTCCTCCGTCCGGATTCCAGGATTCCGGGTCAAATCCCTCCCAGTGCCCCCTGGAATCCTCTTCCTTTAAAGGCTCTTCCTTTTGTTCTTCCAGCTCCTCCAGCTCTTCCACTGTATATGAATTTCCACAGTACTCACAGGCCATTTTCTGTGTTTTACTGTTAAATTCAAGACCGGCAGAGCAGTTGGGACATTTGTAGTTCAGGATCTCCATCCTTTATCCCCCTTCTCTTATGGTCTTGGCCTTCCGCATTCAGAGCAGAATTTCCCTTTGTTTACAGTGCCGCAGGAACATACCCAGGGTCCGGACGGTCTCGGGTTTCCACATTCGGAACAGAATTTTCCTCTATTGACATTTCCGCAGGAGCACACCCAGCTTTCCTGCTGTACCGGAGACTGTGCCTCCTGCTGTGCGCTTCTCTGAGACGGATCGTTCCGGGCCATGGCAAAAAGCTCTGACGGATTCACTCCGCCGGCATTTGACGCCATATTCATACCGGCAAAGGCCATGGCCGGGCCTGCATTCTGATTGGACGCTGCGGCCTGCATGGCTGAGGCCTGGGCTCCCACCATATGGGCAGCCGCCATAGCCGGATTTCTGAACACTGCATTTTTCTGCAGTTCCTTCAGCATTGCCTCATCCTCTTCCGATGCCTTTATGCTGGAAACGCCCAGAGATACAATACGGATTCCTCTTAGCTTTTCCCACTTTTCAGACAGAATCTGATTCAGAGCATCAGAAAGCTCCATGGTATGTCCGGGAAGCTCACTGTAGCGGATCCCCATTGCGGAGATTCTGGCAAACGCCGGCTGAAGAGCAGTCATAAGCTCGCTTCTCAGCTGTCCGTCCAGCTCCTCTCTTGTAAATTCACTTTCCACATTGCCGCAGACATTTGTGTAAAACAGAATCGGATTTGCAATACGGTAGCTGTATTCTCCAAAGCATCTGACGGAAATATCAATATCCAGTCCCAGGTTTGCATCGATCACTCGGAACGGCACAGGCCCCGGTGTTCCGTATTTGTTTCCTGTCAGCTCTTTTGTATTTATAAAATATACCCTCTGATCTTCCGGAGTTTCTCCGCCGAACCCGAAGCGTTTTCCGATCTGGTCAAACACCTGAACGATCCCGTCCTCCAGGTCACTGCAGAACAGGGACGGTTCTGTAAAGCTGTCATAAACATATTCTCCCGGTTCTGCACATACGTCCACTACCTTTCCCTGTTCTACAATGATCATACACTGTCCGTCATTTACTGCAATCACGGAACCGTTGCTGATGATATTTTCAGACCCGTGTCTGTTTGAGGAACGCCGTGAAGTTTTTTTGCGGGATTTTGATACAAGTGTATCCGAAGACATGGATCCACAGTAAAAATACTCTTTCCACTGGTCCCCGAAGACTCCTCCCGCTGCTCCTTTTGCTGCTCTGATCAGTCCCATAATGTTCTCCCTTCTGTCAATCCATTTTCTGCTGTGATCTTCTCCTTTTTCAGGAAAGCTTATGAATAAAAAATCCGCTTCTCAGCTTCGGCTCAAACCATGTGGATTTTGGCGGCATCAGCCTGCCTTCATCTGCAATCTGCATCAGTTCCTCCATAGAGGTGGGATACAGGGCAAACGCCACTCCTCCTGTCTCGTCAGCCATTTCCTGAAGCTCCCGAAGCTTATGATTTCCCCCTACAAAACGGATCCTCTGATCTGTTCTTGGATCCTTGATTCCCAGGACAGGAGCAAGTACCTTATCCTGCAAAAGAGAGACATCCAGCTGTGCTACAACATCCTTGTCCTGCCAGATATCCTCCCAGGCCTTCAGGTGATACCATTCGCCTCCCACGTACATGCCCATGCAGTGCTTTTCCACCGGCTTACAGGGAAATCCCGGCATGACCATCAGTTCAAAATTAAATTTCAGGCTTCCTACAAACGCTTTTTCCGCCACGCCGTTCAGATCCTTCACCACCCGGTTATAGGCAAGGATCGTAAGCTGATCTTCCGGGAATACCACAGAAAGAAAATAATTAAACTCTTCCTCTCCTGTATAATCCGGATGTTCCTCTCTTCTTTTCAGTCCTACCTTTACGGCTGAAGCGGCCCGGTGATGACCGTCTGCAATATAAAAAGAAGGAATCTCTCCAAATTCTTTTTTGATAAACTCAGTTTCCCCATCCCCGTCGATCACCCACACTCTGTGGCCGATCTCATCTTCTGTGACAAAATCATAAACAGGCGCGTGCTCTTTTTTCCACTGTTCCATCAGGGACAGAAGCGGCTCTGTATATCTGCATGCCATAAAAATAGGTCCTGTATTGGCGTTGCAGACATCCACATGACAAATACGGTCCCGCTCCTTATCTTCTCTGGTAAGCTCATGTTTTTTTACCACTCCGTTCAGATAATCGTCCACAGAGCAGCAGCCTGCAATACCGGTCTGAGTTTTTCCCCTTCTTGTGAGCTCATAAATATAATAGCAGGACTTCTCATCCTGAATAAAGATCCCTTCTGCCTCCATTGCAGAAAGATTTTCTTTTGCTTTTTCGTATACGATGCTGTCATATGGATCGGTTCCTTCCGGAAGGTCGATCTCCGCCCGGTCCACATGGAGAAAAGAAAACGGATTTTTATCTCCTGTCTCACGGGCCTCCTCCTCTGTTACCACATCATATGGAAGCGCTGCCACGCGCTCTGCTTTTTCCGGTGTGGGGCGCAGCGCCCGGAATGCCTGAAAAACTGCCATAATAACTGTCCTCCTCCTTCTTTTTTACTGTAAAAATATACGTTAATTTTAACACAGGAACCCTGTCTTTTCAATGTCGCTAAATATTTTTTGAAAAACCTAAAAATTTTTGTATTTTCTATTGCAAAATTCATTATTTATGATATGATAGACTTAACAGGAGCAAAAACAATAAGTGTAAAACAAATTTTTTAAGGAGGGATTTTTACATGACTGAAGGATTAAAATGGACGCTTAATGAAGTTCCGAAATCCGACGATACTTTCCTGGAATTAATGTCTGAGGAAAATGTAAAAAAAGCAAATGAATTTCACAAAAGCTTCCCCCAGTATACAGTGACGCCTCTTCAGAAGCTTTCTTCTCTGGCATCCTATCTGGGTGTAAAAAATATTTTCTGCAAGGATGAATCCTATCGTTTTGGTCTGAATGCATTCAAGGTGCTGGGCGGCTCCTACGCCATGGGATGCTACATAGCAAAAGAGCTTGGACGGGATATCAGCGATCTGCCCTACAACGTACTCTCTTCTGATAGGCTGAGAGAAGAATTCGGGCAGGCAACCTTCTTCACTGCCACAGACGGAAATCACGGCCGCGGAGTTGCATGGGCTGCCAGCCGCCTTGGACAGAAGGCTGTGGTAAGAATGCCAAAGGGAACCACCAAGACAAGATTTGACAACATTGCCAAAGAAGGCGCAACTGTTACTATTGAAGAATGCAACTATGATGACTGTGTGAGAATGGCTGCTGCCGAGGCTGCAAAAACAGAACACGGCATCATTGTTCAGGATACTGCCTGGGACGGCTATGAAGAAATTCCGGCATGGATCATGCAGGGATATGGAACCATGGTCATGGAAGCCGACGCTCAACTTCATGAAGACGGCTGCGAAGCCCCGACTCATGTATTTATCCAGGCTGGTGTCGGATCCCTTGCCGGTGCTGTTCAGGGATATTTTGCGAACCGCTATCCCAAGACCCCGCCGAAAGTGGTCGTTGTGGAAGCCGAATCTGCTGCCTGTCTTTACAAAGGAGCTGTTGCCGGAGACGGAGCGATCCGTATCGTGGACGGTGATATGCCGACCATCATGGCAGGTCTTGCCTGCGGCGAACCGAACACCATTTCCTGGGATATCTTAAAGAATCATGTGGATACCTTTGTTGCTGCACCGGACTGGGTCGCTGCAAAAGGAATGCGGATGCTCGCCGCACCGATCAAGGGAGATACGCCGGTCACTTCCGGAGAATCCGGAGCCGCACCGTTTGGAACGCTCGCCTGCATCATGTGCATGGACGAATATCAGGAATTAAGAGAACACCTGGGCCTGGATGAAACTTCCCGGGTACTGCTTTTCTCCACCGAAGGAGATACCGATCCTGCCCGTTACGAATCCATCGTATGGGACGGCAATGAACGTTAGATCAGGAAACCATTTCATTCATTATATTTATCAAGGAGGATTTTAAAATGGATTTCAACAAAATCAAAGAAGCTGCACAGAACTATGAAGCGGATATGACAAAATTTCTCAGAGAGATCGTAAAATTCCCGGGTGAGAGCTGTGGGGAAAAGGATCACATTGAACGAATCGCCGAAGAGATGCGGAAACTGGATTTTGATAAAGTCGAGATCGATCCGCAGGGAAATGTACTCGGATATATGGGAACTGGAGAGACACTCATCGGATTTGATGCACATATTGACACCGTTGGTATCGGAAACCGTGACAACTGGGAATTCGATCCATATGAAGGATTCGAATCTGACACAGAAATCGGAGGACGTGGTACTTCTGATCAGCTCGGAGGTATCGTCTCTGCAGTTTACGGTGCAAGGATCATGAAAGATCTGGGGCTTTTAAGTGACAAATATACAGTCCTTGTCACAGGAACCGTACAGGAAGAAGACTGCGACGGCCTCTGCTGGCAATACATCATCAACGAAGATAAAGTCCGTCCGGAATTTGTGGTATCCACAGAACCGACTGACGGCGGGATCTACCGCGGACAGCGAGGACGTATGGAGACGTCAAAGGCGTATCCTGTCACGGCTCTGCACCGGAGCGTGGAGACAATGCAATCTACAAGATGGCTGATATCCTGCAGGATGTCCGTGCACTGAACGAAAACGATGCCGAAGAGACAACTGAAATCAAAGGACTCGTAAAAATGCTGGATGAAACATATAATCCTCAATGGGAAGAAGCAAGATTCTTAGGACGGGGTACCATCACAACTTCTGAGATTTTCTTCACTTCTCCAAGCCGCTGTGCGGTTGCAGACTCCTGCTCTGTTTCTCTGGATCGCCGTATGACTGCCGGAGAGACATGGGAAAGCTGTCTGGATGAGATCCGTGCACTTCCAAGCGTACAGAAATATGGGGAGGATGTAACGGTTTCCATGTACAACTATGACCGTCCATCCTACACCGGATGCGTATATGAG
>OHQZ01000824.1_pt1 | contig 10314 bp, 6 predicted proteins | sample 1578281 | NCBI WGS metagenome assembly OHQZ01 (sample SAMEA3879589, study PRJEB24766) | human gut metagenome | biome: human-associated habitat; feature: feces | place: USA | collected 1985/1987
TTGTCTTGTTACTCAGATGGCCACCAAACTGAATCTGCTTGGTTGTGCCGGTCAGAGATACAAGGTCAAACGTAGATGTACGATCATTGTATGTACCAAAGATACGGTCAGTTACAGTACTCTCAACCCCACCATCTGTTCCCGGGACCGGATAATCTACCGTAAAGGATACAGACCGCTGTGGGCTGATGGATGTCAGGTCAGGGTATGCCTTAATACCAGTAACTTCAACTATGTGGTAAGTTCCAGCATTGTTCTTCACCTTGGCTCTGGCACCAAAAACACAGATATCCTTGTCCAACTGGTCGCCGGATGTTGCAATACCTCCAGATTCCCCAAGCAGGTCAAATGCCTGAAGCTTAATGCCATCGGTTGGAAGGTTATAATGCTTTCCGTCGATTTCATAGTCACCAGTATCGGCTCCTTCATTGCCAGTAACGGTTCCCTTCGGATACCATTCATCGGTAACTCTCTTGCCCTTCGCAGAATCCAGAATCTTCCGGATTGTAGCTGGGTCATTGTATACATCAGGACGCAGATAGGTCTGATTATCCTTTGTTACAACGTACTTGTATGACCATTTCAATCTGATGAAATCCTTGGCCGGAACAACGTACGGAACAATATCTTTCATTACCAGTGGCAGATATGAACGAATAATAGCAAATGGAAGGAACGCATCGAATGGTGTTAACTCATTCAGGTTCCTCTGGTTTGCATTAGCCATACGAGCCTCCATCACGGAGTTCACCATTAACTGACGCAGGTTGTGCGCATGTGCATCTCTCATGGACATAGGTACGGATGGGTCACTTAAATCCCCCGTCATGGTTTCCATGTAAATGGCTGCACCGTCTTCATACTGGAACTTGTCAAGAGATTCCTCAACTCCTTCCATTGCAAAATCAATAGCTAACTTCGATACATTATCATCGAATATTCTGGCAGGCTGCTGTGCAATGTCAACATAGCTCCCTAAGGTTTCCCTTAAGGATTCCATTGACACTACCAGGTCTCTTGGAGCCTGCGCATGAATCATGGCAAGACGCTGGTCGTCTGTCATACTTGTAGATGTGATAGCCATGTATAATAACCTCCTTTTTTGTCTTGATTAAGAATGTGTTATTTCTCGCCACTGAGAAGTGACACCTTTTCAACCATTTCCAGGTTGATCTTAAGGAATTGGACAACGACCATATAGTAATACAGATTGTATTCATAGTCACCGTCCTTAAATTGGAACTGTATAAAGTTTTTAATAAAGTCTTTTATGTCAGTTAAGTTTCTGGAGACCTGAACTAACACCTGATTCTGCTGTGAATTTGGTTTCAAAGTAGAATCAATCGTATTATTTATGTCGTCTATCAGGGAATACATACTTTCAAAATCCCTAATTAAAGAGTAATTCTTTACTAGAATGTTACTTCTTGGAGAATCAACATGTGACGATTCATCGCCCATATCTGTCCCACTATCATCCTGATTATCGGGCATCATTGTATCATCATCACCTGTGTCCCCATAATCATTGGCTGTCATATCATCTTCTTCAGAACCCTGATTATTTTCATCTTCGGAAATATCAGTATTTGAAGATAATGGTTCGTTGTCCGTATTATCCTGAGAGCCATAGTCTGTCGGCGATATATCACCGGTGTCATCAACTGCATCTGTATTTGCGGTTGTTTGATTCTGTGTATAATCGGTGGGTGTCATATCGTTGTCTCCTGGAGCCTCTGATACATATTGTATTGGGTCAGGAGTAGAAATATTCATATACTGATTATATAATTCATCTACAGTGATTGTACCATAATCATGATTTCCTGCCAACACGTGCTTTGTCAATTCAATAGCAGTTGTTTCATCAACAGAGCACTTCATTGTTGAAATAAGTTCTGATATATCATCTGATGGCAGTTTGAAACAGTCGTACCATCCATTCATTTTCCAATTATCCGAATTTAATAAAATACGACCAATTGGAATCACTCTTGTATCAGATAATTTACCGTAAACGTAATAAATGCCATTATCCCTAGGTATTACATCAGCAATAGCTTCGTCCAGACTATCCCTAAAGCAATTGCTATTACATATAGGATATGGTGATACATAGTATTTTGCGAACAGCGTACTACGATTACATTCCATTAGAGTAGACTCTTCTACTTTAATGGCATTTGAATTGATTGTCTGGTCAACTAATTCATATTCAAATAACTCAGGGTCATCTGACTCAATTTGTTTGAAACCATATGAATCTAACATACTCACTATGTTATCTACATCCGTGCCAACTGACCATCGTAACGATGTGACACCAAGATTTGTCCAAGATGTTAACATCCTATCAACCAATCTGTTTGTGACACCAAATCCAGTCATTTGCCTATTGATGGTAGAAACGATGTGGCCGACATTATTAGAATCCTTAAATATCATAATCGTTCCTGCTGGTTTACCACTAACCTCTTCGATATCATAATATATCATAGAGTGCAAATCATCTGTAATGGTATTAGTTATCTGAATAAATTCGTCACTATCCATTGTATCAATGGCCCTGGCAATCACATCAGGAATTACCAAATCTGATTCCGTTACTGGACCATCATAATATTCACTAAAACGATTTTTAGAAGATACTTTAATTTGATCTTTCATACCAAATTTCTTAATCTTCTTATTAATATTACGAGCAAGCTCCACTTCGTTTTCAGGGTCAACGTAATTAAAGAATCTTACTGCTGCTCTTACATGCTTTTCATCGGGCATAGGATACTTCTTTAATTCTGGTAACCCATAATCCGAATCATCCAGATTCTTTCTCTCTTTTGACGTGAGTGCTGTTTCAACCATAACAGATTCCAATTGATGACCAACACTAGTTCCTCGATAAACAATTTTTCCATTATTCCCGATGCTAGTCATATAATCAATTGGTGACAGATGTTCATATTTTGGCCCCGCCTCATACTCATAAATACAAAATGGAGCTTTACCGTACTCATCAATCATCTTCTTATTAATTGACTTATATAAATCGTCCATAGATTTATACGAATGGATACCTTGCTGACTACCCCAAGATGATTCAAAGTGATAATAATTCGGGTCTCTCTTAAGTTTAAACACAATAAATGTATGAGTCGGACAATCTTTGCCATTATCTAATTGACAAAAATACGCTTTACACTGATAGCCGTGTTTCCGGAACCAATAATACTCATAATTAGCAAAATCCCAGCATACACCAACTTTGTACTTCTCAAATTCCGATATGGTTAATGTACGATATTCTTTACCAAAATTGATAGAACTAAGATCAGTAACAATTCGTTTATTTTTAAGAAGTACCCCATACTGATAATCATTAAGGTCACTATTTAATTGTATGATATCCTCAGGTATGTCTACTATGGCCGACTCTTCCATAATATAATCACCAAGCAATGCACCAGCCTCGTATGCGCGATAATCCAAATAATCCTTTGTAAGGATAAATTCCACAACAGGTGATACATCATCGATGTATTCAATTCCCTCGTATACTTTTTCCTTTTTCTTAAGCTCTCTAATTTTATCGGATAGTGCTTTTGAATATACATTACGCAGCCAATGCATATACTCATCTATCGATTCTTCCGTTAACGGAGTATCCAGTTTTCCATCACGTATGGCTTTCTTCCACCCATTCAACTGAGTAGGAGCATATTTCGATTCAACTTGCAAATACTCAAGTTCTTCGACAGTGTTTAATCTGTCAATCAGGGTCAGCAATTTCCTCTTTAGAGCCTCAGTGTCACCGGTCTTAACTATATTTCCACCTTCGATAAACATAGCTTTGTTATCTACTTTAAGACCTGTCAGGAATCGTTTTCTAAATTCTTTATCTGAGTAAACTTTAGCAAACGTCTTATTCATTACTTTCTGTAAAGCTCGTGTATTTGATATCATCCGCTTAACGGTTTTATACAATCCCTTCGACGTAGCTTCGGTTACACTAACATTATTCATTGTATTAAGTTTAGATATGAAGCTACTCTCATCAAAACTAAGATTGTTTGCCTCCATATATTCCTCAATATCATCACCGGGATTAAGTTCACCGCCATCAATTGCATCTTTCAACTTTTTAACAACCGGGTCCTGATTGTAGTCTCTATTCAACATAACCGAATAATACCCTCTGGTATAATCATCAAGAGCCGCATTGCTTTCTTTGTCAAACTTGTCAAATTCGTTCGTGATAATAAGATTATCTCTCATCAAAGACACATCCACTAGTATTTCCTCTACACACTCTGGTTTGTAGCCAGATTCCCGAATAGAGTATTCTGGTATCTTATCATCATTACCTACACTGACATTCAGTCTGTCGGGATTAACGGTGTGAATATAAAAAACTTTATCCAAAAATAAATTTGGGTTAAATTTAGATGCATCGACGTAGGGTTTCTTGTCAATAGTTGACCATCTACATTTGAGATTTATCCAATCCGACTTAGTCCTTGTATTAAATAATTCCCATGTAACGTTTTGAATTAGTCTCATTAGGCCGAACCGAAGTGCCAACGTTCTATCTGCAAAAAAGAACGTTGTCCACCCAGGTTTCTGGTCTATGTTGCCAAGGTCTAACGATCTAGCCTCAAACTCATCGATTTTTACAATTGAGGCATGATATAATCTACCACCCGGTATAACTATATCGCCTTCAGTAACATGAACTCCTCCAACAATATTTCCCATGCTATCGTTGAATGGATTGAGTGTCGGATTGCTTCTATTGACATCTGGGTCATCCTTATCGTTAGTCATACGTCTAAGAAACTGAACTAAATCGTCATCAATCATACCGGAATATAAAAGGGCTCTTATGTGTTCTGGTTTTAAATCTTTGGCAACTGTAACTATGCTATGGAACTTGCCGTTCTTAGCCATATCATTATCCAGATCTTTTTCTTCGACATACTTTTTATCGTAAGGTCCGACATAGTTGGCAACAAATACGTCGTTTATTGTACCACGATACTCAATAGGCATGTCTCCACCCTTAAGTAAAAACCCAGGTTTATACAATTCGTAATAGGAGACTCCCGAGAACTTGACGTCTTTTACCTCTATCAATCCCTCTTCGTTGGTCTCCGCTTTAGCCTGCTCTTCTTTGGTTGAATCTGCATCTACAGAGCCACCAGGTATTCTGTAGTTGTATTTGTAATTTTCGTCACTGTCATTTTTGTCATATCTTCTTAAAAATACATACCTTCTATCCTTAATAGCCAATAACTCAACCCTTGGTCTATAAGGCTCTTCCCCCAACCAAACAATCGGATGGTATACATTTTTATATACGAATGACATATCTCCTACTTTGATAGGTTTGTTAAAATCAGGCATAATTTCATTCATTAGGATTCAATCCTCCTTTCTCTCTGCTATTAAGGGTCTGTTCAATACGGTCATTTCTATAAAACAATATGGATGATAACATAGCATTAAAACTTTATGGGCTTTCACAAACAATTCTACATAAATGATGATTTCGTCCCCATTTTTCCATTGATGTGTTTTTTGTATAAAGTGCAAACTTGGTCCATAATGTTATTGTATGATTAGATGTATGTGAGTTAATTTGAAAGCTCACATACATCTAATCATCAACAATATCATAAGTTAATTGTGTGGAAAAAAGTTGTGTGCAAACTCTCCTTGTTATCGAAATCGTCTACACAGTTTTCTAACCTTCTTATATAATATCAAAAAAAAGATTATGGTATGTTACGACTCTATTGTGAGAAGTAACATACCATAATGGTTCACTTACTACGCGTTATGAATAAAGTGTTGTAGGAATAACTCATGTGCCGTCAACTTATCGATAACATGTCTCATGACAACAGTGTATTCTTCCTTTACTTTATCTCTAGTATCGGCTGTACATTTATCAAAAATCAAATCATCCATGTCAAGGTCATCCCATCCAAGCTGACGTAAATCATTTATACGAAGAATCTGTATCAGTCTGGGTTTCATATCAGTAGGGGCCAAGGCAATTAACTCATCCTTATCTCTATCAGTTAAAACATCGGATATAATGTCACTGATATTGATTGTGTCTGGTAACTGGCACAACATAATAGCCAGCTTGTTCAAATACTTAGTATCTACTCGTGGAGCAATTATTGGATTACATGTGACACCCCTTGGTCGTGTACTGGAAATTGTCGTATTATCTTTCACATCCTTCATCAGTAAATCATCACCATGAATTTCTTGGCAATTCCATGGCGTAACTTCATCCGCCGGAGAAATAGTATCTAACTTTAAATCTGTGACAACTGTATCATCCTCAGACAAAGGTTCCATCTCCTCTATATTAGGACTAGGAGACACTGGTATTGGTATTGCACGTTGTACTCTATTAATCTCATTAACATTGATTGTGTCTGCATTGCTAGAATTATTGGGACTCACATCATCAATCCTCTTGGGTGTGACTTTTTCTGTATCGATTGGTGTTGGTGTACCTGTTACTGGTTGGCGCATTGCCGGGGGCAACGACGACTCATCTTTAACTAAACCATCTGCTTTAAATCTTGTAATTGACATATTATTGTATCCTCCTATAATGTATTTGTATCAATTGATATTATTGAATTTTCGGGCATGTATCCCTTATCAGAATACCAATGATTTGAACGAGTGGTGTTGTTTATTAACATCCTTTCATGTAGCAACGTATCAACCTGATTGATACTCAATTTCATCCACGGAAAAACAAATTTTCCAAAGAATTTATTATTAAGTTTTTTTGTAATTATTTCATTTTTTCCACGTAAATATCTGTTTGCATAATGATGGTTGTCGTGTTTTATTTTATCATTCAATGCATCTAAAAACACACCCTCCAACACACGTCTCATTGAACCAATACCTTCCTTCTTTTGTATAATTTATTGAAAATTAGCGGTTAATTGCTCATACAACACCCAAAACTTCTCTTCACTGAAACACATCATATCCGTCCGCATGTTCATATTGTTGTGATAGAATGCGACTATTGGATTATCCCCATCCAAAATAATAGTACATGTCTTAACTTCTCCAATGGTATATTTCCTAATATCAAAGCTCAAGTCAGCAAACAACAAATCAGACTTTGACAGTGGGAAATATCTATCATATGTACCAAGTGACATTATACCTTCAACGACATACCAATCTAATTCCGCAGGTTCGTCATCGTTTTTGTCGTGTACGGGTAGTATAGTTACGTCATTGAGGTTGTCGTGTATTAATGCATATATCGTTGGGAGTGATATCCAACTGCTATTCCGTAACTGTATATCAATAGAATCATAAAGAATGATATTTAATTTATCACCATACAACTTACGGATAAGACAATACTGTACTCTGGAAAATAGTGCAGGATTTAATATACCGGCCGACATTATAAGACTATCGTCACTATCATAATAATAAATACCTTTACCACCATCGTGCCAAATGTATATTATTTTCCTTTGCGAATTATTGTGATTTGTGTCAGTTGTGTCTTTGTGCTTGTCAGTCACTATTGTGTCGACGTGTATACCATCTGTACGGAAGCAATCCCTCATGTCAACAATATAGTTTATTAAATCGATATCCTCAAATGGACGTTCAAATAATATTTGAACTGCCCACATCGGAATCAAGTTACTTTTTGGCAGATTGCCTTTGTGTGATGACCCTTCATAATCAAGCATCTTCAGTTCGTCTAAATCAACCATGTTTATCATTTCCTCCTGATGTAAAAATTTTAAGTAAGTTACCATTCTTACCTATTATTGATTGAAAACAATATGATCAAACACAACAAAAATCACACAGCCACCTTTTCAGTAAGCGTCACGGTTAATCCCTCCTTTCTATTACAAATTCGTTGGTTCAGATGTGATAATATATACATTTAAACGATAATAAATTATCTATAAAAAGACATTATCATAATAAACCTAGAAGGAGGATTAGTTGATGGAGAATGAAACTGTTGTGGAATCAACCACGACTGAAGAGAGAAATAAAGAGAATATGATATATTTCCATTTACCCGACTACTCTCAACACTTCAGGATGAATTATCTGTTGGCGACCCTAATGAGAGATTGTCCGGAATATTTCCATCCGAACATTGCCATCGGTTCCATATACGGTTCCTTCCCTGGAGCTATTTGGAACGGAGGCAGGTTGTTGTTGGGTGGATGTGTATCGAGGGAGGATATAATTCAATGCTATAAAGCGTTTAATGATATCGGAATACCATTGAGACACACCTTCACCAACTCGTTAATAGATAATAAGTTGGTATGGGATGCATACTGCAACGAAATTATGAAGCTGGGAGACAACGGTCTTAATCAGGTTCTTGTCAATTCACCTGACCTCGAAAGATACATACGGGAGACGTACCCAAATTACCCAGTACTCTCATCCACTACGAAAAGAATTAAGAATTTAGATGCAGTTGTCAAAGAGCAAAAAGAAGGAAATTACCACTTGGTCGTTTTAGATTATTCTCTCAACAGAAATCCAAAAATATTCTTTTTGGATAACCCAGATAAATACGAAATTTTAATCAATGCATATTGTTGTGATGATTGTCCGAACAGGGTGAAACATTACAAAGAGATGGCCCGGGACCAAATTCACTTTGGACATATTGCATCCGAAGATGGGAACGATATTGGTCCATGTAAATATGTCGGAGATGATTTCTACACGGCTTTAGCCAATAGGAAATCTATTCTTAAGGTAGACGAGATATATGGATTCTACAAAGAAAGTGGTTTTAGACACTTCAAGATAGAAGGAAGGACAACGAATACGTTCGATGTACTAGAATCCTACATGTACTATATGGTCAAACCAGAATACAAAGACCATGTTAGACTCCTTATGTTACGTCGTATATTTGAGCCACAACAACCGCAACAGCAGATTATGATAATGACCCCTGAGCAAATAAAAGAGCTTGAAGAAAAGGGCCAAGTCACTAAATTGACAAATAACCTTACATAATTCAAACATTTTTTTGGTACAGAACCTAGATATTCTACATGAACATTCTTAGGTTCTGTATCTTGTTTTAACAAAATCCGTTTATCTCGGCCATTTGCGTATATATTATTCCTGTGAATCAATGGAAATAAGAAAGTAAATTGTGGTAGATTTACTATGATACATTGAAAATGTTAATGAACAATAAGTCGTGAACCACATTGGCACTCTGTTCACAAGAGGAGGAAATTATCATGACTAACACTACTTACATTATTAACGCTAATCAAACTGTTTCTACAGTAAATGAATTCGTAGTGGAAATTATCCGCAGTATATCATCGTTGAGTTGGAATTGGAACTCGACTTATTTGTAGTTGGTGATAGAATCGTAACTAAAGATTACAAAGTATACAAAGTTATTGGATTTATCAGTGAACATTCAAGCAATTACTACTTCAACATCGACTATTCGATGTTGAAGTAGATTGTAATAGTTTTAATGTGTGATATTAGAAAAACAAACAAAAAACAAATTAAACAATTTTGAGGAGGAAATGGTTATGTTAAAATTTAGAAGAGCAAACGAGAGTAATTGTTATTACAGTGTAGAGGAATTCGCCAAGATCAATAATGCAAGGAAGCTTTCCGGTGATGAGCAGTTAGAAATGTCACCAAACAACTTACTTAGAAACGATATTACAAACTGTCACAGTGGCGCATCAGTAAATCCGTCACTTGGATACGGATATTACAAACTGTCAAACGGCGCATCCGCCAAGATGGATTTCGACACGAGAACATTCTTCATCCACGTAAGAAAGACGAATGGTGTGGACCTGTATATCAAGAACGTGACTGGGGAAGAGTTAATAGATTACAACACAACATTGTCAACAGAGAATCTTTACATCTCCTGCGAGTCATTATTTAATGTAATCCGCAAGAGCTCATTTGTGGACAGCAGCATTTCAGGGTTAAGTAAAGTATTCGGCAAAAACTCACCCAAGCCCAATACTACTGCCGAGAATATGATTACAATATTCCGCAATGGCGCTTGTGAGTATGACGAAGCAACTGGTGAAGCAATGATTAAGTTTGACTACGTATGCAAGTGGTTAAGAAATGCTGAACTTAATATGAGAGTAGATGACAACAAGATGTTTGTGCTGTCTCTTAGAATAAGAGATAAATACATTCAGCCAATTCTGGGCGAAATACTTTGGCTTAGAGATTACCGGTAAGTTGGGTAAAATGAAGAGGTCGCAA
>OHQZ01000827.1_pt1 | contig 10296 bp, 18 predicted proteins | sample 1578281 | NCBI WGS metagenome assembly OHQZ01 (sample SAMEA3879589, study PRJEB24766) | human gut metagenome | biome: human-associated habitat; feature: feces | place: USA | collected 1985/1987
TAGATAGGGGTCTGAAAGCCTTATAAAATCAGGGCTGAAGATTCCGAGAAGTTATGAATACAAAAAAAGGAGGAATATGATATGTTACATACAAATATTTTATCATTGAATGCTGCTAAAATAGCTGAAATCGCCGAAAGAAAAAGTATGTAAAAAAAGAACATCCTTGTCTCTATATGACGAGGTTGTTCTTTTTTCATACACACGTATCTCTCCGAAATACTCAAATATGTGTTACAACTTATGACATTTCATCCAAAATTTCTCGAAATTTTATCCTGGCCTCATATGTTAATGTTCCTCCGTATACATCAAGCCAAAAAGTCAATTTTTCTTTTATCGTACTATCTTTTTCCGTTTCCTTATGTTTTTCAATTAGTTCATTGACTCTTTTAGTTGATTCAGAAGAAAGCAAACGCCCAAATGCCCAATTTACCATAACTGGTTTGCCACCATAACGCTTGACTTTTTCATGCTCCGATTCCGTGGAGACAGGAACTATCATTTTTTCTTCTTGAGAGTATTCTTCTTCCAGCCCACGAATAAGAGTAGCACATATTTTTTCATTATTTGATGTATATGGCAGAACACTGGTATCATCCGCCTCATTCTCGATCAATTCGTATATATCCGATCCACTAATTTGCTCATTATCAAAAGCCTCCGATAACATCTGTCCTGCAAGTTTTCTGGCATCAAAGCTATCACAACTTTTTCTGTCACGCTCTAATTTTAAATAAGAAGGTTTAAAATTATACCCATATTGAAGTTCCGCATTGCAGGAAATAAACAACCCATTGACATACACTTTATTCTTTTGTTCCCTGTCCAACAAAATTTCGCCGTATGTTGTATCGATTTTTTTATACTCTGGCAAGAAACCCAACCAGGAAGAACTTAAACTTCCATACTCCTCCTCTGTTACATTGCCAACCTCAATTATAAGCGCTGTTTCTTCCGTTTTATACTCTTCAATATCGAAAACAAGAATTTTATCATGCCATCTACGGCTATTAACAAATCTTGACTTCCAAATCTCATTTTTCCCATTGTTATAAATGGTAAATGTTTTCCCCAGACGATTCAGCACCAATGCGCCGATTTTGTACCCTTCTCCAAAATGACCAACCGTATCTTCGTTATTCGCTTTGCTACTACGTCCAAGCAACAACGTATTAATCCTTAACTGAGATTTTGTGTTGATAAAACGAAGTATCCCGTCTTGGTATTGAATTGAGAAATGATTATTCGGATCAATTACTTCCTGATCCGTTCCATTTTGGATAATTTCTCGTACTGCCATGGAAAAATCCCATTCCATTACATAATTGGATGTTAGTGTTAATTCATAAGTTTTCATTGTTTCTTCCTCCTATTTTGAAATTTATTCAAAAAACAATATGAAAGAAACAAAAAATCTTATTTTTATGTTTTAATTGAAGGCAATGGCTCCATACTTACTTGCATAGGCTCTCTTGCGTCCACGCACCATTCGGAATGATTTTCCTGATTTTTCCATAGTTCATGCCGGATTACTTGCCAAATATCTTCTGCAATAAGCTGTTCTTTGGTCTTCGTGTTTTGCTGATCCCATCCAAGTATTTTCCCTGCTGTCTCAAAAATTAATTGTACATGATCCCGATTACATATATATCTTTCAAAAATTTCTTTATGCTGTAGGTTTTCTGGTGACAAATCTACATTTTGCAATGCCAATGAATCAGCCAGCATACTCCACTGATTCATTCGAATTCGGAAATATTCCTCCATCGCATCTCTTATTATTTTTGCCTGCGTTTCGTTAATTTCAAGTACATATTTTTTTGTTCTTTCATAGCGAAAAACCTCCTTTGTATTCTCATATTATACACTATGATATATATTTTTCACGATTTGCAGACAAAAAAGAGACACCACAAGGGCATCTCTAGTTTTTCTCAATGATTTCTTTTCCACAGATGGGACAATACCGGATCTGCTTATTGAAATATCCATCAATTCCAAAATCATATCCACAGCATTCGGTGATACCATCTATAATACGGGTTTTATTTCCTGACTCCCTGGATTTATTTTTCATATGATCTTCCTTTTTAACACTCATGATTTTTCCTTTCTCGGGTAGCGGAGCGGAACATCATCAGCAAAATTTCACTAATTGGTCTGTTCCGATCCCTTCGTTTTGCCTTTTTAACAATTTTCAATTCAAAGTGTGTTCCTCTATCAATATCCGGTACATATACGCCAACACCATATGGAAGTTCTCTTTCCACCTGTTCATATACAGTTTCTGGCATCACATAGTAATTGAAATCTCCAAGGAAATTGTGACCATGTTTGGAATGAAAGTCTTCTTTAGAAGATTTGACTTCATAGCAATAGACATCTCCTTTTTCAATTCCAGAAACACTGTTGTTGACCGGATTAAACCGCATATAATCTACCCGGATTGCATGATCCGTAGAATAGTCAAAGGTTACCTCCCTTGCCCAGTATATCCGTGGATCCTTGTACGGATTAATGTATTTTTCGATAGAGCTGGAAAGTTTTTTTGTTATTTCAAGTCTTGTCATTAAGCATCCTCCATTGAAAAATCTGGTATCCAGTTTTCTTCCGTTTTTCGTAATAAACCTTTTGGTACACATTCATTTAATGCAGAATTTTCCGCCAATGCCATGTCAATAATGTAAAAATCTTCTCCATTTTGCATGATATCCATACTCCACTGACCTGATAATGCAATATGTGGAATAAGCTGTTCCACATGATTTCTCACTTTTTCTACATTCTCATTATAACGTCTGGATAATAATGGCTCGTGCATATCATACACCACATAGTCATGAATATTGTGCGGACTATTTGCATCTGCTGCATGTCCAAAGCGCTGCCGCATCATCTGCGGATCCCAGTAATTCGCTGTACCAATAACCTTCTTTTTATCAAAATCAACAAAAATTCGATACTCCGTGTGTAGTGGAAGTCCTTTATATATGCAGGGGTTTTCTTCCACATCTTTGATATAATCTCGTACAACCCATTCATTTGTTGTTGCTGCCCCATAAGTATGGGGAGTTACAAAATAGTATGCCATTGTTACTGCCTGATGACTGATGAAAAGCAAATACTCTCCAAGTTCCCGCACCTCTTTCGGTTTGTACACATGGGCATTTCGGAAATCAAATTTCGATGAGAATGTTCCGGTTTTGATAAAATACTCTTGATATTCTTTTAATCGGAACACCTCTTGGCAGTACCGATCCACAATTTTTAAGGTGGTTGGTGTTAATGCGCTGTATTCCAATCGACTTAACTGCAGCAAGGGTAGTGGGACTTTAATAATGGTGGTATTAGGAATTTTAAAAAATTCCTGTATTTTCACTGCATCTGCTAACGGTGGCAGCCAATATCCCATACTGTTTTGATTCATTCCCAACACTGCGTATAAGATTGGATCAAGGTCCATCGTATCAAGCCCCACCCGGAAATTCTGATATGCGATCGCTTTTTTCTTTGGCTTTTTTTCTGCTAAATATAGTTGATACATATACATGACTATTCCTGCTACATTATCTTGGATATCCTTTTGCATCATATGCCCCGTCAACTGCGGACGGTATTCTTTTGGTAAATTTTGGATTTCTTCCATTGTTACCAAATCCATACCATTGCAGTGATATGTTCCGCAGGATATCTCGCCATTTTGATATGAAAAATACTTAGTTCCATCGATGAGTTCTTTCACGATCCTCTCCACAATGGACTCCGGAATATCCTTAATCTGCTCTACATCTTTAGGCGCAATAGATTGTTTGGCATTTTTATCCATGAGATTATCCGTCAAATCCGGTATATCCAGAATTTTTTGATACGCATTCTCAAATGCCTGCATCTGGTCTGGATGAATCCTTAAAAAAGCCGAAAGATCCATGGCGGACATTTCTTTTTTCTTTTCGAATAACGAAAACATTTTTTCTCCTCCTATTTTTGATTATATTACATTTTTTAATATGGATTTTTTTACAAACATTATCATTGGAGAATGATGAACCTCTGCACAGTACTCTGTCTGAATTCTCCAGTCAGGAAAATCTTCATACTCTTCAGCTTTTGCAATACCGATCATCCAGCATCCATTTCCCAATGATGCTTTTGAATATTGTCCAATGACCATGAGTCTGCCTAATTTTCCACAATCAATCACGCATTGTATCGGATTCGAACTTGCACAGTTATCTACATCCATACCGGTTAATCCGTATTCCCCGAAAGTATCATCGCTATAGCCGTAGAACTTTAATTTTCTCATTCTGTATCTCCCTTCAGTATTTTTTCAGCTTCATCTTTTGTTAAAAATGCCGTTTTCCCCAGATGCTCTAACAGGTTAGGTATGTACTCCCATGTTACTGCACATGGCACAATTGTACATTTTTCTGCCGGGAACTGTCCATCGCTCCACAACCCATATATACGACATCCTTGTTTTGTTGCAGCAAACTGCCAGCTACAGCCATCACAGCTACCATAGTGCTTATCATTACACTTGGGACAGATCCGGTAAACGATATCCCCTACCTGACATGGCAACTCAATTAATCTTCCCTGTTGTTCTGCGGCTTTCCATCTTTCCCATTTCTCGACCGTATCATCCGTTAACAAGCAGGATTGAAATGGCTCCTCAATGTGAACTCCTTCATGCGTGACAAGTGTATCAACAATCATTTCCAGTAATCCCTCACACTCGCCATATACTTCTTGTAGTTTTTCTTCGAGATCTTCGTAATATTTCAACTTATCATATCTCAGTTTTAATCTACAATCCTGTTTGCAATGATCTATTGCTTCGCAATCCACACAAATTCCATCATTATCAGTTATCCTTTTCATGTCTCCATCAGTCCTCCATTTCCGATAGTTTGAAGCAATCACTTACCAGAGTTCCGTCAAATTCAACAGATACAATTTGTCTTATTTCTTTGCAAATCCCATCCATCCACATTTGCATATCGAAACTATGATCTTGACAGATGGAGCCAGAATCTGTCTTGATATGAGTTTTTTTGTATGTGCTACCATCAGACAACTCCAATGTTTCTATACATTCACTTCCTGTTGATTCTATTGTGTATTTCATACTCTCTCCTTTTTGCAAAATTGTTTTAATCACTATCGCATGTCGCTTTCATCTCGGTAATTGAATTACCGGGGATTCCCGCTCCGTTTCCTAAATTGGTCAAAGTTTTTAACAAGCCGCAGTATCTGGTCTTCGATATGATGTTTTCCACACCTTTCAAAATAGCTTTTGTCCTGCAAAAACAAATAACTGTCCAGAGAAACAAGAATTGTAGGACTATTCATGATTTGGGGGTTATGTACAATATTCATTAATATTTGGCTACTCATTTTCTTCCTCCGTTTTTCTATTTTCCCATATCTGCCGCAAACGTTCCGCTGCTGCTTCTTTTTGTTCTTCGGTTATTCGTCTAGGATGTCGAACTTTGATGTAGGACACGGGAACATGACAATAGATGGAACCATCCTTATTAATGATGATATTTGTAACCTCATCGGGATATTGTTCTGCCATTGACAGTAATTTTGATTTTAATGCGCTGCGAGATGGTGCAGAAATCTCTACATATTCTGCACCTTTCAACCAGTTAATAGCAAATTCATTCATTTTGTTTCCTCACGTTCCATTTTTTCTTCTAATTCCCGGTAACACGTTTCAATCAAGATCTCTCAATTTCTATTCTTTTTCCATTCTTCCAACAAACCGAAGATCACATCCTCAATTTCCTCCGTAGAATACTCCGGTGGGAAAAATGATTTTAATTTTTTCTCCGGTAAAGTTACTTTTCTGGTCTGTTTTTCTGTCTTTTCGCTTTTTAACAGGGTAAATAAAATATCACGACTTATATTTCCTGTTGCAATTTGCTGCCGTAAAGTCGTTACCTGCCCAGCTTTCACTGCACCATATTCGCAAATATATTCACATAACCACTGCTGCACTTCTTTCTCGATATAAGAAATATCCACTGCCACTGTAAACAACAATTTCTTCTCATCTACCATTTCCAGCAATTCTGGAATGAGACAAGTCAGACGGATGTATCTTTGGATCTGTTTTGAACTTTCTCCAACCTGTTCCGCTAATACGTCTCTGGAAGACATACCTGACTTCTGGTCATTTCGACCAACAGATAAATCTGACCTTATCCCCTGATGCTTCATGGCTTCCAATTTCATTTTATATGCAAATGCTTTTTCACTTGGTAACAGCTCTTCCCTCTGGATGTTTGCATCCACCATCGCCAGCGTAGCTTCATCATCGTCCATTTCTCGTACAATTGCCGGAATTTCTGTCAAACCTGCAAGCAGCGCTGCGTGTTTCCTCCGATGTCCCGATACCATTTCATATACCCTACCTGATGGACGCACAAGCACCGGTGTCAAGATACCATATGCTTTGATACTGTCCACCAATTCATCCATCTTTTCATCATCCTGTACCTTAAATGGATGAGATGCAAAATCATGGATCTTATCTATTTCTATTTCTACGGATGATTCTTCATTGCAAACTCCTAACAGTTCATCCACACTGGGTAAGTGCATCTTTTCACCACTTCTAATCTTCATTTCGAATAACCTCCTGCGTAAACTCCTGATATGCCTTTGATACTTTACTATTGGGACTATGTGCATATACACTTATACCCTCGGATGTGGTTTCAGCTGCTCGGACAGAGAATGGAATGTTACTTTCAAATACATCTATCATGCTTCCGTACGTCTCATGTACCTTATTTGCAACATCTTTGGCATAATTAGTCCGAAAATCCACCATAGTCAAAAGTATTCCCTCAATTTTCAATTTCCTATTTAATCTCTTTTTTACTTTGGAGATTGTCATAATCAACTGCTGTAGCCCCTTGACCGGAAGATATGCAGCCTGTACCGGGATTAAAACAGAATCCGCTGCTACCAGGGAATTGATCGTTACAAGACCAAGACTCGGCATGCAATCAATTAAAATATAATCATAAAAATCTCGCACTTTATCAATATATTCTTTCAAGATCATTTCCCGGCTGATCACGCTACTCATATGTACTTCTAATGCAGACAGCTCAATATTAGACGGAAGAATATCAATCCCTTCTTCATGCGTCAGGATACCATATGCTGGCTCCATAGATTCTTCATTGATAATGTTTGTCATAACAGTTGCAAGTGTTACATCCATTGCATCAGGTTCGGGATACCCTAAACTAATTGCCAGATTACCCTGCGGATCCGCATCAATCAGCAAGACCTTCTTTCCCATTTTTACAAGACCAATTCCAAGATTTACTGTTGTGGTTGTTTTTCCTACGCCGCCTTTCTGGTTTGCTACTGCAATTACTTTACACATTGTATTTCCTCCTATCACTACTGATTTGTTATTTTCTAAATACAGTATACGGTATATTGCATTTCCTCGTTTTTTTACAGACAAAACTTACAAGAAGGCACGTATATTCAATATGTGATGAATTGTGCGAAGCCCTACCCTAGAAAAACAAGCCCTTCGTTTTGTTTCACAATTCGGCACTTCTTTGCTGGATAGTTGGATCTTGCATCACCAGTAGCTTTAAAATATTGTCCATTTGTGATCTGCCCATTTAATACATGGCGTGCCCCGTTGTAGTAAAAGACCGTTCCAGGCATCACACGTCCAGGCGTATTATAATGCCTTGTGCTTTTCTTGACCTGTAAAACAGAGCGTCTACGCTCGGCTTCTTTTTCGCCGTATTGCTTTACCATTTTCTGATACCATACTTCCAGAGAATCGTCCTTTTGTTCTATTCGATCCTTTCGGTTTTTTGCCACCAGTTTGCCTTTGTAATAATAACTGCGTTCCCGCTGGTTGTTGATATTTGCCCTGTTCTGTCTACGGAACTGTTTCATCTGATAGACATGCTCAAAAGTCGGATTTTCTGCGTCTATGTCTCCATGTGCCAGCAATGCAATACAATAAGCATCGACCTCATGTAGTTGGTCGGTCTTTGTTTTTGTATACCCAAGGCTTTTTCGCACCATTGCAGTTTCTCTGCCCGTACAGGTAAAGATATGTTCTTCGCCAAATTCCTCCACCAGCCGTTTGTAGATAAATGGGATGGCCTGATTTAATGCACTCAGTGCGGTATATTTTTTCATCAGTCCGGACTTTTTGTCCTTTAATGCTTTTTGGACATCTTCATCTTTGTGAACTGCGTCATGGCAATTACGGCATAGTCCAACGATGTTCCCTAATGTATTAGAGCCATTCTTAGACTTTGGTACGATGTGATGATACTGTTCGATTGGTTTGCCACAAAGCAGGCATTCCCCATCCTGTTGATCAAATACAGCATCCTGAATACCATGATAGCCTTTCAGTAGCCCTTGCTGGAAATCAACGCCAGCAATCGTTGGGTTTTCTAGCAGCATGAATGCAAAGCGGTTAACTTCAATCGCCACATCCGTGATTGGTAAGAATTTCTGCATCTTATGCATCAGGTTGATATGCGTCCGAATCAGCTGTTCTACCGTTGGCGTTACCCAGTCTTTGGGGTGTTTCCGGTTACAGAACCTTGCCTTCCTTCTGTCCATAGATCCGTATTCCTTGCATTTCCACGTTATTTTTTGAAACGGTTGTTTTCTCCGCTTTAATTCCTCTTTTTTCTAATTCTTCTAATACACTTTCAATTGTCATAGTTGTTCTCCTTCCTTTTTTTCTATTTTTAGTATATCAGGAACTAAAAATATCTTTTTTTTACATATAAATTAGCAAAACGATTTTACAAAAAAAGAGACACCGTAAAGGCATCTCTTTCACTGACGATTTACTTAAAATCTTCTGTTTCTGGATATTTCTCATCTACCAAGAGCTGCAAACAATCCTTGCATACCTGATCTGCATCTTTGATATTTGCTTCATACCCTGCAAGAGCAAAAGGTTTATACCATTCCCCGCAAATTCTACATCGTCTTTCTGGATTAGCTTCTTTCATGTCGTTTTCCTCCTCTTTTGATTTATACTTAAATAATATGGATGAATGTTTGAATTTTCTCTATCTGATCCTTTTCGTTAAATAAAAGAGATGCCATACAGACATCTCTTTTAAAGCGACCTCAGATACTACAATCTTGAATTTTTAGAACGTCTTCCAGTGGAATATCCAATAAGCGAGCAACTGTTACCGGATCTTCTTTTTGCAATAACTTTTTAGTAAGGAAAAGTCGCTCTTGCTCACGACCTTCTTTTCGTCCTTCTTCTCTTCCAGCCTCCATAAGAACCTGTTCTCGTGCAATCAACATATCGTATTCCTCCCTCCATATTCTCCCACTGAATTAAGGGCGCTTGCTGGCGGCAGCTACCGCCATTAACTCATAATTTTTATGCTGTATTCGCCGTTTCCGTTATCTCTTTCCATGATTATTGCTAAGTCGTCCCCGTGGTAAAGGTCTGGTATTCTACAATCTTTATGAATGGTTACGCCTTGCACTCTATCCCACCCGCTCATTTTTTTCGCCTCTGTCAGTGCATTTATTGCCGCTCTATAGCTTTTTCCGTCCTCTTTGTCATAAATCAATATTTTGTAATCTCTTGCTTTTATGTATCTTTCCATATTTTCTGCCTTTCTTTCGTTCTCTCTGATTAAATCGCCCTCTGTGCCATATCTGCGCTGTACTGCTTCCTATTCCCACCGCCAGCGCCGCCCCTTTGCAGCTCATGGTAAATCGTGGCTCTATGCACGTCCATAGCTGCTGCAATCTCGTCAGCTTTCTTTCCATTCCGGCACATTTCCTCTATGGTCTTTCTGTCCTCATAGCTCAATCTCTTGTACTTGCGTGCCATTTCTCCCGCTCCTTTCTGATTTTTGGATAAAAAAATAGTGCGATAGAGTTTTTTAAGCTCTACCGCACTATGCTTTTTACTTCAATCTACCGTAAAAAAATAAATGCGGCAGAGGCTTTAATACCTCTTGTCGCATTTAATTTTAAAACTTATCTCTGTTTCTCCGGATATTTAGATATATCTATCTGATCCAGGGCATTTTCCGCTGCGTTTTGATGGTATCTCAAATCAGAGATAAAATCAAATCCCAACTTTTTCCGTACATCTTCAAAAATGTCTCTCATAACCTTTTCTCCTTTCAAACACAGTCATTTGCAATTCAAATCTTGTATATGTTTTTCTCCTATCTTGAACTATGTAAGCGCTTAATTTTTGGGTAACTACAAATTTATCCTTTTTTCATTCATAAT
>OHQZ01000830.1_pt1 | contig 10270 bp, 10 predicted proteins | sample 1578281 | NCBI WGS metagenome assembly OHQZ01 (sample SAMEA3879589, study PRJEB24766) | human gut metagenome | biome: human-associated habitat; feature: feces | place: USA | collected 1985/1987
AAAATCTGGCAAAGGCGTTCGGGCCGGAACGGCTGTTTGAAGGGCTGTCTTTTTCCATAAAGCGCGGGGAGCATGTGGCGGTTATCGGTGACAACGGGACGGGGAAAACCACGATTTTAAAAATCATCAACGGGCTTGTGGAACAGGATGCCGGGAATATCCGGCTGGGGACAAAGGTACATATCGGATATTATGATCAGGAGCATCATGTGCTGCATCCTGACAAAACGTTGTTTGAGGAAATCTCGGATGAGTATCCTGCGCTCACAAATACGGAAATCAGGAATGTTCTGGCAGCGTTTCTTTTTACCGGGGATGATGTGTTCAAGCAGATTAAGATGCTTTCCGGCGGGGAACGGGGACGTGTGTCTCTGGCCAAACTGATGCTGTCTGAAGCAAATTTCCTGATTCTGGATGAGCCTACGAACCATCTGGATATCATGAGTAAGGAAATCCTGGAGGACGCCATCAACAGCTACAGCGGCACGGTGCTTTATGTGTCCCATGATCGTTATTTTATCAACCGCACGGCTTCCCGGATTCTGGAGCTTTGCAACGGCGGGTTTACCGGGTATCTTGGGAATTATGATTACTATCTGGAGAAGAAGGCGGAAAATACAGTGCTTTCTTCAGGGACCGGCGGAGCCTTCCCTCCTGCTGCCGGCGGGATAAAATCCGAAGCCTCCTTTGCCGCTTCTTCCAGCCTGAAGCAGGACTGGCAGTCGCAGAAGGAAGCGCAGGCCGCTTTGCGGAAGAAGGAAAACGCCCTCAAAAGGTGTGAGGAGCAAATCGAACGTCTGGAAACCCGCAGCCAGGAAATCGATGCGGAAATGCTGCGGCCCGAGGTATGCACGGATGTTGCCAGGCTGCAGGCGCTGGCCAGGGAAAAGGAGCAGGTTGAGGAAGAGCTTCTGCTTAAAATGGAGGAATGGGAAAGCCTGTCGGATTAACCGGCAGGCCTTTTTTGTATGGAAAAGGTATCTGCGAGAAGAAGCCAGTTGGCCCGGAAAAGCTGCATGATCTGCCAGTAGCCCATGCCTCTCAGGCCATAGCTTTTTACCAGGCGGAATTTTTCGCGCAGGCTACGGACATCCTCAAACCAGACCTCGTGTTCCACCCCGTCCCTTGTATAGCGGAACCATGGGGACATGGCAGTGCTGTCAAAAAGGATTTCAGCATTGTTTTCAATTGCTATCTGGACGGCTTCTATGTTGCCGATGGTATCGGCTTTGCTCTCGCCTCTTATGTAGGGGAGGGTCCAGTCGTAGCCATAATTGGGTATGCCCAGATCGATTTTTTCGGGAGGGATTTTTGTTATGGCGTATTCCACCACCTCGATCACTTTGTTGAGGGGCGCGACGGCCATCGGCGGACCGTAGGTATACCCCCATTCGTAGGTCATGAGGAGTACGCTGTCCGCCGCTCTTCCCAGTCCCTCGTAGTCCTTTCCTTCATAGAGAAGCCCGGTCTGGGTATCGGATATCTTGGGCGCGAGCGCGACGGAAAGGGTGTAGCCTTCCGCATTGGCCGCCGCCCTCGTTTCCGCCACAAAGGCGGTGAAAGCGTCCCGGTCTTCAGGAAGGATGTATTCAAAATCGATATCCACTCCTTGATAGCCTTTCTGTTCCATGGTAAACAGCAGCTGTGCAATCAGGGTATCCCTGACCGGCTGGTTATTGACCAGGACGGAAATCAGGTAATTATTAAACATGCCGTCCGCCCCGAAGGGCGTCAGGGTCAGGATGGGAGCCACGTCCTCCAGGAGCGCCGCCTGAATCATGAAGCTTTCATCAATCGCCGGGGGAATAAGGTTCCCTTCCGTAGTAAACCCATAAGAAAAAATGGATAAGGAGGACAGGTATGGCAGGGTCTGGTTGAGCACATAGTTACTGATAAACGGATAGGCATAGCCGTTCACATATGCATCATACCGGCCGACACCCTCCTCTCCCGTTATCCGCAAAAGCAGCGCCATGCCCACTGCCAGGCGGTAGGGATAGGGAATCTGATTATCGTAAATGATATCCTCAACGGAAACACCGTATTCTCCGGCAATGGTATCGACAGTATCCCCCTGTTTTACAACATAAATCTGCATATTCGTATCCTGTAGCCTTTTTTGTATCATATGCGCCGGAAAGGGCTTTGATTTCTATGTTTCAGTTAAATCGGCTGCTTTCCACAGATAGAATACGCCTGGAGCCAGTTACCCTCGTGTTTTTTTGTGCTTCACAGCAGCTAATAAAGCATTAAATTTCTAATGCAGACGAACTACTAAAGGAATAAAGCAATCGCGCAGTAAACAAGCAAAAGAGCCATAACAGCATTTACCAGCTTCGTGTGTTTGGAGAAGAATTTACAAAATGCCGCTCCAAACAGCGCCCAAACAAAGGAGCCTGAAGCGCCAATCAGAGACAGTATGGCAGTAAACCCGATGAGCGCTGTCCCCGAATGATAAACAGGCAGGATATAAAGCGACATTGCCGTGATTGCGTAAATATAGATTTTAGGATTGGCAAATTGCAGTACCATGCCGGAAAGAAAGCTGGCCTCCTTACCGCCGTCTGCACTTAATTCAGAAGAACTTTTCCAGACTTTCCATGCAAGGTACAGCATATATGCGGCGCCCAATATCTGCATGACAATCTTTACTTTTGGAAGAAATGAATAGAGTGTCGCGCTGAATGCGGTACAAACAGACATAACGATTGCAAATCCGGCCAGTATGCCGAAATTAAAACGGACACTCTTACAAAATCCCAGCCGTATGGCATTGCTTATGGAAAGCAGGTTGTTTGCGCCCGGCGTGTAAGCCGTAATAAAACAATAAATCAGAAAATCGTATAAATGAAACATCATAACCCCTTTCTATTTCAACAATGATAAATAGCCGCTTATGAAGATTACAAGTACAATAACCGGCAGGATATTGCTGATGTATTTTCTGGCAAAGTCCGGATATGGCAAGCCTTTTCCAATCTTCGTTTCTTTATGGAAATTATCCCAGCCCCACCCATAATGCCGGGTACAAAACAAAAGAAATACCAAACTCCCCAGCGGAAGCAGATTATTGCTTAAAATGAAATCCTCCAAATCAAGGATACTTGTGCCGCTTCCCAGCGGTTCAAAACCTTTCCAGAGGTTAAATCCGAACACACAGGGTAATGACAGCAATAATAGTAATACAAGATTTACAAAAGCCGATTTCTTTCTGCTGCAGCCGGTTAAATCCATTCCATAGGTAACGATATTTTCAATGACTGCAATAACAGTGGAAATAGCTGCAAATACCATGAACAGGAAAAATAAGCTTCCCCAAAGACGGCCGTTATCCATTGCATTAAAGATATTTGGCAACGTAATAAACAATAGATTTGGTCCACTGTCCGGCTCCACCCCAAAGCTAAAGCAAGCCGGGAAAATAATTAAACCTGCAATAAGTGCAACCACGGTGTCGAGAATGCCCATATACAGTGCATTGCTGGTCAGGGAATGGCTCTTATCAATCCGGCTCCCAAATACAGATAATGTACCAATTCCAATACTTAATGTAAAAAATGCCTGACCCATTGCCGCAAAAATACATTCCGCCACTCCTATTTTCTGCATGGCCCGAAAGTCCGGATAGAGGTAGTAGCGCAATCCTGTTTCCGCATTGGGGAGCATGACAGACCTGACAGCTAATACAATTAAAAGGCAAAATAATAATGACATCATGATTTTTGTAACACGTTCCACGCCCTTTTGTAAGCCGATAGCACAAATTGCAAAGGAAACAATAATCACAATAAACGAGCATACGATCATGGCTGTCGGGTTTCCAAGCAAATCAGAGAATACATCAGCAACTTCGTTTGATGTAAGGCCTTGAAACCTGCCCTTTACCATTTTTATAAAATAGTACAGCAGCCATCCACTGATTACCGTATAAAACATCATCAGCAGATAGTTTCCAATGATTGTTACATATTTAAACCAATGCCATTTTGTCCCCTCCGGCTCCAAAATATTAAATGACAATGCGGTGCTTCGCTGACTCGCCCGGCCCACCGCAAATTCCATTACTACAATCGGCAAGCCCAATATTACTAAAAAAAACAAGTAACATATGACAAAGGACGCGCCACCATACTTTCCGGTGATATAGGGAAATCTCCAGATGTTTCCCAAACCGATGGAACAGGCTGCTGTAAGCAGAATAAATCCCAGCCGCGATGAAAAATGTTCTCTTTTCATAGTATAAATGCCCCTTTCCTCTTTACAGGCCCAATTCAAAATTGTATAATGATACAAAATGGTTATTATATTGCACCAGTGCGATATAATAATACATCCAGTGTATTATATTGTCAAGAGGAAGGAGCGATTTATTTGGATTCAATGAATATGATAGTCGCTAAAAATATCAGACGGCTGCGCGAAGAAAAGAAATTAAGCATGGATGAACTTGTACGGCTGAGCGGTGTCAGTAAAAGTATGCTTGCACAAATTGAACGCGGCGACGGGAATCCGACCATTTCCACACTGTGGAAAATTTCCAACGGAATGAAAGTGCCGTTTGACGCTTTAACCGTCCGCCCAAAAAGTCCATATGAGATTGTGAAAACATCCGACATCCAGCCTTTGCTTGAAGATGGCGGAAAAGTAAAAAATTTCTCTCTTTTCCCGGATAATGAGAACCGCAGATTTGCAGTCTATTATCTGGAATTAGATGAAGGAAGTTATTGGGAATCCGAACCGCACTTAAAGGGAACCTCTGAATTTATTACAATCTTTACGGGCAAAATTCAGATTCATGCGGGCGGTCAGGATTTTATAGTCGAAAAGGGAGAAAGTATACGATTTGAGGCCGATACCGCGCATTCATACAAAAATGTTGGTAATGAAACAGCAATATTGCACATGATTCTTTTTAACCCCTGATGGGGTGACGGAAAAACAGTCTGCGTTTTGGATTCCCCTTTGATATTCCTAAACCCCAAAAAGCACAGTCTGTTGAGGTAACTACTCATAAGACAGTATCACAAACAACAGAAACGGATAGCTGCCATACAGGGTGCAAGGCAAAACGGGTGTATCGTCTTAACGGCGGTGCGCCCGTTTTGTCATGCAGTAGAAGCCTGTTTTTGAGGGTATGAGTAAATCCCTTACCCACCTTGTTTCCGTATCTGTGAAGCCGCATAAACCAGGGCTAATTTACCCTCTATCGGGTAACGGTTTCATCCGTACAGTCTGCCGATTTTCACGTCTGTGTAGCGCAGGAAAAAGTACATCAGTATCAATTCCCGCCTTGCTTCCGGCAAGTATTTCAATGCCTGTACTAATTTCTCGCTGTCTACAATTACCATCTTTCCGCAGACACGAAAAGCTGCAGGCTTGTCATGCTTGACAAAATACTTGTCTGTTGTAGATGAGTCAAAATATTTCTCATCGCGCAGATAATCAAGAGAGATTTCATGCTGTGACCACCGCCGCTTATCCCGCAGCGTATTGATAAATTCATACCGCAGTACAGTCCGGCAAAATGCGTCAAAGGCAAACTCGATATGTTCCTTTTGCTCTTTGGAATACGTCATTTTAATCACCCCCATTCCACGCGGAAAGGGGGAAATGCAAACTCCCATACAGAAGTTGTCTGCACGGGCGTTAATGCCGTAATAGGAATTATATAAGTTTATATGGTAATGTGTGTATTCATGTTGATAGCCGCAATATCCCGTAGGCAGGTATAGGCTTTTTTAACAAGCTAATAATTGTCGAATATTGTCGATATAAATTGTTCACGGCGATACCTCCTAAGATACCGCTGTGTCCATGAAAAGGACGACTTTAATTCGCCCTCCGTTATTCCATTTTAGAAAAAGAAAAACGGCAACTTTGATTGCTATGATATGCTCCCTTTATTTCAACAGTTTTGTTTTTTCGTCTGTCTACTTTACAGAGAGCATATCAATTTCAAAACCACCGTTAGGTTACCGTATTTTGTTTAGGCGCATAGCTATCCTGTCGCCACAACAGCGGTTTTTTTATTATCCGTTGGGCGGTTAAGGGGTATCAGAAATTAAATTCATCTTCCCATGCAAAATAAGCGGATTGCTCTAAACTTTTCGGCCAGTGACTGCACCACTCCGGCACACCCGGTGTTTCTACACGGTCAAGGCTCGGCGTATAAGGTTTAATATCCAAAACGGGCGTATTGTCGTTAGCGTCAATATACGCAATCTGGATAAGCCCCTTTTGATAATCAATGTGTATTACTTCTACTGCGGTCAGGGCAATCGGATTAGGGCGGATAGGCGACCTTGTGGCGAAAATGCCCATTGTATCAGGGGCATTTTTATACGGTTTCGGTGCGTCAAGCGTGTTCCTTGCGTCATTGTTATCAGAGTCGCTAAACCACCAAATGACGTTGATGTGGCTAAAGCCCTCCAACGCTTTCATAGCAGGGATGTACTTTGGCGCGATTTCAATAACCGTGCCGTTTTCGTTGTTTTGGATTCTTCCGATAGGGTATACCTCAAAATTCATCATGCTGTTTTCCTCCTTGATTGTTATTTTCAAGTGCAGTATACCCCCTCACATCATGTGAGAGTCAATATGGAAAAAGAAAAAGCCTTGCAAAATTGCAAGACTAAAATTGCAAGACTTTTAGTTATCCCTTTCCAACGGGATTTGAATTTCAATCAAATACTTTTTCGGGTCATTTTCATTCCACGGCCCACGGTGTACGATTTGACGGGTTGCACCTTTCATTCGATATTGGCTGTTCTTTTGCAGCCATTCCGCAAAAGCTAAATATGCTCCTGCGATATTAGAAAATTCGCCGTATACCATTGTACAGGCCATTATTGGTATTGGCTCGGTAATTCGGTATGTAAATTCACCAATGTTCTTACCAATTTTCTTCACCGCCGTACACAACTCCACATCAACATCTTGCTCTTTATACTCTGCGTCGTGGTAAATGGAAAATGTGTCGCTTGATATGGTTACATGATTTTGCGCTGCAAAAGAGGATAACTCTCTCCATAATTCGCCCTCTGCATAATAAGTGGGAATAACACGTCTTATAGACAAAACTTGACAGGACGATATGGATTTTATTGAAACATTATAGTGCATTTCATTTTTACTGCCGTGAAGTTCTTTTTTAGCAAGCTCAATCTTTCGTAGCTTTTCTTTTTCTATTTGTATCGCCTGTTCAATTTCTTCGTGTTTTTTATCAAGCTGTTCTGCAATAAAGTTATCTTCCCCATTGTTAAGCGCGATTGCGATTTCTGCAACATTAAATCCACTGTCGCGCAGATAGATAATCTTATTCAAAGTAGGGATTTGCTCTACAGAGTACATTCGATAGTTTGTCCGCGGGTCAATCTGTGACGGCTTCAAAAGCCCCATTTCATCATAGTATCTTAACATCCTTATCGTTACTTGTGTTAGCCTTGAAAACTCTCCTATCCTAAACATTTTCCCTCCTGTGGCTCAATTATCTGCACATTCGCTTTCAGCAGTTTTTCTCTTGTTTCAGAAAAACGTTCCTTGCTTTTTATCCCGATATAAGTCAACGGCAAAACAACAGATAAGCCCTCCACAAAATCTGAAATATAAGATTCTTTGTTACGTTTCCCTACTTTTTTTTACATAGATGATACTCTCATTATGATTTACGGCCGCGGCTATCCTATCGTTGATTTTATCAATAAGCGTATGGGGATAATATTTATTTTTGCTCTTTTCTCCAATATAATCTGCCTGCATATCTATCACGATTACGGCTGTTTTAAGCTGTTTCATATGATAACCTCCCACATTCCGCGCTGATTTAATTATACAGGAATGAGGATATCACATCAAGGCATTCCCGTTTTCCCGCAGAAAAACCAACAATCACTGCACGTCACACAAAACGGAGAAACGGCATAGCTTGAAGCTACGCCGTTTCCCGAAAACAACTTATACTGTTTTATTGAGCCGTCCTGTGTGCTGTCCTTCTTTTCCGTAACTATTATTTCTCCGGTTTTTTCTCGATGAAAATCTTTCTGGTAATGAAATTATAAACCATAACCACAGCCGTTGCCACGATTTTAACAAGCATGTAGGAGCGTTCCATATACTGATCCAGCCAGGAGGTGCCTCCCCACATTATCAGCTGGTTGATGCCTAAGCCAATGATGCTGAGAATGAGGAAAACAACAAACTGCTTTACCTTATTCGCATCCTTGTCCGCATCAAATACCATGGTAATGCTCAGAATATAATTTACAATTACCGATACTGAAAAGGAGATTCCGCTGGAAATTACCGACGGTATGCCGCAAAGCTCCGTGAGAGCCACCATGATGCCGTAGTCGATAAAAAAGCAGAGAAATCCTACTACGCCGAACTTTAATATCTGTTGTATCAATTTTTTCATTTTTCCTGTGCCCCTTACTTTCATTAGTATCAGCACGTAATACTGTAACACTATTTCCGTAAGGAATCAAGCTTCTGTTTTCACAAACTGCCTGCACATTATTTTCAAAAACCGCCTGCCGATCCTTTCCAAGAAGCGCTCCGGCGCAGGACCGCTATGCCTCCAGCTGTTTTCTGATAGCTCCGATAAAGTCCCTGCTGTTCAGCGCAGTCACTTCCTTCAGGGAGGTAATCAGGGCCAGATCTTTTGTCATAACGCCGCTTTCAATGGTGGAAAGGGTTGCCTTTTCCAGCCTGTCCGCGAAATCGCAGAGATCGGAAATCCCATCCAGCTCGCCTCGTTTTCTCAGTGCGCCGGTCCATGCGAAGATAGTGGCCACCGGGTTGGTGGAGGTCTCTTCTCCCTTCAGATATTTGTAATAATGTCTCTGTACGGTTCCGTGGGCGGCTTCATATTCGTAAATGCCGTCCGGGGATACCAGTACGGAGGTCATCATGGCCAGGGAACCAAAGGCGGAGGAAACCATATCGCTCATCACGTCGCCGTCATAGTTCTTGCAGGCCCAGATGAAGCCGCCCTTTGCTTTCATGATACGGGCTACGATATCATCGATCAGGCTGTAGAAATATTCCAGCCCAAGCGCTTCGAATTTTTCTTTAAATTCCGCTTCATATACCTCCTGGAAAATATCCTTGAAGGTATGGTCGTATTTTTTGGAAATGGTATCCTTGGCGCCAAACCATACATCCTGTCGGGTATCCAGTGCATAATTGAAGCAGCTTCTGGCAAAGCTTTCGATGGATGCTTCCATATTATGCATTCCCATGGCAACACCGGGTGTCTTGAATTCCTGCACAAGAGCTCGCTTTTCCTCTCCGTCTTCAGAAGTATATACCAGTTCCACCTTTCCCGGTTTATCTACATAAAATTCGGTGTTTTTATAAATATCTCCATATGCATGACGAGCCAGTGTGATAGGTTTTTTCCAGTTGCGTACACAAGGTTCAATTCCCTTGACTACAATGGGGGCACGGAAAACAGTTCCATCCAGGATAGCACGAATGGTACCGTTAGGACTTTTATACATTTCCTTTAAGTGATACTCGTCCATTCTGGCCGCGTTCGGGGTGATGGTGGCACATTTTACCGCTACACCATATTTTTTAGTTGCTTCTGCCGCATCAATGGTCACCTGATCATCTGTTTCATTTCTGTATGCAAGCCCCAGGTCATAGTATTCTGTATTCAAGTCAATATAAGGGAGCAGCAATTCATCTTTGATCATTTTCCAAAGGATACGGGTCATCTCGTCTCCGTCCATTTCCACAAGTGGTGTGGTCATCTTGATTTTTTCCATCTGTCATTCTCCTCTCAGTCCGAAATCAGTAGATACTGTTTCTGGTCACATTATGAAAAGTATTGTACAAAAAAACTCCCCTTACGTCAACTTTTTTGGGATTTGCCCAAAAAAGATATTTTCTGATAATCCTACATCTCCATAAAACGTTTAAAATTGAATTTTCCCCATCCCTGCTGATTTCTTGGAAGCCCCATATCGTCTGTACTGTCCCGCAGCATCATCTTGATCTCCACATTTGTAAGAAGAGGATCTTTTTCCATCATTCGGGCAATGGCTCCTGAAATAAATGGCGTAGACATAGACGTACCGCTTTTGATTCCATAGCCGCCCCCTGGCAGACAGGATATGATTCGATTTCCAGGTGCCACAAGATCCGGCTTACAGACACATTCAAAGGTAGGTCCCCGTCCGGATACACCGGCACTTCCAATAAGCATGTCGCTGGATCCTACGGTGATCACTTTTTTGCTGCTTCCGGGAGCTGTAATGCTTCCCGG
>OHQZ01000834.1_pt1 | contig 10212 bp, 5 predicted proteins | sample 1578281 | NCBI WGS metagenome assembly OHQZ01 (sample SAMEA3879589, study PRJEB24766) | human gut metagenome | biome: human-associated habitat; feature: feces | place: USA | collected 1985/1987
GCGGGCTACGGCAACCGAATTCGGGTGAAATCTCCCGCAAAGTGGGGCGTACAGATTGCGGGAATAATTTTTCAAACACGCTCTAGTCAATATGGCGGTTACTTAATATTCGCTGTCCCCAGATACTCCCGTATCCGCGCCTCATTCATATTCTCCCCGATCACGATCACGACTTCCTGGCCTGCGGAAATGGGCCTTAGGGAAAATTCTTTACGGGTGGCGTTTAATTCCAGCCAGTTATTGTCGGCGGACACTTTCTGAGCGGAGCCCGAATTCATTTTTTCGTTTTCGGTTACCGCGGCAGCATTTTCTTCTAATTTCACAAAGCCCTTAATTCGGAAAACATCCCCACATTCCGGATCATCCAGAATCTGATGCGCTGCTTTCTCCAACTGTGTCTCGGAAATCTTCAGCTCCATAAAATACAATGACTGGAACCCTTCTTTCTCATCAAAACACTGTTTCTCAAAATCTTCCATCACATACCCGCTGTTGAAAATCCGCTGAAAATCCTCATCTGTAAACGTTTCCCAATCCTTATTCAGTATCTCATTTTCCGTAAAACGTCGTTTACATTTCACACTTTCCAGTGCGCGATTCAGATGTTTCACAGTTCCACTAATCTCTTCCTCAGATGCCTCCTGGCTCTTGCTCAGAACAATACAACCTGCATCAGCTGCCTCTGAAGCCAGAATATACTCTGCCTGTGGCTGCAGCTTCTCCTCCAGTCTGGCATCCAGAATGGTGATCACATTTCCAATCTGATACCACTTATCCAACGGCTCTTCATAAAGGGCATCGAAAAACTCATCCACATCAAAAATCCCGGAAGGCTCAATGAGAACCCGGTCATATCCGCACATTCCCATTGCGATCAGCTTGGTCTTGAAACGTCTTCTGTGGCAGTCCGCATCACATCCACCTGAAACCATTTCCAGCTCGCAGTTCTCCCCTTCCAGGTCATGAAGCAGCATCATGTCCACATTCACTGCACCAAAATCATTCTCCAGAATTCCAATATTCTGCCCCTGGCTCATCAGCCATGCAGCATATTTCTTTATGAAAGTCGTTTTTCCCGAACCAAGAAAGCCTGTAATCAAATCAACTTTAACCATTTTTTAATCTTCAACCTCATTTTTCAATATAAAGCTGGCCTGGAACCTGTTGCCGACCGCTTCGAAGCGACTGGCTCCGCCATGTTTTTCGCAAAGTTTTTTCATGGAAAGAATGCCGATTCCTTCCTGTTTGTTTTGCCGTTTTTTTGAGTAAATTTTCCCATTTTCCTGGAATAATATTCCATCAAAAGAATTGTCTACCGTAATCAGAAGCATGTCGTGTTTCTTCTCCGTAGCAACTTCAATAATCCAGGGACAAGCCAGATATTTACAGCAGCCATTACAATACAGAAAGCAATCAGATTTATCTTATAAAACGGCACGTCAATTTCCCGGTAATTTCCCACCCACATGCAGATTCCGAAGTCCACAGCCAGACCAATTGCATAGATTACAGTCAGTCTGATCCTGTCTTTATCTGAGATTTTTTCGTGAAACGGAACAATTCGCAGGATCAGAGTGGGGACATGAGCCAGGATACAGAGAAAACTTACAATTGCGATTATAATTGTATTTTCCATATATTTTTACCTCGTTTTAAAGTCCCCCGAGAGGCGGTCTGCCTCTCCGTTTTTCTTTTCCAGCCTCTTTAATTCCGGCAATATAGTCAGCAGCATTGTAACGAAACAAAGGCTTCCGCCAATTACATTAGATACCGGCTCTGCCAGGAATACTCCGTGAGTTCCCATTTTAAACACGTAGGGAAGCAGGTATGTCAACGGAACTACAATAAAAACTTTTCTCAAAAGCGAGAAGAAAATGGCCTGTTTTTTCTTATTTAAAGACTTGAAAACAGTCTGTCCAATGTACTGCAGATCCATAAAAATAAAGGCTGCAAAGTAGGTTTTCAGTGCCGGAACTGCATCCTTTATCAAGAGCTTATCGGAGCTGAAAATGGCAATCAGATAATCCGGAACAAAGATAATCACGTTCCACATTACTGCTGTATAAACCAGAACCATTACTGCCAGAGTGACCATTGCCTTGCGGACAAGCTTCGGTCTTTTTGCCCCATAATTATAGCTCAGAATAGGTGATGTTCCTTCATTTATAGCATAAATCGGCGTCTCTACCATCTGACGGACACTGGATACGATAGTCATAACAGATATGTAAACATCCCCTCCGGTGACCCCCAGAACATTGTTGCAGCAGATGGTTACCAGGCTGTTTGTCAGCTGCATAATGAAGCCTGCAGTACCAAGACTGACAATGTTTTTTGCATTCTCTTTGCAGCTTTTCAGCTCTGTTTTTTTCAAAAGCCGAGCTTTCATTTCCGCTCTTTTTTCAAGAAAAAGTAGTACATAAGCAGCTGATAGGAACTGGGAAAGAACAGTCGCAATGGCAGCTCCTTTGATTCCGAAACCAAGCACAAAAATGAATAATGGATCCAGGATCAGATTGGCGACTGCACCAATTGCTACAGAAAGCATGCCAGTTGTCGCGTATCCCTGTGCATTGATAAATGGGTTCATTCCTGTGGCGATCATGGATGGAACCGTTCCGATCAGGTAGATCATCATGTAGGGATATGCATAAACCAAAGCATCCTCAGATGCTCCAAAAAGTACCAACAGAGGTCTTGCCAAAAGCATACCAGCCATCATCAGAATGATCCCGCTTCCGCACACCATAGTAAAGGAAGTGTTCATCACCTCCTGCGCTTTCTGGTTGTCTTTCTTGCCCCTGTTTATGGAAAAAACAGGCGCGCCACCACTGCCGAACAGATTGGCGAAGGCAGTGATAATCACGATTAGCGGGAAACATAAGCCGACTGCGCCAAGCGCCGTAGTTCCCACTTCAGGGATTCTGGCTATATAGATTCTGTCTACAATATTATATAAAAGACTGAGTATCTGCGCCACCAGCATGGGGATTGCAGCGCTGAAAATGTTTCTGGTTACCGTGCCATTTTCAAAATCAATTCGTTTCATTTTGTTTCACAACTTTCTTTTTAATTCATATTTTTATAATACTCTTGTTCTGTCAGTACAAATTGTTCCATTTCTTATGGAAATCTGGTAATCTTCGACATTCAGACAGTCCCCATTTTAGAAGGTTGTTTTTATGCAGAATGGGTTACTGCTGCGTAGGGCATCCTGGCCGGAAAGTGTCTTCTAACTCCAGTTTTCCGGTGCCTTTAAGTGTAAAAACTCCTGTCTCATGATATAATTTCTCCTGAAATTGTTTGAACTTTATAGGTTTATTTTGCACATTACGTGGAAAAATGTCAAGAGAAAAGGGACTATAACAGATGAATGTCACTTCATACGCAGCACGCATCTATTACAGTCCCTTATATATTCTCTTGTTACATTAATTTGATCCGCCTATTGCTTTTTCGATGTTTGAAGATCCAGCTTTCTTCGAAAACCTCCCCATAACACAAACAAATACTACATCTTCTTTATTACAATCTTTTTGCTTATGCCTCGTTTTACCAAAACCGTTTTGTAGCTCTTTGCCTTTTTCCTGGGGACGTAGACTTTCATCCTGGATGGAGTGCCTTTGAAGGCATTGGAGCCTACGTATTTGGCTTTCAGGCGGGAGGTGTAGATTCTCATTTCGTTTAACTTCTTGCAACCATAAAAGCTTTGTTTTCCGATCGCTTTTACTGAGCCGCCGATTTGTACGTAAGAGAGTTTCGTGCACTTATAAAAGGCATAGCTCTTAATCTGGATTACATTGTTTCCTATAATAGCCTTTTTCAGGTATTTATTGCTCTTGAATGCTTTGGAGGCTATTGAGGTTACTTTGTAATTCGCGCCCTTTAGATTTACGCTGTCTGGAATTGTGACAGTGCTTACTTTTTTCTTTATCGGTTTTATATACTCTACTGTGTCGGTGGCGGTAACTTTATAATATCCGTTTGTCGCTGGATGTTTCACTGTTGTGCCCACTTTATATCCAGTCGGCGCAGGTGTGTTTGTCGGCGTTGCTGTTGGCACCGGCGTGTTCGTCGGCACTGGCGTATTCGTCGGTACTGGCGTATTCGTCGGCACTGGCGTTGCCGTTGGCACTGGCGTGTTCGTCGGTACTGGCGTGTTTGTCGGCGTTGCCGTTGGTATTGGTGTGTTTGTCGGTACTGGCGTATTCGTCGGCGTTGCCGTTGGCACCGGCGTATTCGTCGGTAAAACAACCAACTTCGGAATTTCCTCTTCGCGTTTGCTCTGGCACACAGTACAAGTATATGTCTTAATTCCTGTACTTGAAGTGGTAGCCTCTTTCGTTATAACTCCGGCATCCCAGGTATGCGTATGCTCAGTTTCCCCGGAACCACCCTGCGTTTCATCATAAAAAACGACTGTAACCGTATAGGTTATCTTCGTTACGCCATCTGGCGCTGTCAGAACATACTGTACCGGATTTGTAAAATCATGAGATCTTCCACTGGTAAACCCATCTGCCACCGCTGTTCCTGTACCAGAACCATAATCAATATTCGGTGCCAGCCTGGTAACATTAGTTCCTTTTGGCAACCGCAGCGTAATCTTACGGTTCTCATTATCAATTTCCCCAACAACATCCTCTTTTAACTGGGAATTAAACGCCTTGTTAAGTACAAAACTATAAAATCTTGCCTCATTAGAAGCCGTAACTATAATTTTTATTGTAACTGGCAAAACTGCCTTTGTTCCTGTATCCACAATTTTATACTGTGACTCATAAATTCCCACTGGTGCAGTGACAGTCCCGGAAAAAGTAAAATATTTACTTCCATAAGAGCCTCCGCCAGGAACCGCAAAAACAGTTAAACCAGCCGGTAAATTCTCAGAAACAACCTGAGTTTCATACTTACCACTTCCACCTGTAACAAAGCCTGAATATATCCACTGCTCTTTTCCAGTTCCTGTAACCGCGTACAGCTCAGTATCTGTAATCGCCAATGGTTCTGTTACGCTCATTGTTCCAAGCACAGCGATCACGGCACCATATTCTCCCGGCAGCTTATCAGTCACATAAGCAATAAGATCTTTTCCATTATCTGATGACTCTGTTATTCTGCCATTATCAATCACTGCCGATGAACCGCTTCCACTTCCAAGCGCCAAATGTATTCCATAAGTATTCAGATCACCCACTGTAATAACCGGCGATACTTTTCCATTGCTATATGTAATCTGAAGCTTCACTCCGGTCAGATCGAGTTTATCTCCAGCTACATAATTAAGTTTCTCAGGAGCTGCAAGCATAGTCAAGGCCGCTGGTGCATTCGCTGCAACTGTAATCGCCCACGGTATTTTTGCTCCAAAGTAATCAAAAGTAACCTGAGTATCCGATGTTTTCAGTGGGCCTGTTTTGTCATAGGTAAATCCACTGTAAATATAAGCTGCACGACCACCAATCGTTGCATACATACTGGCTCTGGATGGATTGAATACATCTCCTTCCACATAAGATTTCTTCGGCTGTCCTGATATTACAATGCTGCTGATATCACTGGTTTTCGGCGCAACAACTTCCATTGAATAAGCAACCTGTTTGCCCTTATATTCTACATAAACATGAGTAGTTCCTTCAGCAGAACTGTCAAAGCCGCTTATCATATCGGCTGTAATCTCAGAATAAGTTGTACCATTTATCAAAAGCCTGCCCCAATACCAAGGTTTTTCTCCCACGTAGCAGGAAGTCCAGTTGTTTTTTACCTCCAATGAAATAATCTCCGGATTCTCCACCCGCTCTGGCAAACCATCCTCTGAAATCTTCCAGTCAGTTCCAAACTCCCAGCCCACGTAAGATTTGGAATCTTTCATCTGTGCCTCTGTGAGAAGTCCACCTGTTCCAATGGAAGCATCAGTTCCGCCGACAAGATTCCCCTCTCCACTCTTTCCATAACAGTTCAGCACATGTCCGCTTAAACCGTAAGAAGAGCTGAGTACATTATCAGCAGCAGTTCCACACATCTGTCCTACACGGTTGTTCGCCGCAGTTACTGTGATTTTTCCTGCATGGAGGCATTCTTTGAGCACACCGCCCATGCCCCCAAACTTCTGAATTTCTCCCGCAATTCCGCCCACATAGACCGGATATTCGTTTCCGTTTGTCTGGGTAACACGAATCGTACCGGTGCTGACACACTTGCTTATAGTACCTATATTCAGACCTGCAATTCCACCTACCCAGCTTTTCATAGGAGCCATTGTCAAATTAACATTCAGCTTTGATGTGCAGCCAAAAATAATTCCGGCAAGTGCATTTTCACCTGCAATTCCGCCAAATTCCGGATATACAACAGCTCCGTTTCCGCCCATATATCCGCTGATTATTCCTGTCACCATACAATCTTCAATATTTCCTTCATTGTACTGTGTGATGACTCCCTGCACGTTCTGCATATCATCATCAAAATCTGCAACTACGCGCAGATTCCTGATTTTTCCCTGATTCATGGCTATCAAAGGCTTCTTCAATCCATAGATCGTATGTCCGTTTCCGTCCAGCGTTCCACCAAAATAAGAGATGGTAAAATTAATTCTTCCCTGTGTCTGAATATCTGAGGTCAGCTGATAATATGCACCCTGATTTTCCTCGATCAAATTCAGATCATCCAAAGAATCGATCTGATAAGGACTGCTGCTTGTACCATTTCCGCCAGCCGGTTTCACAGATGAAGTCCGGCTTCCTATTACACGATAAACAATTCCGCTTTCCCCATCAGATGGGACTGTAAATTTTCCATTCTTCAGTTTCACAAGGATCGCGGAAGCTGCCGGAATGGAATATTTTGAGCCACTGTCTCCGGAAAATATCGGAAATGCAGATGCCTTTTTTGCAGCTATCCGATCGCCTGGAAAACTGTATACACCAGAAGCTTCTCCTGCTGCCACAGCTGTATAAAAATCTGAAAGAAGTGTTTTAAACGGAATTCCTGTTACCTTCTCCAGATAAGCTTCACAGGTAAGGGAGGAAGCTTCTACTGTATAAAATTTCGGCAACACAGCCATAGGCTCATAGCTTCCTGCCATACGGTCAATTACGTATCTGACAAACAGGTATGGCATTCCATAGTCCTGGGCAATATCATCGCGATAACTCTTATACATCAAGGAAGAGCCGTTACGAATAGCGGTACTTCCTGCAATTCCGTTCATCCAGCCATTTGTGTCCGTACCGCCCCACAGATAATCCATAACCGTTACTGCAAGTCCTTCGTTTATCCACGTATATTTTTCGGAGGCATTGAATTTTGTTTTCAGCCAGAATACTGCATGCTGTCCCTCGTGAACCAGCAGACCGTTTCTTCTTGTCATTTCACCGGAGACATAGGATGCTGCCGCCGGAGTGTTGATATGGATTGCTGTAATTCCCTCATCATACTGAAACTGACCACTTGCGCCGCTTAAGGTTTCCAGCACAATAGAGAGCTTGCCGGATCCATCTTCCCAGGGAAGATCGCCTCCTGCCAGTGTTTTCAGGATTTGATAGGGCTGTCTGTCATAAATACTCGCCATGTCTGATGCTATGAGAGATGTTTTTCCAGCGGCATCATAATCCGCTTTCATATTTTTGTCCATCCAGATATAGCAATGTTCACCAATCCCAATGCATATATAGGTCTTGCCGCTGCCATTGCTTCTATAAATATATTTTTCTTCTCCTATTGCATAAGTGGTAGTCGCTGCCTGGACGGATATACCATCGTCAGTCTCATCTGCTGATGTAATGGACGAAATAGCGCTTTTTTCATTCAGCGCAGTGACTGAGCGGGTGCTTCCTGCATTCAGCCCGGCCAGGCTTTGAGCTGCGGGAAGCTCACTTCCACTTGAAACTGACGCAGTACTTCCACTGTCATCAAAGATCAGTGTGCCTGTACTCCTCGAATCAGATGTATCCGTATTAATAATCACTGCATACTCCCCAGTAAGTGTTTCCCCGGCCTTTCCCTCTGTCACTGCAGCAAAAACATTTACAACGTCCAGTATTCCCAGAAGCAGAAGACAGATTCCCACACACAGACCAATGGATTTTCTTTTTTTCATACACTCCTCCTGTAAAAAATTTCCTTTCCTACAGTTTACCATTTTTACATTCTGTACACTATGTTTTTTTCTGCACTTTTCTGATTAATTTCAACAAAAAATGGGGCGAATGTATCGTTTCCGCTGATACATCGCCCCATTTATTTTCTTATTAAATTACTCTTCCTCAAACTCCAGATCCTTACGGCTCATCTCCTCAATCAGCTCTCTCTTCACCTCAAAAAGCTTCGGAGAAAGATCCACATAAACCTTCTGTGGGTTGGAGAATCGTCTGGACTCGTCCCAGAGAGTGCTCTGTTCCTTCTGGCAGATTGCGCGAAGTTCCATTACTGACGGAGACGTATAAACGCGTTTTCCCTCCTTAATAACCGGAACCAGAAGCTCACGAACCTCGTAAGTGCCGCCCAGAATCTTAGTTTTTTTCCAGGTGTCAACCGGGTCAAATACTACCATAGTTTCATCTGGGTTCAGCTTCTCATCAGCAAGACAGATCAAATCAGCTTTAATCTTGCCTGTGGACTTGCTGTAAATACGATATACTGTCTTATTTCCAGGGTTTGTTACCTTAGCGGTGTTCTCAGAAAGCTTGATCTTCGGAACAAATTCACCTGTCTCAGGATTTTTCACTGCTGCCAGCTTGTATACACCACCAAATGCCGGGTTATCATTGGAAGTGATCAGACGTGTTCCAACGCCCCAGGAATTGATCTTGGCATCCTGGGCTTTCAGGCTCTCAATCAGATATTCGTCAAGGTCACTGGATGCGGAAATGGTCGCATCATCAAAACCAGCTGCCGATAACATTTTATATGCCTCTTTGGAAAGGTAAGCAAGGTCACCGCTGTCGATACGGATACCATATTTTTTCAGCTGGATTCCCTCCTCCCGCATTTCCTCAAATACACGGATTGCATTGGGAACACCGGATTTCAGCACGTCGTAAGTGTCTACCAGAAGGATACATGCATCCGGGTACATTCTTGCGTATGTCTTGAATGCAGTGTATTCATCCGGGAAGCTCATGATCCAGGAATGTGCATGAGTTCCAAGTACCGGCACGTCAAACATCTGACCAGTAAGCACACAGGATGTTCCGACACAACCACCGATCACAGCTGCACGGGCTCCAAAAATACCGGCATCCGGTCCCTGGGCACGGCGAAGACCGAACTCCATGATTCCATCACCTTTCGCCGCATAGCAGACACGTGCTGCCTTGGTAGCGATCAGGCTCTGATGGTTCATAATGTTCAAAATCGCAGTTTCCACAAGCTGAGCTTCCATAATCGGTGCTACCACTTTCACCATTGGCTCTCTAGGGAAAATAACAGTGCCTTCCGGGATGGCATAAATGTCTCCGGTAAAATGGAAAGAGCGAAGATATTCCAGAAAATCTTCCTCAAAAATGGAAAGACCGCGAAGATATTCAATGTCTGCGTCTGTAAATCTCAGATTCTCAATATATTCAATTACCTGCTCCAGTCCTGCACAGATAGCAAAACCGCCTCCGCATGGGTTATCACGGTAAAACATGTCAAATACGACAGTCTGGTCAGTTGAGTTCTTAAAATACCCCTGCATCATGGTAAGTTCATAGAGATCCGTGAGCAGAGTCAGGTTATTTGCTCTCATGTTTATTCTCCTTATTAATGAGGCCAGTCTGAGAATCAATTACCTGAATAATTTTCAACAGGCTCCAGACAGGCTGTTTAATTATAAAAATTTTATACGGTAACCATAGACTCACAGGAACAAAGCGAAGTAATTTCTTATAAAGTAAAAAAGTTTCTGGCACTACTACCTTAGAGTGTGTCGAAAAAACTCCAAAAGCTTCCCGCCAGCGACCTATGCGATTCCGTATATTTTGCTTGATTATAACACATTCATCTCAAAATGCACAGGAAAAAGAAAAGCGAAATCTTAATTTTTCCCCGAAAAATCAAGGCTTCACAGAAATTGAATAAATTTTTAAAAAAATTTGAAAAAAGGGGTTGACTTTTATATATGCATTGATATATAATACAACATGTCGCAAGCGAGAAACGACTTGCTAAGACACATAGGGCTATCGCCAAATGGTAAGGCAACGGACTCTGACTCCGTCATTTCAAGGTTCG
>OHQZ01000842.1_pt1 | contig 10171 bp, 9 predicted proteins | sample 1578281 | NCBI WGS metagenome assembly OHQZ01 (sample SAMEA3879589, study PRJEB24766) | human gut metagenome | biome: human-associated habitat; feature: feces | place: USA | collected 1985/1987
GATGCAGAAAAAACTGGTTTTCCGCATCTTTCTTTTCGAGAATGAAAATATTCCAAACGTCCCCGCCTATTCCCTGCCGTCGTCCCAATCGCCGTCATCCGCGCCTTCTGCGCCGATATTCAGCATATTCATGGTACGGCGCCGGATTCTTGCCTTCTCCGAGGCCTCCAATATGTAATTTTTAATGGTTCTGGCATTTTTTATATGAGTCAGCATCAGCACCGGATTGGTAGTATCGCCGGTATAACATTTCACCGTACCGATTCCAACAATACGTTCCGCCAGAGACTCCACCAGTTCCACGTCCTGTACCTTATACATATAACAGTCGTTTTCCTTTTTATTCAGAAAACCTTCCGAAACGGTAATGATATCATCCTTCACCGTATATACGGTAAAGGTAAAGGGCAGGCCGAAAAACAGCCATCTTTTTCGTTCCGTAAACTGCACTTCCCCGTTCCTGTTTTCACCGTCCATAGGCTACCTCTTTTCTTATGCTGCTTATGCGCGTTCTTATGTGCGCGTGTATCTGTTCCATTCAGTTCTCTCTTCGCAACAGTTAAGACTTCCAAACTGCTGCCTTACTTCATATCCTTCGCGTAAATTATAATAGATATGCACCTGATTTGCAAAGGTTTTTCATCCGGACCTTCTATTTTTATAAAAAATAAATTTTACGTAAAAATAGATTGAACCCCCTTTTTCGATGTGCTATAATGTCACAAATAGTAAGTGGCTGTAAGAAATGTGGAGAATTTTATGGGACGATTTGCAAACCGCTGCAAGCCTGGCAATAAGCAGAATTTCATACCGGATATCTGAATATAAATCGAAGGGAAAATTATTTTCTCTTCGATTTTCTAAAATCAACGCCTGCCGACCGCAGGCGTTATTTATGGGCCGGGGCGGCAGGACACGTTCAGCAAAATTGATGTCCAGATCCCAATATTTCCGCATTTAACAGAAAGGAGACCGATAAATGAAACATTTAATGAACCCGCTTGACTTTTCCGTGGAGGAACTGGACAAGCTCTTTGCCCTGGCAAGGGATATCGAATCGAACATGCCGAAATATGCGCATGCCTGCGAGGGGAAAAAGTTAGCTACCTGTTTCTATGAACCGAGCACCCGGACCCGCTTAAGCTTTGAAGCCGCCATGCTCAATCTGGGCGGCAGCGTGCTGGGCTTCTCCGACGCCGCAAGCTCCTCCGCTTCCAAGGGCGAAAGCGTGGCCGACACCATCCGCATCATCTCCTGCTATGCAGATATCTGCGCCATGCGCCACCCCAAAGAGGGCGCTCCTCTGGTAGCTTCCATGGCTTCTTCCATTCCTGTTATCAATGCCGGAGACGGCGGTCATCAGCATCCTACTCAGACACTTACCGATCTTCTTACTATCCGCTCTCTGAAAGGAAGACTGGACAACCTTACCATCGGTCTGTGCGGAGACCTGAAGTTCGGACGCACCGTACATTCTCTGATCGAGGCTCTTGTACGCTACAGCAATGTAAAATTTGTACTGATCTCTCCGGAAGAGCTTCGTGTTCCAAGCTATATCCGCGAGGATGTGCTGACCAGACACAACATTGAATTTGAAGAGGTAGAACGGCTTGAGGATGCCCTTCCGAAACTTGACATTCTTTACATGACACGTGTTCAGAAGGAACGTTTCTTCAATGAAGAGGACTATGTCCGCATGAAAGACTTCTACATACTGGACAGGCAAAAGATGGAGCTTGCAAAGGAGGATATGTATATCCTGCATCCTCTTCCCCGTGTAAACGAAATCGCTGTTGAGGTGGATGACGACCCGAGAGCCGCTTATTTTAAACAGGCACAGTACGGCGTTTATGTCCGTATGGCCCTGATTCTCACATTACTGGAGGTGGATGTAACATGTTAAACGTAGGAGCACTCCGCGAGGGCTATGTTCTTGACCATATCAAGGCAGGCAAAGCCATGACGATCTATCATGACCTGAAACTGGACAAGCTTGACTGTACAGTTGCCATTATCAAAAACGCCCGCAGCAACAAAATGGGTGTTAAGGATATCATCAAAGTTGAATGTCCTATCGAAAAGCTGGATCTGGATATCCTTGGCTTTATTGACCACAATATCACTGTCAATATCATCAAGGACGAAAAGATTGTTGACAAAAAAGAGCTGAAGCTTCCAAAAAAGATCACCAATGTGATCAAATGCAAAAACCCCAGATGTATTACTTCCATTGAGCAGGGGCTGGATCATGTATTCTTCCTGGCAGATGAAGAAAAAGAGATTTACCGCTGCCAGTACTGCGAAGAAAAATACAGAGGAAAACGCAACAAATAAAATTCCATTTATAGACGGCAAAACAAGAGACAGATGAAGATCAGCCTGCTGCAGGCCTCTGATCAAACATCTGTCTCTTTTTATTTCCATCCATATTTTTATTTTATCGTAATATATGCACAAGCAGACCGATAAGCCGGGTTATGTCGTTGAGTGATCATCTGTCTAGGCCGGCCGTTACCGGACGGCTCAAGCGACCCACCTGAAAGCACGACGGGCAGCCGTATCGCTTTCTTCTCGGTCTTGCTTCAAATGGAGTTTACATGTGCCCGTTCTGTTACCACAACGGCGGTAGTCTCTTACACTGCCTTTCCACCCTTACCTTCATAGAGAAGGCGGTTTATTTCTGTTGCACTGGTCTGGGAGTCACCTCCACCGGACGTTATCCGGCATCCTGCCCTGTGAAGCCCGGACTTTCCTCGTCTGCACCCTTTCGTCTGTACAGCCGCGATCACCTGGCCTGCTTGCGCAAAAGCTATTTTAACACGGTTTACTCAAGATGTAAAGAAAGATTTCTATACGTCAAAACAGCTTCCTCCTACAAATTCTCTTAAAATGGAATTATGGGGAACCGCCTCGCTTGGAACTGCTACAAAATAGTCCAGGAACTTCAGGAGACGTTTTGCCTCCACATATTCCGGCTCCTTCTGATCAATTCCAAACAGGAGAGGTTCTGCATAAAGCTTCAGACATGCCAGCTCATATACCAGAGCTGAATTAAACATTACATCCGCCTGTTCCTGGAACGGAAAAATATTCGCCTCCTCGCCTCTGCGCACAGAAGGCCAGCGGGCAATGGTTTCCTTTGCTGAGATGCCTCTTGTCCGGGCGTCCCTGACGATCCTGCGGATCAGCCGTCCGTCTGTGGTAGGGATCCGGTTATGCTCGTCAATATTCAGCTGCGTCAGAGCGCTGATGTAGATTTTAAACTTGTTTTCCATCGGAAGCCCATAGCTTAATCTGTCGTTCAGCCCGTGGATACCTTCGATCACAAGCACGTCTTCTTTCCCCAGCTTAAGAAAATCTCCTCTGTATTCCCTCATGCCGGTTTTGAAATTGTATACCGGAAGCTCCACTCTCTCGCCGCTTAAAAGCGCCAGCATGTCTTTATTAAACTGCTCTACGTCAATGGCTTCCAGACATTCGTAGTTCTTTTCTCCAAACTCATCCAGAGGGGTGTTCTCTCTGTTCACAAAATAATTATCCACGGCAATGGGATGAGGCCGCATGCCATGGGCTCTCAGCTGAATACTCAGTCTGTGAGAAAACGTTGTTTTTCCTGAAGAAGAAGGACCGGCGATCATGACAAATTTTTTATTGCCGGCTTCTGCGATCCTTTCTGCAATCCCGGAAATCTTTGCCTCCTGAAGAGCCTCCTGAACCAGAAGGATATTCTGGATCCCCTCGCCTGTGATCCTGTCATTCAGATCTCCCACACAGGCAATATCCAGTTTTTCCACCCATTCCTGAGATTCTTTCTGAACCCGAAAGATTTTTTCCTCAGGCGCAAAAGGCGGGATCTCATCCGGTCTGTTCCTTTCCGGAAGTTCCAGTACAAAGCCTTCGTCATAAGACTTCAGATCAAAATATCTGAGATAACCGGTATGGCTTGCCATATATCCGTAAAAGTAATCCTCATAATTCCCAATACTGTAAAGGTTTACCCTGGATACTCTCCGATAGCGAAAAAGCTGCTCTTTGTCATACATCCCGTGTTTATGGAAAAGCTCGACCGCTTCATGGGTACTGACAGAACGCTTTTGGATGGGAAGGTTTGCCTCTGCAAGCTCATGCATCCTGGCCTTTACCCGATCCAGAAACTCCTGGTCAGGGGCTGTACTTTGCTTTATGGTAAAATAATATCCGGAGCCTACCGAATAATGGATCACCACATTGTCTGCGCCATCCTTGCCCGCAACATCATAAATCGCTTTTAAAAGAAGCATGCACACACTTCTTTTATAGGTCTCATGTCCAATACTGTCCTTTGTTGTCACAAGCTCCAGCCTGCAGTCCTTCTTCAGCTTCTTGTGCAGTTCTTCCAGCTTCCCGTTGACTGTCACAAGGATCACGGGAGCATCCCAGAGTTCCCGGAAGTCTTTTACAATCTCTCCATACGCAGTTCCCTGTGGATACTCTTTTACTGTCCCGCCGAGTTCGACCTTTCGCATATTCTGTTCCATAAAGCCTCCGCCTCCTGTCCTTCGCTCTCCGCAGCCTTTCAGGCTCTGTGAATTTTAGGTTATAATAAAGTATATGGGCTTACTATACGGGCGCATGAAACCTTCAGCTCCGGAAATTCTGCTGAAAGCTTCCTGCTTACTGCTTCCATAAAAATATATTCTGTTCCGTAATGTCCGGCATCGATCACTGCCAGCCCCTGCGCTGTGGCATCAATTCCTGTATGGTGGTCAATGTCTCCTGTAATATAGACCTGGGCGCCCTTTTTCAGCGCATCCGGAATCATGCTTTTTCCGCTGCCTGTACATACCGCTGCTGTTTCTACCATCTGTTCCGGCTCACCATAAAGCCTTACGTCATTCAGGGACAGCGCCTCCTTTACATAAAGAGCACATTCTTTAAGGCTCATTGGTTCAGGAAGTTTTCCCACGCGTCCGAACCCCTGCGGCCTCTGCTCTGTTTCTGCTGTCACAGAAAGAACCTGACGTTCTTTCAGTTTCAGATAATCCGCGCTGAGTTCTGCCATTCCCATTACATCATAATTGGTGTGCATGGCAAAATACGAAATATTATGGCGGATCAGTGACAGCACCTTTCTGCCTGTAAAATCGTGATTATTGATCTTTTTCATGCCACGGAAAATCATTGGATGATGAGTAATGATCATATCCGCCTGCGCTTTCACAGCTTCCTCCAGCACAGCCTCCGTAAGATCCAGAGCAAGAAACACATGATGTACCTCCTGCCCGTCATCTCCTACCAGAAGTCCTACATTGTCCCAGTCTTCTGCCATGTTTCCGGGATATTCTCCCTCCAGCCAGTCTGTCAGTTCTCTAACCTTCATATCGTCTTAAAGCGGTAAGGATCTTCCGCTTTTCCTCCTCTACTTCCTGTCTGCGCTGTCCTGCCGAAGCTCCCGGAGCATCCTTCAGGCGCTCAAGGATCTCCTTTCGGATCCTGAGTTCCCGTTCCAGATACTGTCTCAGAACCGGATGACATTTTTCCAGAAGAAACTTTCCGAATTCCAGCTCTTCTTCTGTCCACTCTCTGTCTGCTTTTCCGGGAACAGCCTTCATCAACGGATAAAATTTTCCCTCTTCAAGAACCATTTCTTCATTTACAATATGGTATCCATTTTCAAAAAGAAATTTCCTTACATGAGGAATGTCTGACTGGGGCTGAAGGATCAGCTCCCGGAAGCCCTTTCGGGTTTCTTCTCCCTCTGTCAGGATTTTTTCCATCAGAGGGCCTCCCATTCCGGCAATCACAAGAGTGTCCCCCTCTTCTTTGCCGATTTCCTTCAATCCGTCAGAAAGTCTTGTTTCTATGTAGTTATCCAGTCCATACTGATGAATATGCTCCCTGGCTCTGGACAAAGGTCCTTTCCCCACATCTGCGGCGATCGCCCGGGGAATCTTTTTTTCAAATATCAGGTATACCGGCAGATATCCATGATCGCATCCCACATCTACCAGCCGGTTTCCTTCCGTCACCATCTCTGCAATGGCAGACAGTCTCAATGATAACTGCATGTCCTGCTCCTTAATCCAGATAATCCTTCAGCTTGCGGCTGCGACTTGGATGACGGAGCTTGCGCAGCGCCTTTGCCTCAATCTGACGGATACGCTCTCTGGTAACATTAAATTCTTTTCCCACCTCTTCCAGAGTGCGGGCGCGTCCGTCATCAAGACCGAATCTGAGACGAAGAACCTTCTGCTCTCTTTCTGTCAGGGTTCCGAGGACCTCGATCAGCTGCTCCTTTAAAAGAGTAAAGGCTGCAGCGTCTGCCGGAACCGGGACATTATCATCCTGGATAAAGTCACCAAGATGGCTGTCCTCTTCCTCACCGATCGGTGTTTCCAGAGAAACCGGCTCCTGGGAGATCTTCAGGATCTCGCGTACACGGTCCACAGACATATCCATTTCTTCTGCGATCTCCTCCGGACTTGGTTCGCGTCCAAGCTCCTGAAGCAGCTGACGGGAAACACGGATAAGCTTATTGATGGTCTCTACCATATGAACCGGAATACGAATGGTTCTGGCCTGGTCTGCAATGGCTCTTGTGATAGCCTGGCGGATCCACCAGGTAGCATAGGTACTGAATTTATATCCTTTGCGGTAATCAAACTTTTCTACCGCCTTGATAAGACCCAGATTTCCTTCCTGGATAAGATCAAGGAAAAGCATTCCTCTTCCCACATAGCGCTTTGCAATGCTGACAACAAGACGAAGATTTGCTTCTGCAAGACGTTTCTTTGCATTTTCATCGCCTTTTTCCATTCGCTGCGCAAGCTCGATCTCCTCGTCTGCAGTCAGAAGACTGACCTTACCGATCTCCTTCAGATACATGCGGACAGGATCCTCTATGCTGACGCCTTCCGGAACAGAAAGATCGATCTTGTCAAGCTCCACCTCTTCCTCGTCGTCCAACTTGTCAATGTCCATGTCGTCATCCAGGATCAGTTCCTCGTCATTTCCTGTAATGCGGAGCACATCTACCCCACTTGCTTCAAGAAAGTCAAACACCTTTTCCATCTGGTCCACTTCCAGATTCTGATCCTTAAAAAAGTCATTGATCTCCTGATATTCCAGCACATTTTTTTTCTTTTTGGCAAGCTCCAGAAGTTCTACCAGTTTCTCACTGAATTTACCCATATTCATTTCCATAGGTGCTTAATCCCTCCATATAGTGTTTATATTTTATCCTTATTCAAAAGAAATATGCAGTTCCCGGCGTTTTCTGCCAAGATCCTCCAGTTCTTTTTTTGCTTTTACAAGCTTCTGCAGACCCTGAAGATCGGACGGATCCCAGTTTCTGTTCTTTTCCGCAAGGCTTTCCTGCTTGATTCGGAGAAGCGTGTCCGCAAATGCCTGATCCTGTTCCTGCTGCGTTTCCAGATGAATTGTGGCATTAAATAAAGAAGCCACCTCTCTCTGTTCCTCGCTGTCCGGGAAGCTGTTCAGAAGTCTTGCAGGATTTATTTCGCCCTCTTCTCTCTGCTGAAACAGCATCTGAGCCACCTCCCGGTAAAGGGGAACAACAAAATCCTCCGGAGTCAGATACTGGGCTACCTTGTCAAATATCTTCGGATAAGTGACAAGCCAGGTAAGCATAAGCTTCTGGGAAGTGTCTGACGCCGACTCCTTTTTCTTTTTTTCCGGCGAACCGGATTTCGGCTGAGTCCGGTGCTCTGCAGGAGTCCCCTTTAAAGCCAGCGTATTCACACGCTTTCTCAAATCCTCACTGCTGATCCCATAACGTCCTCTGTATATTTTAACGACAGCGTCGATGTAAAGATTTCGTTCCAGCTCATCCTTCAGTTCCAGAAGCATCTGTGCACACCGCTCAAAAAACTGATTCTGACCCTGAGGATCATTCATGGAAAATTCGTTTTCCGCCACCTCAACCCGGAACAGAAAGCTGTCCCTGGCCTCTTCAAGCCTCTGTTCAAAGGCCTCCGGTCCCATATTCCGGATAAATTCATCCGGATCCTTATAGGGCTTCAGACTGACAACTCTGGAATTTACCCCTGCCTCCCGAAGGATCGGAATTCCCCTGAGCGCCGCCCGGATTCCCGCTTCATCACTGTCATATAAAAGCAGCACTTCCTGAGTATAGCGCTTCAGAAGACTTGCATGTCCTGATGTAAGCGCTGTTCCCAGAGATGCCACCGCGTTGGTAAAGCCAGCCTGGTGCATGGAGATCACATCCATATAGCCCTCGCAGAGGATCAGATATTTTTTCCTTGTGGTCCGGGCAATGTTCAGCCCGTAAAGATTCCTGCTTTTATCAAAAATCTTTGTTTCCGGAGAGTTGAGATATTTAGGCTTCGCATCTCCCATAACGCGTCCGCCAAAGCCAATGACCCTGTTATTTACATCCATGATCGGAAAGATCACCCGGTTCCAGAATTTATCATACATTCCGTGCCGTTCGTCCACATTAAAAAGCCCAGACTCTCTCAGCCGGTCATCCGGATAGCCTTTGGCTTTCAGATAGCGGTACAGGCCTCCGCCGGCCCGGTCCGAATACCCCAGCCCGAACTTTCTCATAGTCTCCTCGCTGAGTCCCCGGTTTTTCAGATAATCAAGACCTGTCTGACCTTTTTCTGTGCGAAGCTGATAATAAAAATACTGCGCCGCCTGTTTATTGATCTCCAGAAGCTCTGCTTTTTCCTGAGCCTTCTGTCTGACTTCTCTGGAGTATTCGATCTTCGGAAGCTCCACCCCCGCCCTGTCTGCCAGATACTTTAAGGCCTCTCCAAAAGTATAATTCTCATACTCCATAATAAAATTAAATACATTCCCTCCTGCTCCGCAGCCAAAGCAGTAATACATCTGTTTGCCGGGCGTTACGGAAAAGGAAGGAGTTTTTTCGTTATGAAAAGGGCACAGACCAAAATAGGAATTTCCCTTTTTTGTAAGTCTTACATATTGGGATACTACGTCTACAATATCATTTTTGCTTCGTACTTCTTCAATGATATCGTCTGAATAGCGCATAGACATCCTCCTCTGTTATTTAATAGCTGTCCCATGACTGAGGTATGTAAATTTCCCGGAACTTTGTCATAGAATACTGATCTGTCATTCCGGAGAGATAATCGCAGACCGCTCTGTCTGTGGACTCTCCTTTTAGAAGCAGATCCCGGTATTCTCTGGACATTGCCTCCGGATGCTCTATATAATACCGATACAGCTCCTTCAGCATATTGATTGCCTTTTTTTCCTCGCGCTTGGCTTCCCGGTGATCATAAACGCTCCGGAACATCAGCTCCCTGAGATCCATAAGCGCTTCCTGTATCTCCTCTGACATCTGGATCCGGTCTCTGTCCATACTGTTTTCTATAATGTCATGTACAAAGGTATTCAGCCGTTCTCTTGTGGTATATCCTAAGAGCATACGCATGGTAACGGGAATATCATCCTCTGTGATGATCCCAGCTCTCTGGGCATCGTCCATATCGTGATGAAGATATGCCAGCTTATCTGAAAACCGTACAACCTGCCCCTCAAGTGTAGATGGATGACCACTGGTACGGTGGTTTAAAATACCGTCAATGACTTCCCATGTAAGATTCAGACCCTCTCCGTTCTTTTCCAGAACCTGCACAACACGGGCACTCTGCCTATAGTGTACAAAGCCACCCGGACTGATCTCATTCAGGGCTTTTTCTCCAGCATGACCAAAGGGTGTGTGTCCCAAATCATGCCCCAATGCAATAGCCTCCACCAGATCTTCATTAAGGCGCAGTGCTTTCGCTAAAGTCCGGGCAATCTGAGAAACTTCAAGTGTATGGGTCAGACGGTTTCTGTAATGGTCCCCCTGAGGAGCAAGAAACACCTGAGTCTTGTCCTTCAGCCTCCGAAACGCCTTACAATGAAGAATCCTGTCTCTGTCCCGCTGGTAAACCGTACGGACATCGCATTCCTCTTCCTGCCTCTCCCTTCCCCGGGAATGGATACTGTGCGAGGCATAAGGACTCAAAAGTTCCAGTTCTCTCTGTTCCATGTTCTCTCTGATATTCATAGGCAATCCCTCCACAGACTGACAAAATACCTCTTATTAATTATATTCTACACAAAGTTTCAAATTCCTCTTTTTTTCAAAAAATAATAGTGGATATTTTTTCCCGACAGGGAAGGATGTTTTTAG
>OHQZ01000859.1_pt1 | contig 9944 bp, 8 predicted proteins | sample 1578281 | NCBI WGS metagenome assembly OHQZ01 (sample SAMEA3879589, study PRJEB24766) | human gut metagenome | biome: human-associated habitat; feature: feces | place: USA | collected 1985/1987
ACGGCATCTTTTACTCTCTTATCAAATGCCATTGGAAGGATATAATCTGCATTTAATTCTTCATCACTAACAAGTCCTGCAATCGCATATGCCGCTGCGATCTTCATCTCATCATTAATCTCAGATGCTCTCACATCAAGCGCACCACGGAAAATTCCTGGGAAACAAAGTACATTGTTTACCTGATTCGGGAAGTCAGATCGTCCCGTAGAAACAACTGCTGCACCTGCTGCTTTCGCTTCCTCAGGGAAAATCTCCGGTGTTGGGTTTGCACATGCAAATACAATCGGATCTTTTGCCATTGTGCGTACCATATCTCCTGTCAGTGTACCCGGTGCTGAAACTCCGATAAATACATCTGCTCCCACCAGCATTTCTGCAAGAGATCCTGATTTCTTATCCGGATTTGTCACCTTGCTCATTTCTTCCTTAACAGGGTTCATACCTGCTGTACGTCCTTCATAAATAGCACCCTTTCTGTCGCAAAGAGTGATGTTCTTAAATCCGGCTGTCAGAAGCAGTCTTGCAATAGAAATGGCTGCGGCACCGGCACCGTTCATGATAATACGAACATCCTCTTTTTTCTTTCCAACAACCTTCAGAGCATTGGTCAGTCCAGCCAGAGTAATAATGGCTGTTCCGTGCTGGTCATCGTGGAAAATCGGGATGTCACATTTTTCTTTCAGTTTCTTCTCAATCTCAAAACATCTTGGAGCAGAGATATCCTCCAGATTCACACCGCCAAAGGAACCTGAGATAAGATAAATCGTATTTACGATTTCATCCACATCCTGGCTCTTGATGCACAGCGGAAACGCATCCACATCACCAAATGCTTTAAAAAGAACACATTTACCCTCCATAACCGGCATTCCAGCTTCCGGTCCGATATCTCCCAGACCAAGAACAGCAGAACCGTCGGTCACAACAAGACACATGTTCCATCTTCTTGTCAGATCATAGGATTTATTTACATCCTTCTGAATCTCCAGACAGGGCTGTGCAACACCAGGGGTATATGCCAGTGAAAGATCATCCTTTGTCTCAACCGGAACAGTTGTTACGACCTCAATCTTTCCTTTCCATTCTTCATGCAGTCTCAGTGATTCTTTTGCGTAATCCATTTTTATTCCTCCTTAGGGATTCTTTTTATTTTTCCGGCAAAAAGCCGGAAAGTTTAATAATTTCCTGTAAAAAATCTGCTGTTTTCAGGCAGCTTATAGTCTTTGAAATATTTATGAAAATCTATTTTCAGATATCCACACAGGTCAGCCAGTTCCACCATGGTGTTATCATTGACCGGAATTCCCTGTTCCCGTCTTTCCTTTTCGGCAAAGATTTCTTTTTCTCCATGGGTATAGATCCGGTCTTTTCCCTCTGCCTTAGGGCTCTCCCGCAAAGCTTCCAGATAATCAGAAAAATGTTTCCGGATTGCTTCCGGATCTCCGAATACAGACGGATCAATAGCAATAAATCCATGACAGATCCCTGTTTTGTCCGGGAAAGTACAGCAATGATCTGAGGTAACTCCCATGGACAGGATCGAACTGAAAATCTCACAGAGCATACCATATCCGTATCCTTTGTGGCTTCCGCTAACTTCCTCATTTCCACCCAGCGGCATAATGCCGCCGCCTTTTTTGGCAACAATATTTGCAAGTACGTCCGGTGCATCTGTGCTTGCATGACCATTTTTGTCAAGAGCCCAGCCTTCCGGAAGAGGCTTGTCCATTTTATTATACATTTCCAGCTTTCCTCTGGTCACTACTGTGGTAGAGCAGTCAAAGAAAAACGGATAAGGATCTGCCGGCATTGCCACTGCGATCGGATTTGAGCCCAGCATGGCCTTTTTGCCAAATGTAGGTACCATAATGGCTTCTGAGTTGGTACATGCCATACCGATCAGTCCCTGACTGCATGCCATTTTTGCATAATAGCCTGCAATTCCAAAATGATTGGACTCCCGGACGCTTACCATTCCGATACCTGTTTTCTTTGCCTTGTCAATTGCTTTATTCATAGCAAAAATACTGATCAGCTGTCCCATTCCATTATGTCCGTCGATCACTGCAGAAACCGGTGTTTCAAACACGATCTCCGGCTTTGACTGAGGATGGATCGTTCCCTTTTCAATACCTTTATGATAGCGGACCATTCTCTGCATTCCATGACTTTCAATCCCGTAAAGATCGGCAGTCAGAAGTACGTCTTTGATTTCCCCACTCTCCTCTTCACTAAAACCAAAAGCCTTAAATACATCTGTGCAGAATTGATTCAGTGTGTCGTATGACCATTTTACATATCCCATAAAATCATCCTCCCGTTCTGGTGTTTCCAAACTCTTTTTTGGTCAGTCCAATTATCAAGTTAATTATAACATTGGTCTTACCAAACTTCAAGAAGTTTTATTCTTCTACAGGTACGAAAATCATCTGACTTCCAGCATTTCAGCCATGTATTCCTCTACTGTTACCATATGTTCTGACATACATTTTTCTGCTTCCTGGGGATTCCCGTTGATGATCGCCTCCACAAGTCTGCGATGCTGCTCATCCACTGCAGAAGACGACTGGTTTTTTCGCATAATGTACTCACGGGTTCCCGAAATAATGTTTTCCGTCAGATTATCAGCTGCTGAAAGTACACTGAATATCATCGGATTGTCCGCAATACGCGCTATCTTCTGATGAAGCTCCTTATCAAGCTGTCCCCGTTCTTTTTCATCCTCTGCTGCATCCAGCCTTGCAATGATCATCCACAGCTCCGCTGCATCCAAAGGCGTACATTTCTTAGCTGCCAGAATGGCATTTTCTCTTTCCAGCGCGGCACGAAGCTGCTGGTTCTGACGTATACGGCCATTATTCAGCTGAAACAGCACAGACAAAGGTCCAATCAGCCAGGTTTCCAGATCCTCTGTAATATAATTCCCGCCTCCCGGTACGGATTTCAGGATTCCCAAAAGTTCCAGTGCACGCAGTGCCTCTCTGAGGGCAGCTCTGGAAACCCCCATGGTCTCCGCCATGGTTCTCTCGGCAGGCAGGACTGCTCCCGGCTTCAGTTTTCCACTCTGTATATTCTCAATAATCTGTTTTAGAATTCCGTTAAATGGTCTCTCTTCCCCTATCTCTTTAAACATATGACTCCTTTTGATCCTGATTTCTGAAATATATGCATACAGAAAAAGACCCGTCTGCATACATCAAGTATAACATTACGGGTCTCTATAAAGCAAGTATTTATGCTGGGTCAGATCCTGCTTTTCGCGTTACTGAATAGCTGCCTTCTTCACCTGTGCAAGGGCTTTTGCCACTGCAGGAATAGAAATAACAATAATGGTGATCACAGCCTCTGCCAGCAGAAAGCTGTAGTTGTAAGCAATTGGATAGACTGCGGTAAGCGCCTTAGGAAAGTTCTCCGGCATGTAGTCCATCCAGTAAAGATAACCTCCCAGAGCATGAAAAGCGCCTCTGGCAATTACGGCTGCAATGTAGCCCTTGAGCAGACCATGGCTACTTTTTGCAAAAAATCCGGCAATTCCCAGTGCTGCAAAAGCAAGAACGTAATCACAGCATACCTGGAAGAAAGAAAGAACATAAGGTTCCTGGATAAACTGCAGGATTCCATAGGCTAATCCCACCATAATTCCTGTTTTCGGTCCGTACCAGTTGGCTGTCAGCACGATAAAGAGCATACTGCATAAGGTTACGCTTCCTCCCCAGGGCATATTAAAAATCTTCAGATAAGAAGTTACAAAAGCAAGCGCCATTGCCACCGCACAAAATACCAGCTGCTTGGCAGACATTTTTTTACCTTCGGAATTTTTCCCTGCAAAAAAGATTGCAAGTCCAAACAGCACGATTCCCGCAAGGATGCAGACCGCATATCCGGCCGCAGTCAGTCCTCCTTCTGCATTGACCATAAAGTTAAACATAAAAAAACCTCCTTCATCTTCGATTGAAGACAAAGGAGAACGAAATCTCGTATTCAGCGCATACCTACGTTGGCATTATCCAAATCAGGTTACGGGTCGAAGTTTCCAACTTCCTCTCAGCCTGTATCACAAGCTCCCCTGTCGACAATCTTTATATGATTTTTTGCAGGATTTCCTGCAACGGGTTTATTATATACCTCTGTTCGTCAAAAATCAATGCATTTCTTTCATAATGAAATCTCGATCTGAAACTCTCTTTTCAGGATATCCTGGAGTTCTTTTGCAGATGTTATCTCAGATACAGCCTTTCCATTCTGCCCCCGAAAGGTAAACTGATTTCCATCAATGGAAACAGGGCCATACGGCGTGATCTTCTGAACGATCATTTTATCGTAGAACATAGAACCTTCCCGACACATAGCCTCATTCGCCGGATCAAAATCTACAGGTGCACTGGGAATTTCAGACACCATAAAGATTTTTATCGGTTCCTGCTGTCCTTCTTTTTTTGCCTGATACCAGAAATTCAGCCACCCGAAGCACTCCCGCTCAAAATAAAAGCTTCCAAACTCCGTCTCTGTAACAGCACCGATTTCCATCAGTGCAGCCCGGGTACAGGCAATCCCCCCATATCCTACATCACAGAAATATTTCTTATCATCAAAGCACACCACACTTGCTCTGTGTGTAGGCATTCGAAGTCCCGGACGTCTCAGAACCCGGCAGGCTACCGGATAAGCCTGAAATCCAATTCCTCGAAGAAGCCCCAGAAGCAGTGCATTTAATTCAAAGCAATAGCCGCCTCTGTTTCCCGGAACAATCTTATTATAAACACTTTTCAGATCTGTCGGGATCAGCTTATGCTTTCTTACCAGATCCAGATTTTCAAAAGGAATCTTTTCCAGATGTGTCCGGATCAGATGATCCAGAAATTCCAGAGAAAGATTCTGGGGCCACGAAAGCCCCAGTCTCTTAAGATAAGCAGTACACTGCTCTTTATTCAGCCACTCAAATGATTCTTCAAGCATATATCTGCCCCTTATTGCATCACGTTCTCTTAAATACAGCCAATCATATCTTCTTCCTTATATGGTCGTCTGGCCTCTGCAGTATTAAGCAACAAGCTCTTTTGCTTTCTTTGCACAGGAAGCGGCATCTTCTGTGTAAGCGTCTGCGCCGATCTCATCAGCAAAAGCCTGAGTGATAGGAGCTCCGCCAACCATAACCTTAATGTTGGAGCGGAAAGCAGACTCATTAAGAAGTGTTACAGCCTCTCTTAAAGCCGGCATGGTTGTTGTCAGAAGCGCAGAACAGCAAACGATCTTAGTGTCAGGATTTGCCTCATATGCCTCTACAAATTTTTCCTTCGGAACATCTACGCCAAGATCGATCACCTCAAAGCCTGCAGACTCAAGCATCATACTTACAAGGTTCTTGCCGATATCATGAAGATCACCTGCAACTGTTCCGATAATAACCTTTCCGGCAGCGCCTGCAGCACCTGTTGCCAGATGAGGTTTCAGAACCTCTACACCTTTTTTCATTGCTCTTGCAGCTACCAGCATCTCCGGTACGAAGATCTCGCCATTTTTAAATTTCTCACCAACAGCATCCATTGCCTTGATCATTCCTTCATTTAAGATCTCTGTAGGATCACATCCTGCATCAAGAGCCTCCTGAACTGCCGCTGCGATAAGTTTTGCTTTTCCTTTTTCTACTAATTTATAAAAATCCTCCTTAAAATTTTAAATTTAATATGTTTTTACTTCATTATTATCTGTTTTACTTTTTCGGTCCAAAAATACCTTCACGATAAGCACTGATGTATTCCATACAATAATCATCCTGTCCCAGAAGAGCTTCTGTTGCATAGATCACACCCATCATATCCCTGTTTGTAGGATCTAAGATAGCGCTGTCCAGACCTGCATTCATTGCCAGAACTGTAAATCCAAGATTTACCATTTTACGAACCGGAAGGTTAAAAGAAATGTTGCTGACTGCTGCTGTAATATGGATACTTGGATACTGTTTACGGATAGTACTGATAACTTCCACATTCATTGCAATTCCATCCTCTGATGTGCAAAGCATCTCAACAAGAGGATCAATATGCATACGGCTTGGGCTGATTCCGTATTCTTTTGCCTTTGCCATGATCTTTTCAAATACCTTCAAACGGTCTTCGGCACATTTCGGAATACCGGTATCATCAGAAAGAAGACAGATTACTTCCCATTTTGTATCTGCGATCAGAGGGAACAATACGTCAATCTTATTTCCCTCTCCGGATACTGAATTGATGAGTCCCGGACGTTTGCAGTATGGAAATACCTGTGCCAGCACTTCCGCACTTGGACTGTCAACCGAAATCGGAAGATCGCTTACTTCCTGGATACAGTCAATCATCCATTTCAGAGTTTCTACTTCTTCCTCGGGAACAGATGCACAGCAGTCGATGTATGTTGCGCCAGCTTCATCCTGCATCCTTGCTCTCTCTTTAATAAATTCCGCATCGCGGCGGGCAATGGCATCTGCCACAACAGGAATCGAACCATTAATTTTTTCCCCAATAATTATCATGTGTAAATCCCTCCTGCTTTTTCACTGATTTCAGTATACCAGAGTCTCCTCTCCTCATCTATTTTCAAAAACGTCTATTTTACATTGTGTTTTCATACATTTTGTACAAATCATATGTTTGTTTTTTCTTGTATATAGGCATTATTTCCAGTATAATGGAATCGAAAGGAGAAATACCATGAAACTGAGCGCTCAACTTATTGTTTATCACCTGCGTCAGAGCTTTCCTCTTACCGCATCTTCCTGGCTTTCCTACGAGCCCCATCTGGAATATCCGGTTTTTTATCAGTCACCGGAAAGCCTTGCTGACGGAAAAATATATCTGACAGATGACACTGACTTTCTCATACCTTCTCATCATCTGTCCAAAACACTTGTAATCCTTATCGGAGGCTCCCGCTATCTGGAGGAAGAAGACTATCCAAACCTGTGCATTTTGAAGGAAGCCGTCTCTCCTGCCAGAGTTCTTTCCGTCCTTCAGGAGATTTTTCAAAAATACGAAAAATGGAACCAGGAGCTTTTTCAGCTGATACTGGAGCAAAGCTCGGTTCAGAAGCTGATTGATGCTACAAAAACGATCATCCCTAATCCCATGGCAATCATCGGTCTTGATTTTACACTGATCGCATCCAGAGATTATCCCGATCCTGATACAGAATTGAAAGACGCAATCTTCGGCTCTACAGAGGAAACCCAAAATATTGTCAACTCACTGAAGCATGATATTAATTATACGGAAGCCCAGTATCGTACCGGTTATTTTTATTATCCGGGCAACCATACCGCGCCGCCGTCTCTCTGTGTAAATATCCGCCGTTCAGGAAAAACCGGATACCGGCTGCTCATTCGTCCCGGAGAAATCCCTCTGGACGACACGTTTGGTTTTATCGCAGAACATCTGGCATCTCTCATATCTCACATTCTTTCTACCAAAGCTGTGCCGGAACGTGATGCATTATACCCGCTCCATCAGATTTTCCACAATCTTCTGACTAATCCCAAGGCAGATTATGTGGAAATCAGCCATCAGCTTACCGAAAACGGCTGGATGTCAGCTCATTCCTACCAGTGTATCCTGATCAAAACAGGAATCCTGGACTGGAAAAATCTGACTCTGAAATCCATATGCAGCTATATAGAAAATTTTATTCCCGCTTCCTGTGCTCTGGAGCATCGTGGAAACGTGGTTGTTTATATCAATCTGAATCTGTGTGAGCTTACGCTGGATGAAATATCCCAGAAGCTTGCAGGCTTTATCCGCGACAGTCTTTTAAATGCCGGATACAGCAGAGTGATGCTTGGTCACTTTAATTTTCAGAGACAGTACGTACAGGCTTCTATTTCCATCCAGGTGGGATCCCGGAAAAATCCCACCTCCTGGATCCATCATTTTAATGACATTGCCCTGCCATATATCCTTGAGCAGATTACATCAAAGCTCCCTGCTTACATGATCTGCCATGAAAAGCTGCTGAAACTGAAATATCAGGACGAAGAAACCGATTCTCAGCTTTATGAAACTTTGCGTGCCTACCTTCAAAACCAGCAAAGCGCAACAAAAACGGCTGCGGCACTTTATATTCACCGCAGCACGTTTCTTTACCGTCTTGAAAAAATAGAAAAGTTATTGAAATCAGATCTCAGCGATCCCGATGAACAGCTTTATCTGATGCTGTCTTTCTATCTGATGGATCAGGAAGAAAGATCAAAGAAATAACAGGAGGTATAGGCTATGGTATCCGGTCCGTAGTAGTATTTCATCTGGTTTTTTGTACAGATGTCACTGACCAGGATTCCATATGCCTCCATGGAAGAAATTCTTTTTTCCGGATGTCTGCATGGTATCTCCGGATAAGTGCACTCTTTACATAGTGTACAGGTTCCTGCCCCCAGAGGCAGAACCTCCGGACAGATTTCCCGGAGCTTTTCGGCAGTTTCAAGAAAACGCTTCTTATGGCGTTCTTCCGTTTCCTTAATGCCTTCCCAGTCCATACTGTCTTCCAGTTCTCCTACAGTTTGTACAAGAACTCCTTTTTGATATCGGGAAAGATTTTTTCTGCAGTCCTCAAGGCTTCCACAGCCTGGAGGACATGCCCAGTTTTTACCATACATTCCGCAATTTCCGTTCTGACACATTTCCCTCACTTCATTCATGAGTTCTACTGTTTCCATATGGATTCTTTCTGTATGAGAAAAGCCAGCTGCTTCTATGATCTCTGTTATTTTTTTTAAATCATCCATCAATCATCTTCCTCCGGAAATCCCATTTCATCTACATAAACTTCCTGAAATCCCATATCAAGCGCCAGTTCTACAAATTCTGTTTTTTTTGCCAGACTCCTGCTTCTTTCGAACTGTCTGCAGTTTAAAGCTGCTATCCTTGCTCCCTCGCCGGCAGCATTCCCAATAGAGACAATCCTGCCTTCCAGTTCCGGCGGCAGCATTCCAATAGCACAGGCGCTTGCAGGATCCAGATAGTTTCCAAACGCTCCGGCAATCAGCACTCTTCCGATATCCTTTATCTGAATGCCTCTTCTCTGACAGAGAATCTGTATCCCTGCTGCAATCGCCGCCTTGGCAAGCTGAAGCTCCCGGATGTCTCTCTGATTCAGGAATACCCGATCTGTAAGATAACAGGTTTCCTCCATTCTTCCTGTCTCATCTATCTTACCAAGTTTCAGCAGAGCTGCCACACCGTCCAGAAGTCCGGATCCACATATTCCTGATGCCTCTCCATCTCCGATCACGTGACATTTGATCTCTCCGTTTTCCAGAGACACATGATCAATCGCCCCGGTACTGCCTCTCATCCCACAGGTTATTTTAGCTCCTTCAAAAGCCGGTCCTGCCGCTGTAGAACAGGAAATAAGTCCCTCTCTATTACCAAGAACAAGTTCTCCGTTTGTACCAATATCCACAAGAAGAGTCATCTCCTCACAGGTATCCAGATCGGATGCCACAAGACATCCCACTGTATCTGCTCCTACAAACCCACCGATATTCGGAAGCCACCAAAGCTGTGCCCCAGGATAAACATGAAGGTCGTAATCAGCCGCCTTCAATTCCAGCGCCTCTGTGACTGCCGGAGTATAGGGAGCAAGCGCAAGAGTCTTTGTGGAGATTCCCAAAAACAAATGATGCATACAGGAATTTCCCACCATAACAACACGGACAATCTCTTCCGGCACTCTGCCGCATTCTCTGGCCGTTTCTCTAAAAAGTGTGTTTACCGTATTTCTGATACAGCTGCTCATGCTATCTGAACCATTCTCCATGGCATAGCTGCATCGATTGACTACATCTGCACCAAACTGACGCTGAGGATTCAGCGCACTCCGGGTACCTAGGAGTTTTCCTGTTTTTCCATCCATCAGGTAAACTACTACGGACGTGGATCCCACATCTACAGCTCCCAGAAGCGGATCCTCCA
>OHQZ01000862.1_pt1 | contig 9919 bp, 7 predicted proteins | sample 1578281 | NCBI WGS metagenome assembly OHQZ01 (sample SAMEA3879589, study PRJEB24766) | human gut metagenome | biome: human-associated habitat; feature: feces | place: USA | collected 1985/1987
AGCTGATTTGCTTCCCTTTCGGATGTCATTCGGCTGACATTATTTCTAGCCTCCTGTACACTCCGACCAAACATTCTAATGTTTTCAGAACCAAGACCAGCTCTGTATCTACCCTCAAGCGCATTTCTTATAATATCCGCACTGCGCCTATCATTTGGCATATCAAGCAATTCTGAGATATAATCTGTTATTTCATCAAAATCGCCTTTCCGTGCTTTCTTCCTGTAATTGGGAATACCACCAACATCAACCATCCTACTAAGAAAAGTTTTAAAATCATTTTCTATGGCAGTAAGTTGTTCTTCAGTTGCGGCAGTATACGTCTTAGAAAGCATTTCGTTAAACTGACCAATATCTGTTGAGAATGGAGAAAGTTTCTCGTACTCAAGATCAGATTTATGCTTTTCTTTAATCTCAGATAATGTCCTATACACACCCCCATTGTAGTCAAAAGCAAATTCTTCTTTGCCAGTTAATGCGGATGCAATCTGTCTAAGATATGTCGGTATTACATCATTAATAGTTCTATGTGTTATACCATCGAATGGTACTGGGCCTTTTTCATAATTTCTTTTATCCACTCTGGTATTCATCTTATTACGAATACCAAATATACTAGCCAACGCACTAAGTACAGGATTAGAACTGTCTTCTTGGCTACCAAGTTTAGTCAATGCAGTTATAGCAAATTCACCAACGGACCTATCAAATTCCTTCATAGAACGCTGAACCATGTTTGGGATGAACTGTTCAGCAATATTCTTTGCTATACTCCTAAGCGGAATTTGAACAATACTGCCAAGAGTGTCAGTCTGCTCAAACAACATATTCTTTACTTGAGATGCAACGAAGTCATTATCAACCCAATTACCAAAATTCTTTTTAATGAATTTTTTGTAATCAGAGATACTTATTGTACCACCAGAAAACATGTCAAGTACATTAGGTACATCTTTTGCATCTCTAATGGCACTGGCTGCTGCCCCGACAGCAGTTTGCTGTTTAATTATGTCAAGGGAATCAGCCATTCTAGTATACAATGCCAATGAATCATCGTAATATTTACCAGATATTGCAGAAAATTTATCGATTGATGATGCAATAGTAGTTCCCGTATCAGATATTGTCTGATTTATGACGGTCATACCTTTATTGACATCGTTACCAATCCTATTCATTATTGCCAAGCTTACCTGTGTATTAGCCTTTCCTGCATCGACTAATATACCAACGCCTTTAGCTGTTACTTGTGTTTGTAATTCAGTTGCCTTTACAATAGCGCTATCAGGCCCAATATTATTGACCAGCGTAATCCGTGTTGCTTCGTTTCGACCTTTATGAGAACGATTTATACTGACAGACGCTCCGTCGTCATCAGATTCAAGATTAGCATCAAAATCTTCAGTATCATCAAAATCGTCATCGAATCCAAAGTCAAAATCATCGTCATCGAATTCCATGGCCTTTTCAGCATATGCCAATTCCCGACTTCTATTATAAAAGTCACCAGATTTAAAGTCGGCAATGGTATTCTGAATTGCTTCTTTAGTCAACTGTCCATATATAGATTCGTTGAAAGCTGACTTAAGTTTTCCTCGTTGAGTGCCTAAGTTCCTAATTGAGTCTTTGATGTCTGTCGCTGATTGTGCCGCCGATTGCCCTAACTCCACTGTATTGGGCATCATATCTTTAATGATGTCCATGGATGAGTATCCAACCGATTTTATAGCATTGGACAACCAAGACCCAGCTTTTACTGGAACTCGTCGACTAGATTTTCTACCCTTTTGGAGTAGTCGTTCTAAGTCTTTCATGTTACTAGCCATTTGCTCTATCTCCTTCCTTGATTAGTTAATCACTTGTGGAAGATAGGGTTGGCTGGTTTAAAACAATAAAAAGATAGGGATATGCTATGGCATATCCCTATCTTACAAAAAAATATATGATGCTGGTGGGATATCGTCATTATCCCACCAGCATCATAACGCTGCTTTTCTTTATATATTTATGCCTGCTTATGCTTACGGTTGTCCGGGCACTTGGACTTAACCCTGTACCGACGATGCTCATCATATACGGATGTAACCTTAACACCAGGCTGTTTTGGTACCAGAGATGAACGTGTGGTTGGTTCTTTGATTTCCTCAATGTAAATTGAACCCTGAAGGTCCTCTCTCCTGCCAAACGCAAACACGCGGCCGGTGTCAAGGAACTCCTCAATCATATCACCCACAACCGGATACAGTGGAAGAGTGCTGAACTGATGATTCTCAATCAGTTTTGCAGTCTCTGCCGCATCCAGACCTGCGTCTTTTGCAATTCCGCCAATCATTGTCTTTCTCAAATCCCTAACCGGGGTAGTCTGAATCATATTCGGCTCACCGTTGTGCTCAGAATATACTGTATCCCGGTAATCCGGGTCGTTCAGAAGTGCCGTACCAATTTCATTAAATAATTTTTTATTTTTAGTCCTCTTTGGACTTGCACCATTAGCTGGTGCGGCTGCTTTGATTAATTCTGCTTTAGCCTCAGCAAATTTTCCCATTGCTAGAACCTCCTTAGTTTTTATAATATTCGGTTATTCGAGTGTTATATGCATAATTATTTATTATGCACAAATATCATACTTTTCAGACTTATTACAAAACAGAATAGTCATCATCATAAGGATCTGGCTCTTCTTTAATCCTATTCCTACCTCTAACATTTTCAAACACTCTCAAATCATGCTCTGTTAAATATTTCTCAGCTGGTATACTCTCACTGTACAATCTTCCAGTTCTATAAATAGAATATTGGCAACCAGAGCACTCATATTCGTTAAACTGTGAACACATTTCACATTCCGTGCAGTTGTCGCATATTTCGGGGTCATACTTATCCCCTCTTAACTTAGAACAATACTCACATATATAAGGTTTTTCATCTTCTGCACGAATTTCCCCATCCTCTGAAATTCTTGAGAAAGACTTCTTTATAGGAGCACAATCTTTCGATTCCTGATACCTGGCCTCTTCGTCAGCAGACCTTGCTTTAAATCTTGAATATTTTCTACCGTCATATTTGTCTCTTACAGCCAATTCCAACGGTGGTTCTTTACCCAGCTTAGTATACTCTTCAACTATTGCATCCATTATGATGTCAATATTAAAGCTCTGATAAGTTAAATCTAATGGTTTACCTGTCAACATTTGTATCACCTCCAGCAGTCATATCTTGAGTCATCATCAAATGGGTTCTGAAATAATGATTGGATTTTAAAGAGAGGCTTTGCGCGACATAAAGTTTCGATAGATAATTTTTAAAGAAGCTCTGTTCTTTTTCATCTATAGAAAATTCATCCACGCACTTATGGTATAATATTTCTGCTATTCGTTTAGTATTCGCCAAATCTCCCATTTCTGGATTATTTGCTGGTAATTCCAACTTGATGTGTACATGTCTGTCCATACACACCAACAATCTTTTGTAAGAATCGTGTTTAAATACATCGTCGTTAAATCCCACAAATATCATTTTTTCTAGTACCATTATTCAAACCCTCCTTAATCTTTAAATTCAAAGCACATTTTACCATGATTTAAACACGAAACTATTTCACATCTTGAACAATCATGGTGTGTGATATTATCTTGGCTTACAATCATTACACGCATGGTTTCATCTTCACAACTGATGAAAATTGACATTAACTTAGAATTTCCCAATTTTCGTCTATGCCAACAACCACCTTGTATCTGATATCCTCTGGATATATTTCCAAATACTTTTTCTCTGATGAACTTATTATCAATTCTATCCAATGTGAAAATAATTAACTTAATACATATATTTCGTTTTCTGGCTACTAACACTTTTTCACGAAGCATCCCCATCAATTCAACATCGATTGCTCTGATGTCTGTGAAAAATAAATTTATTGACCTAAGATTACTCTCATTCAACAAAAGAATATCAGCATCTTGAATTACTCGTGGCTGCTATTTTCATTATAATAATTCCTCCTTAGTTTATCATATTTACTTTATAATAATATATACGTAAAATAATAGAACAAGGGACGACAAACCATCCCTTGTTCTATTGTATATTCAATTATTCAAAACTAAAACCTTTTATATCTTTGTGCGTCTCATCTCTCTGTTTAATGATTTCCTTCTTTAAATCATTGTAAGCTTTTTTAACATCTGGGTCCATAGGCTCAAATTTTAAATCCGCTGAACCATCACCATCCACCCAAACGTTGAAACCAGTGGAGTGGCCGATTTGGGAACACACTTCCATCCATGCAAGCATCTTGAGAAACATGCTACTACAATTCTCTGTTTTGACATCTATTTTCATCGATTACCTCCTAATAAAAGTTTTTCTCCAGGATAAATTAACCTTGTTGTCATAAGACAATTATTAATATTGTCAATACTCACATTATACTCATCTGAAATATCCAATTTGGCTCTCAATGAATTAATATCGTACCCGCTTGAACCATATATAACAATATCTCCTGGAGAATAGTACTTATTTGCCTTCAAATACCCATCGTCCGATTCTCCTAAATCAAAGACAGATTCGATTACAGCAAAAAGGTCATCTGAAATTTCAACTGATTCAGATACCTTTTGATTGGAATGGTCCATATACGGATTTTCCCTCCGTGCTTTCTCATTCCAGGATTCTCCGGTGAGAATCTCATATTGTTTTCTCTTTACTTCAATTAAACCTTTGTACATCAGCATTGATGGTTCAATTGATTGGGTACCACGTTGTAATATTGCACTTGGTGCTTGGAGCAATGATATTTCTTCATATGGTCTAAATTCAGTGTAAGGTTCAAATCCTTCAGGAATCATATCTCCAAGAGTTGCCTTATTAGCTGTCTGATGAACCAACTTATCACCATCAGACAACTCATCGAGATAGGTTATAAAGAATTTAAACATAATAGCATCTGTTACATCTTCCCCATCAATTTTACCATATTGGTCTGGTTGCACAACACCAACTGGTCTATTCATTAAACATCCAGCTTTATACGGTGAATTTCCTTTTCCTGGATCAATAGAGTTGAGATGCTTGCTTCTCGACACATCACTAGACTGACAAGTCTTTACCACCTTGGCTAATGATGAAGACATTTCCTCAAGAGACACTGTAGGATAACACAGGATATCATCAATACGGCCATCATATTTAGATGTTATTCTGGTTTTACCTAAACTTACAATAGCTTCATGCAAATCATCTCTGATACCAGCCAATAACTTATTCATTTCTGAATCGTTGTATGATGTTTCAAATCTGATTAACTCGTCACCAACTTTAACAGAAGAACCTATTTTTACAATATAGTCAACGTTAGAGTTCTTACCAATAATCACCTTCTTACACATGGTGATTTCGGATGACATGTCTTTAGATAACTTTTTGGTAAACTGGTCTGAATCCTCATATGTTGCAGGGCTTGACATTATTGCAGTTTTTACCAGTGTACCTATAGTCAATCTATTTCCGAAGAACTCATTATCTTTGTAAAAATATGGGTCGAATGCAAGAATAGCATCTTTCTTAAATGAATCCCCTGCATTAAATGATGTAACCAGCTGATTCTTTAAATACATACCAGCCCCACCATTTTTTGCCATTTTAGGATACAAATCAATACATCTCTTAGTGCCATCTTTGTATTGGATAGTCATAAGCTTCTTTGTATTATCTATCGATAATACCTTACCAGATTGCTTAGCAACCACAGAATAATCATCTGATGTTCTATATTGAATAGTTGCATCCATACCGTTTGAAATTAACATTGGAGATTGTGATTTAACCGGAATAACGTGACCCCTTTGTTTTGTAGCCATTGCTGTACGAACCGGGTCATCGTGAAGAAGTCCACTTGGGTTTAACAATTCAAGAGCAGTTTCAATCTCAACATCTTCAAGCTTATCAAAGTCTTTAGGGTCAGTCAATTCAACCATACCTCTAGCATTGATAATCTTGGGTTCAACAACAAGATGTCTTTCCTTACCACAGTTCTTAGCATTATCTGTAGAAACACCAACGATTCCCATCATAGAATCGTCGTACACACGTTTATCCTGTTTATATGCCTCGTCATTATTCATACCAGCATACCCCTTCATTGAAGCAAGATAATTCATTTTTACTTCAGTCATGGGTCCAAGGTATGGATAGTCTTGCACAGTTGGTAACTTTTGTAATGCCTTGATTACACAATCTGGGTCAACTGACATTTTAACAGGATTACTGTTCCTTGCAGTTGCTCTGTAACGTGCATATGCGATTGACAACTGCTTATATAATATTGCTGCAACAATCTCATTGTTCCTAAGACGATAATTTGAAAAATGTAAGTCAGTTCTATACTGATTATCGGCAAGAAGATTATTAGCATATATAATTAGTGATACTACATCTGTTGGCAATGATAGAATTACTAATAATTTTAAAGTGATTGGGTCTATTAAGAAATCATAGAAGTTTACAAGGGCTCCTGCAATATAACCATCTCCTGTGATTTCCGTCAATATATCAATGTACGATTGCTGATTATCCAAATCAGCAATACTGTAATTCGTAGTCGTGAATGCATTAAGTCCATTAAACATAATGCACGCTTCCATATCGGACATAGGATATCTTAGATAACCATCCTCAAACCTAATATAGATATAATTGTCTTTATTAGACTTTTTATCAACAAATTCGACGTTCTTGTCTCCAAATTTACGAATAACTTGAGTCAATCCCTCGAAGAAACAAAGCAGTACAACAGTTGGTATTTCTTTTCTCATGATGGTTGTGGTGGTGTAGATATACTTCTTTCCTGCACTCATCTGCTTAAACTCATTATATTTATCAGGGTCAACTGTGGTTAAAATGAGGGTAACCATATCAACGTGGTTTGGATTGTTTCTGTCATAATAAATTGGTTCAATCTTAGAACCAACTTTGCTATAACCTATAAGTATCTTATCTAATGTCGATTCAAATTTGTGGTCAGTTTCATCCATAAGTTGCTCTACATTGAACACGAAATGGTATTTGCCAGATATGATAGTATTGTATCTCACTGCAAGATTATCGTATTCAAGACAAGTTAACTCACCTTTGTTTGCTTCGGAGTTATCTCCTCTAACAACAGTCCATGAATTATTTGGAGCTTCAACCAATTTCTTGAATCTCTCAACGTTAGGGTTAAATCGAGTTCCCTTCCGAACAATAGTCAACTTGTTGTAATTTGTATTAATACGTACAGTGTCATTGTCTGTTTTAATTACCGGCATTGCTGTAATCTGTGTCTCAATTGTTTTAGTACCACCATTGATATATAACTTTTGGTCATCAATATATTTCGGTAAATTCACCTTTATGGTATGACGCCGTCTTAACTCATCTTCAAAAACAACAGTGTATGTTTCTTTAAGGTTAAGAGTATCTGAACTATCAGTAGATTTGACACTGACTACGTTCATATCTATGGTTTTTCCATTGAACATCGTAAATACATCGGCTATATCTTTTTCAGCCAGTGTATCATTATATGTCTTTTGGAAATTGTAATATTTCACTTTCTTAATAGGTTCATTTATGGTTGGAGCATCTTCTATTTCAAGTGTTTCAACCTTAGGAATCTCAACATCTTTAACCAATTCCCCTAGAGTACGACTCTTAATCATTATATTTTTCTGTCGTTCTCTTAGTAATTGGTCTCTTTTTGTAGAAGCCCTACTTTTAGTTCCCTTGTTTGAATCTATAATTACTTTGGCCAATTCAGCTTTCAACTGTTCGTCGTCATCAGCATTGTTGATAATAGATGCGACAGTTTCATCGTTTTCATCTGATGCATCTATATCTGCCGCGTTAATTTTTTCTTTAATCGTTTTAACCACTTTTGAATCAGGTGTTACTATGTTAGCCGGCGTACTGTGTATGGTTGTATCGTCCTCCGGGATATCTTTTACCGATTCATCATCACCTTCATCAAATTCAACTGGTATTATATCGTCCACTGTACCGGTAAATGCAGCATTTACTTGATTAGAGATAATTTCATTATCAATCTTATCAATAACTGCGTTTGTACTAACATCCGGTTTAAGTTTGGCGATATAGTTATGAAGACGATTGTAATTCTCTTTAAGCATATCGTTTGTCATATCGAACTTAAGGTAACCTCTTGACGTATAAAACAAAATGTCGTACGTACCCCTATATCGTTCAATCAATTTTGGCCGCTTCTTAAGTAATAAACTTAAATAAGTAAGCATATGATATGAATTTAAAGATTCTTGCCCCTTGTATTCATCCAAATCAATGAATATAGTTTTTCCATCATACATACCTTTGGATGTATTCATGTTTGTTGACATAAGTTTATCCACAGATGTAAAAAATATATCCATCTTTCTTAAATAATTCACTTTGGTCATTTTTGGATGCTGTTTCATAGCATCAATTATCGGGTCAATATCATACACCAAATTATGATATTTGGATTGCTCTAATGTAAAAGGTGTATTAATTCCTTCTACCTTTTCAGTAATTTCAGCTAATCTAATAGCACGTTCATGTCTAGCAATAGACCTAGTCTTGCCCGTGTTCGGTATACCTGGTCCTTTAAATGCTTTAAATAACGACAAGTAATCATAGTAATATGTGTTATACATCTTACCAATATTACTTATTTTGGGATGTCCGTTGTTGAGAATTTTGGCAATCCCATCTAACGAAGTATTCATGAAATATATTATTTTTCCATATCTTCTATCATTCGCATCAAATGGTAGTTTTAATTTGTCTCTGGTGATTCGCATATTAACAACATCTGTCAAATCACGAGCTTCCATAACTGAAACAAATTCCTCATATAGAACTAATTCCATATTTTCTCCTTTCCTATGAACTTATTAGTGTTTTTAATGTTTTTAAATCAACAATTCCGCTAGGGTTAATATTGTTATTCTTTTGATAATCTTTAACTGCCAGCATTGTTTGATAATCATAAAATGATGTTATAAAAAATCCATCGCCCTTATAACCTCGTACCATGAGTTCATATTGTAGCCATCTAACTAGTTCCCCTTTATCGCCGATTTGTGCAATATTGTATGGATTGTGTTTTCCTCTAACAATATCGTATTGAGTCAAACTATACTTGCGTATAAGTTTCATCAATTTTAAAGGAAGGGCTTTGTTTGATTTGTCAGTCAATCTACTGTATGTTGATACACACTCATCTATGTTATTGATATGAATGAGTTCGTCATATTTTGGTTTAATCATAATTCGTTCAACGTAATCGATAACCGATTCTTTCCAAGACGAATATACCCTGTAGTGTACAACATTATTCACAGATTTGCCAGTTATCGTATTAGTAGTATCATTGACGACGTAACTTTCTCCTACTAACAATGGAGGACACTGTACATTGTACAGATTATTTGCATTGATAGCAATATCAGATTTACCCCAATTGCTTAATATTGCAGTATGTGCTATCAAAACGGACGGCATAATTCTACCGTCTAAACAAACTTCATAAACAGCATCTTTTACGAGGTCAATAAATTCATTATTGGACATATTCAACTCCCCCTTTTTTATCTAGTCACAAATATATTATGATTAAATAATTGTGGGAATAACAGTTTTATAATGGGATTAGCCTCCCAGTGAATTCCTGTTTGTGCATTGTATTGGCAGAGACCAAAATAATTGTCTCAGTCATAAGCACATCAAATCATTACGCAATTATAGGAGTGAAATAATTCACTCCTATAATTCAATTCACACAGTAACCCTAATCGTAGATCGACTTTCAATAGGTTATCTCTTCACAAATAGTATTATTCAGGATATGGAGATACGTTTGGTCGTATCTCCATATTTT
>OHQZ01000873.1_pt1 | contig 9779 bp, 7 predicted proteins | sample 1578281 | NCBI WGS metagenome assembly OHQZ01 (sample SAMEA3879589, study PRJEB24766) | human gut metagenome | biome: human-associated habitat; feature: feces | place: USA | collected 1985/1987
TCATCATATTGGTACTGACCTCTGTTGTGTTTAAGTCTTCCGACGCCTGGGTGTTCTATGAATCTGAAGCGGGCGGCAAAAAGAAAAAAGGCTGATCTTAAATAAAACGTGCGCTCCGGCGCGCAGATCGGAGAAGATATGAAACTGAATAAAGGTACGAAAGCCGTGATTTACGCACTGCTGATTCTTGTGGCAGTATACTTCCTTTTTCCTTTTGTATATATGTTTTTCTCCGCATTTAAAACGGAAGCGGAGATCAATGCAATACCGCCGTCCCTGTTTCCGAAGAAATTTTTGTGGAGCAACTTTGTAAATGCATGGCAGTCTCAGGAATTCGGTACATTTTTGAAAAATTCCATATTGGTAACCATCGGAACGACTGTGGGTCAGCTTTTGTCCTGCTCCCTGGTTGCCTATGGGTTTGCCAGATATGAGTTCAAGGGTAAAAATGTGCTGTTCATGATACTTCTTTCCACAATGATGATTCCCTGGGACGTGACGATGATTCCGCAGTATATGGAATTCAAGCTGTTCGGATGGATCAATACGCTGAAACCGCTGATTGTGCCGTCATGGTTTGGCTCGGCTTATTATATTTTCCTGATGCGGCAGTTTTTGATGGGGGTTCCTAAGGATTATGAGGAAGCGGCGCGGATTGACGGGGCCAATGCGTTCCAGATCTATTCCAGGATTTTCATGCCGATTCTCAGGCCGCAGCTTATCCTGGTGGCGGTCCTGAATCTGCTGACGGTATGGAACGATTACCTGGGGCCATTGATTTTCCTGCAGGATCGCAGCAAGTTTACGCTGGCGTTGGGGCTGGCCTCCTTTAAGGGCGTGCATAATACGCAGATTGTCCCCATGCTTTGCATCACGATTATCATGATAATTCCCCCTATTTTAGCATTTATCGGGGCGCAGAAATATATTATAGAAGGAACCAGCGGCTCCATTAAGTAGAGCGGGAGAACAATTCCGGCCGGCCAGAGATGGCCGGCTGTTTTCAAAGAAAAGGAGAAGGGTATGGAATACGGATTGGAAAAAATTCCTTTCAGCAGGTATGGCTCTTATTTTGCCGTTTCGATCAATCAGGAGGATGGCTGCCTGTATCTGCGGGACTTGCATGGCGGAGATGAAACCTGCTCCGATATTTATGAAATGCGGTTCCCGGAAATCGGGGAGAGGCAGCGTTTTATCCGTACGGAATCTGAGCTTATGTGGTTTCGGGAAGGACAGGCGGAATGCTGGCTGAAAATCTGCATGGACAGGGATGGCCGCGTCCATTTCCTGGCGGATGGCCTGGTGCTTGAACTGCATGCCAGAGGAGGCAGATATGATACGCTTGTGCCCCTGGACGAAAGGCGGATGGAACATCATTTTTATAAAAAACAGCGGAAGTTTCTTTTTACCTGTCTGCAAGGGCGGATAACGCAGACACAGCAGTGGGATGTGGTGGGGAGCAGGGATGGCCGCTGCGGACACACTGCGTCCTGGAAAGCTACCGGTGTGTGGGAACAAAGCAGGAATATCCTTCCTATGAGGAAGCCCATAAGGAAACAAAGGAAGCCTTCGATGCCTGGGAACGGCAGTTTCGCGGACCAAACAGGGTTTTTGAGGAGAGCCGCAGGCTGGCCGCTTATCTTACCTGGGCCAATTTCGTCCCGGCAAATGGGTTCCTCACCCACGACGCCATGTATATGTCAAAGAACTGGATGTTTAATATCTGGAGCTGGGATAACTGCTTTGGAGGGATTGCACTGAGCCGTGTGCAGCCAAAGCTGGCATGGGGACAGTTGAAGATTTTTATGGACAATCAGGACAGCTGCGGCGTATATGCGGACTACATAAATGAGGCGGGCGCTTCCTTTAACTGTACCAAGCCTCCTATCCATGCCTGGGCATTTCAGAAAATGAGCGCTCAGAATGCTTTCTTTTTACAGAAGGAAATTCAGGAGGAGGCCTATGAAAGCTTCTGCCGCGTTACGGATTACTGGCTTTGCTGCCGCAGGACGCCGGGAGCCGTGATGCCGGTTTATTTTCACGGAAATGATTCAGGCTGGGACAACGCTTCTGTTTTCCATCGGGGTTTCCCTGTGGAATCCCCGGATTTGAGCGCATTTCTTATCTATCAGATGGATGTGCTTTCCCGTATGGCGCAGGAGCTTCACAGACCGGAGGAAAGTGCGGCATGGAAGAAAAAAGCGGATGAAATGTATGGGCGCTTTTTCGAACGATTTTTTATAAACGGCAGATTGTGCGCATGGTATACGCCTGAACGGCAGCAGATTATGGAAGGTGACAGTCTGTTAATGTATATGCCGCTGCAGATTGCCTATCGGATGGAAAAGAAAACGGCGGATGAACTGGTGCGTCAGATGCTGGAGCGGTTTGAGACGCCGTACGGGCTGGCAACAGAAAACCCCCGGAGTGAATATTACAAAACGGGCGGATACTGGCTGGGGCCTGTCTGGGCGCCGGTTATGTATCTGATGATAGATGCGCTTCGGGACAACGGCTATGAGCAGGAGGCACGCAGGCTGGCGGAGAAATTCTGCCGTGTCACGCAAATCGGGCTGATGAGTGAAAATTATGATCCCTTTACCGGGGATGGCTATGACGATCCGGCTTTTTCCTGGCCCTCCTGCGTTCTCCTGCAGCTGCTGTGGGAATATCCGGATCTGGGAGAGGAGTAAAACGTGAAGGAATACTGGGGAATGCTGGGACTGCTGCTTGTCACAATTATCTGGGGCGCGGGATTTACCGCCAGCGATATTGCGTTACAAAGCCTGGAACCTTTTCAGATTATGGCAGGAAGATTTCTTCTGGCGGCGCTTCTTATGGGCGTTGCCGGTTTTCCCCGGGTTACGAAAATCACCAGGCAGGAGTGGAAGGCGGGAACAGGGATGGGAGTGTTTCTGTTTGCCGCCTTCGCCCTTCAGACGGTGGGGCTGCGTTATACCACACCTTCTAAAAATGCCTTTCTTACCGCGGCAAATGTGGTTTTTGTCCCCTTTATAGCGTTCCTTTTTTACAGAAAAAAGGTGCGGCCGGCCGAAATATGCGGTGCGATTCTGGCGCTGGCCGGCGTTGGCTTTCTGTCCCTGGAACGGGATCTGCGGCTGGGGCTTGGGGATGCGCTTACCCTGGCCGGCGCGGTCTGCTTTGCTTTTCAGATTGTGCTGACGGGAAAAGCGGTGGAGAAGTATCGCCCCATGGCGCTTAATTTTGTACAGATGGCGACAGCCTGCATATGTTCTCTGGCCGGGCTGGTATGCAGCCGGAATGTGAAGATAAGCTTTACTGCCGGCGGGGTATTGTCGGTTTTATATCTGGGTGCGGTGAGCACAGCGCTTACTTATCTGCTGCAGACCCTTTCCCAGAGGTATGTGGATGAAACAAAGGCGGCGGTCATACTATCTCTGGAAGCGGTATTTGGCTGCCTGTTTTCCGTATTGCTTTTAAAGGAGCATATAACATTGCGCATGTTGGCGGGAGCGGGGATGATCCTTTCAGCGGTGCTTATCCCGGAGATAAAATGGAAACGCAGATTGATCGGCAATGGCGTGGGTAAGGGAGAAAACGGGGGTAAGAAATAAAGCGGGAAAAGAATGGCGCAGTATGACTGCAAAAAAGAATGCCGCAGTATGCCAGCTTCCTCTTTTTCCGGCCTGTAATTCATGTTAGAATATATTTCTGGGGAAATATCCGGTAAACAGCCTTGTGGAGGTTATCCTTTTGCCGGGGATAAATCACATGCAAAAGACAGGGAAGGCTGCATATTTGTATAGGAGTTCCTCAGAAAATTACTGACAGTTTTCAGACGGAAGGAGAAATGAAATGCAGGCATACTTGTTTGTACATTTCAAAGAAAAGACGACCCCGGACGGGGAGCAGGTGTATTTCGGCCTGAGTAAGGACGGATTCCACTGGGAAGAGGTGAACGGCGGAAATCCGGTGCTCTGGACCTATTACGGGGACAAGGGCGTGAGGGATTTCACGATTACCCGGTGTGAAGGGAATGGGAAATTTTATATTTTTGCCACGGACTTAAGCCTCTCCTATGGTATGAGAAACCAGTATCATGGTTCCTGGGACGAAATCGGAAGGAACGGCAGCAAATGCTTTTCCGTATGGGAATCGGACAATCTGGTGGACTGGACGGAGCAGCGGCTGGCAAAAATCGGGGATGAGAATTTCGGCTGCCTGTGGGCGCCGGATATTATTTATGACAGGGAAAACGGGGATTATCTGCTGCACTGGTCGTCCTCCCACAGCTGCAATAATTATGGAAGGAAAGGGATTTATTACAGCCGTACGAAGGATTTTAAGGAATTCAGCTCTCCTGAGGTTTTATACCGGAAAGAGGACAGCGGCGTGATCGACTCCGCAATTTACGAGGAAAACGGCTGGTATTATATGTTTATCAAGAGTGAAGGAAACCCGGAGAAGATCATCCTTCTGCGGTCCGCCCATGCAGCGGGGCCTTACGAGCGTGTGGAGGCCTTTGACGAAAGCATGGAAGCTGTGGAAAGCGGCCTGTACGAAGCCTACCGCGGTGAAGCTGGAGGATGGCCGGTGGTGCCTGTTCCTGGACTATTACGGCGTTCCCGGCGCGGGACAGGGGTATGTCCCCTTTGTGGCGGACAGCCTGGCGGACGGACATTTTGTGCGCTCGGACGCTTCCTTTGATTTCCCTTATGGCTTTAAGCATGGAACGATACTGACCATTTCCATGGAGGAATATGATCGGATAAAATCCCATAACTGGTCGGATAAGGGGTATGTATAAAGCTGGCGGATGTGATATAATATGGAAGGGCAGTAACTGTGCAGGGACTGTACAGTTACTGCCCTTTAATCACAGGAGGAGAAAGCAATGACAAAGAAACAGGTGTATAACCCCTATTTGCCATCCTACGAATACGTACCGGATGGGGAGCCGCATGTATTCGGCGGCCGTGTTTATGTTTACGGAAGCCATGACCGTTTTGACGGTGAAATGTTCTGCCTGAACGATTATATCTGCTATTCGGCGGATGTGAAGGATTTGACGCAGTGGAAGTATGAAGGCGTTATTTTCAGAAAGGATCAGGACCCCAGAAACCAGAACCCTACGGAAACGGAGCCAATCCGTAAAATTTACAACGTGAAGTCCAGGTTTGGAAATGGCCTGAATCCTCCCGGAATCCATGCTCTCTGGGCGCCGGACGTGGTGAAGGGGCTGGATGGAAAATATTATTTATATTATTGTCTGGATTTCCTTCCGGAAATCGGCGTTGCAGTTTGCGATACGCCTGCGGGAAGCTATGAATTCCTGGGCTTTGTGAAGCATGCGGACGGTACTATACTGGGAAGAGGGGAGAATGATCTGGGACAGTTTGATCCCGGTATTTTTATAGATGATGATGGGGAAATCTATCTGTATTCCGGCAACGCGCCCATGCATAAGGAGCATATCGGAGGGAAGCAGGGCTCCCAGGTGATGACGCTGGAAAAGGATATGGTTACCCTGAAAACGGAGCCCCGCCTGCTTCTGCCCTCCATTGCGGACAGTGAGGGGACAAGCTTTGTGGGCCATGAGTTTTTTGAGGCCAGCTCCATCCGTAAAATCGGAAGCACCTATTATTTTGTATATTCCTCTGTCCTCAGCCACGAATTGTGCTATGCGGTCAGCAGCAGGCCTGACCGGGATTATATTTATGGCGGGACAATCATAGATATCGGAGATGTGGGACTTGAGGGAAGATGTGCCAAGGATGCCCTGAACTGTCTGGGAAATACCCATGGCGGCATTGAATATATTAACGGGCAGTGGTATGTTTTCTACCACAGGCAGACCAACCGCACCCAGTTTTCCAGACAGGGCTGCGCGGAAAAAATCAGCATAGATGCGGACGGGCATATCAGGCAGGTGCCGGTGACCTCATGCGGTTTGAATGATGGCCCGCTGGCCGGAGAAGGGAAATATCCCGCTTATATCTGCTGCAGGCTGACCGGAAAGGACGGGGCTGTATTTTCTTCCCAGGGGGATATGGAATTCAGGTTCCCTTATCTTACCCAGGATATCCCGGACAGGGATCCTGATGCGGAAGGCGTGAATACGGAGGAAGGGCTTCCCGTCCAGTATATAGCCAATGTGGGCGACGGCACGGTAATCGGGTATAAATCGTTTTGTTTTAACGGGACAAAAAAGATTACCATGCTTGTAAGAGGCTGCGGTAAGGGAACCGTGACCGTTTCTGCTGAAGCGGAAGGAAAAGCGGCCGGAACGATCCGCGTGGATGTGGATTCGGATTCCTGGCAGGAGGTTTCCGGCGAAGTAAATATGCCGGACGGCGAGCAGGATTTGTATTTCCGCTATGATGGGGAAGGCAGCTTTGATTTTATTGCATTTTCATTGGAAAAGGTCCGTGTTTGATTATAAGGAAGAAGAAATTGTACTGCACGGCTGTCAGGGAGATGTGTATCACTGGAAAAAGCCGGAACGTGCATAATATGTATTATTTTGTACCAAAACGGGCAATCGGGAGGAAATCAGATGAATCAGAACAGGAAACCAATTGATTATGCCAAAGCATCCTGCGAAACGATGATGCGGAAATTCGCGGCGCAGGATCTGCCGCCCAAAGGACATTTCCATTATCACCAGGGTGTTTTCCTTTCAGGGGTATATCAGACATACAGGCTTTGTGGCGATGAGAGGTATTTTCAGTATATCAAAGACTGGGTGGATTCCATTATCGATGAGAATGGGGAAATACATACCTTTGACAAGGGGCAGCTGGATGATATCCAGCCGGGGATTCTGCTGTATCCGCTGTTGGATAAAACAGGAGATCAAAGGTATCAGAAGGCGCTGGATACCTTGCTTCCTATCATAAGGGATTTTCCCAGAAACAAGGACGGCGGATTCTGGCATAAGGAAGGATGTCCGGAGCAGATGTGGCTGGACGGCCTGTATATGGCCGGACCGATTTGTGCGGAATATGCCGCCAGGTTCCAGCAGCCGGAATATCTGGAACTTGCTGCGAAGCAGGCGCTTCTCATGGAGGAAAAAACAAGGGATGACAAGACCGGCCTGTGGTATCATGCATGGGACTGTTCCCATCGTGAGGACTGGGCGGATCAGGAAACAGGGCTGTCTCATGAATTCTGGGGGAGAAGCATAGGCTGGGTGCCGGTTGCCATTCTGGACGAACTGGATTTTATGGAGCCTTCCCACCCACAGTATGAAAAGCTGTGTGCCCTGGTGCGTAATCTGCTGGAGTCTGTCTGCCGTTATCAGTCTGCAGACGGCCGCTGGTATCAGGTAGTGGATAAAGGCGGAAAAGAGGGCAACTGGCTGGAAACCTCATGCTCCTGTCTGTATACGGCCGCCATTGTAAAAGCGGTGCATAAGGGGATTTTGCCGGAGCAGTACCTGGAACAGGCCGTCAAAGGGTATGAAGCGGTTATCCATTCTCTGGCCTGGGAGGGAGAGGATCTCCTGGTGGGCGGCGTGTGCATTGGAACCGGCGTGGGGGATTACAGGCATTATTGCGAGCGCCCCACTTCAGTAAACGATCTGCATGGAGTTGGCGCCTTCCTGCTGATGTGCGCGCAGATGGAGACGGTGATGTAATTCAGGATACTGGAAAGTAAACGTAAAGGTCCGTATTTTGATTCTGGTAACGGAATGAGAATACGGACTTTTTGTATTGCCATGTTTAAAAAGATATGTTATTATAATTCCGTCACACAGCAGTATCTACGCTGCTGTAATAACAGGCCGTTCAGGCCGGTCTTTCATTTCGGCGCTTCTTTTCGAAGCAAAAATCCGTAAATGACAACAATTGAAGACAGGAGGAGCATTTATGGCAAATAGGCTCAGGAATTATTTCCCGCTCATCAGGGAACGAAAGGAGGTGTTGAAGGAGATTGGCGAAAACAGCGGACTGTATGCGGTATTCACGGGCTGGAAGCCGGAGCAGCAGGAGGAATTCCTTGATTTCTGTACAGGGATGAAGGGGGTTAAGATCCTCTATGATTCTTTTTTTAAAGAGGTCATGAACCCGGAATATACGCCTGGCAGGCTGAACCGGTTTCTGTCGCTGCTGATTGGGAAAAAGGTAACGATCCGGCAGGTGATTCCCAACGACGGCAGCAGGATTGCCGATGAGAATACGCTGCTGATCACGGATATTGTGGTGGAGTTTGAAGAAGGAAGCCTGGCAAACGTGGAAATCCAGAAAATAGGCTATTCCTTTCCCGGAGAACGCAGCGCCTGTTATTCCGCGGATTTGCTGCTGAGGCAGTACAAAAGGGTACGGGATGAGAAAAACAGGACAAAGCAGAAGTTCAGCTATAAGGATATCAAAAATGTATACATAATCGTTTTGTTTGACAAAAGCGCAAGAGAATTTCATGCTGTTTTGGGAAAACACCTGCATAAATCCTACTGGGGCTTTGATACAGGTCTGGAAGTTGAGCTTCTGCAGAACTTTATCTTCATTACGCTTGACATTTTTCGTAAAAACATGGAAAATAAAAGCATAGAGAATGAACTGGATGCGTGGTTAATGTTTTTCAGTTCCGAGGATCCGGAACGGATAATTGAACTGATAGATAAATACCCGATGTTCAGGGAGATGTATGATGATATTTATGAACTCTGCCGGAATATGGAAAAGGTGATGGGTATGTTTTCAAAGGAATTGCGGGAACTGGATCGTAATACAGTGCAGTATATGATTGACGAGATGCAGGAGACGATTGACGCGCAGGCAGCTGCGCTTGAGGCAAATGAGAAAAAACTGGAAGCAGAAAGAAAACGGCATGAAGAAGAGTTGGAAAGAGAAAAAGCAAAATATGCGGAAGCCCTTAGGTGCATAGAGGAACTGAAAAGAAAATCCAGTTCGGATCCTTTGCAGTAATCTGTTTTTAGGTGGAATTTCTGCCATATAAAGAAATAGTAAACTTTGTATTCGTTAAAACTAGAATCCGGATTGTCACCGGGCTATACGCAGTAAATGGCAATCAATAATTTGAGGCGGTATCCAATCAGGGGGAAACAGCGGCTGTCCAACCTGGGTGCCGTCTCTTTTTTTACTGTGAAAGTCGGTGGTGAGTGTGGGAGTTCGTAGCACGGAGCAATCGACTTTCATTCATGATGATGTCTGCCTGGCAGACATGTCCGTTTAGTATAGTGGCTCCGGAAGAATGCAGGTAACGGTTCAGACAGCCAGGTTTTAACAACTCTATAATAACTTTGGCTTAAACTACGGTTATAAAGAAAAAAGGGAAAAGAGAAGGATTATGGCAGATATTTTAATCGTGGAGGATGAAACGGCAATCAACGAGCTTATCAGGAGAAACCTGGAGCTTGTGGGGCACCGCTGTGTGTCTGTATATGACGGGGAGGAAGCAATCCGGCGGCTTCAGGAGGGGCAGTTTGATCTGATGCTACTGGATATTATGCTGCCGGGGGCGGACGGCTTTGAGGTGTATCAGACCGCGGAGCATGTACCTACGATTTTTCTCACGGCAAAGGGCGGGCTTTCCGACAGAGTGAGAGGGCTCCGCATGGGGGCGGATGACTATATTGTCAAGCCCTTTGAAATGCTGGAGCTTTTGGCCAGGGTGGAGGCTGTGCTGCGCCGGACAAGGAAAAGCGGGACGGATTTTGTTTTTTACGGTGTGCGGATTGATTTTGAAAGCCGGACCATTGAAAAGGACGGGCAGGAGACAGAGTGCACGCCCAGAGAGTATGAGCTGTTGGAAACCCTGGTGAAGAACCGCAA
>OHQZ01000876.1_pt1 | contig 9766 bp, 9 predicted proteins | sample 1578281 | NCBI WGS metagenome assembly OHQZ01 (sample SAMEA3879589, study PRJEB24766) | human gut metagenome | biome: human-associated habitat; feature: feces | place: USA | collected 1985/1987
CTCTATCGCTCATACTTACCTGTCCAGCTTTCCTGCCGCCTTACTCTGGCCGCCTTTCAGGCTGATGCCAAGTTTTTCGCAGGCGTCATCAATTACTTTTATGAGTTCCGCATCCGTCAGAACGGTAACACGTCCGCCGGCATATTCCTCATCCACCCATTTCTTTACTTCATGTACCAGCTCGGAGGTTTTGCTCACCTGCTCATCTTCCTTCAGACGGAAATAGGTATTGATCCAGTGAGCAATGCCCGCAAGTCCGGATGTGTTGGATACCGCACAGATGACAGGCCTGTTCAAAAACTTCTCCGTATCAAATATATTATAAATCTCCTCATTTTTCAAGAGGCCGTCCGCATGAATCCCTGCCCTGGTCACATTAAAATTCTTTCCTACAAAGGGGGTCCTCTCCGGAATATGATAGCCGATTTCCTTCTCGTAATACTCCGCAAGCTCTGTAATTACCGTGGTATCCATACCGTTCAGGTCGCCCTTAAGCTGCGCATATTCGAAAACCATGGCCTCCAGAGGCGTGTTTCCGGTACGCTCCCCGATACCGAACAAAGAGGCGTTTACCCCGGAGCAGCCATACAGCCATGCTGTGGTGGAATTGGCGACCGCCTTGTAAAAATCATTGTGTCCGTGCCATTCAATCAGGGAGTGGGGCACGCCTGCATGGGTATGGATCGCATAAATGATTCCGGGCACGCTCCTGGGGATTACGGCGCCGGGATAATTCACGCCGTAGCCCATAGTATCGCAGGCACGGATTTTGATCGGGATCTTATATTCCTCCATCAGCTTCATCAGCTCCACGCAGAAGGGAACCACATATCCGTAAATATCGGCTCTGGTAATGTCCTCCAGATGGCATCTGGGGCTGATACCTTCCTCAAGGCACTCCCTGATGACGCTCAGATAATGGTCCATGGCCTGTCTTCTTGTCATTTTCAGCTTCATGAAGATATGGTAGTCTGAGCAGCTAACCAGAATTCCCGTTTCCTTCATGCCGATTTCCTTGACCAGCCTGAAATCCTCCTTGCTGGCCCGGATCCAGCTGGTTACTTCAGGAAACTGGTATCCTCTCTCCATACATTTATATACGGCATCCCTGTCCTTTTTGCTGTAAAGGAAGAATTCACAGGCACGGACCATACCGTTGGGCCCTCCCAGCCTGTGCAGGTAATCATAAATCGTCACAATCTGTTCTGTGGTATAAGGCGCGCGGGACTGCTGTCCGTCACGGAAGGTGGTATCCGTAATCCAGATATCCTTCGGCATGTTATGGGGCACAATCCTGTCGTTAAAGGGAATCTTCGGAATTTCCGAATACGGAAACATATTTCTGAAAACATTAGGTTTCTTGACATCGTCCAGTATGTACATATGCTCTTCGATTTCAAGAAGGTTGTTTTTCTCATTCATTGTTACCGGGCGGTTGGAAAAAGTTTCATTCATATTCATGTGTTTCTCCTTTTCTCAGGCCTGTCAGGCGCGCCGGCACACGGCCTGGCTTACTCTTATGTATCCCAACAGGGTCTGTCTTATACATTATCCCTTAATCCATGTATAATTGTATACAATTATACATTTCGTGTCAATATTTTTCTTGGGATTTGATGAAAATATTATGGCTTCAGCCGTCCGGCAGAAAAAAAAACAGACCCGCCCGCCTCCTGCTGCCGGACAGCGCCCGCATCGGGAGGCAAAATGATCTGCCTGATAAAACATGGTTATATTCCATATCCTGTATATCTCATCTACCGGAGGGCTCTCTCCACATCCAGCATCCCCCAGCCCTGTTTGCTCCACGCCTCTCCCAGATCCGCAGCGGACCAGAGAATCCGGCGTTTTATCTGTTCGTTGGAGTATTCCGGATATTTCTGGAGACACAGCGCGGCAGCTCCGGCCACCAGGGGCGTGGACATGGAGGTGCCATTTTTTACGATATAGGCGTCCCTGCAGCCCCGCACCGTCTGCCGGAACCCGGCGCTGCAGGACATGATATCCGTTCCCGGCGCCACGATATCCGGTTTTTTCAGTTCCGTTCCCGCAGGGCCTCTGCCTGAATATGCCTCACAGGAGTTTTTTCTTCCATGACATGCAATTCCATCATGGCAGCCTACCGTAACTACCTTCCTGCTTGCCCCCAGCGGGGAAATACTGCCTGCCGCCGGTCCCCGGTTGCCTGCTGCCACAACAACAAAAATACCGGCATCCCATACCCTCTCCAGGCAGGCTACCAGGTACTGCATCATTCTCACATGTTCCGTCTCATCCATGGAATGTCTTGCTTCCATGGAACGTTTAGCTTCCATGGAATGCTTCGCTTCCATGCTTACAGAAATATTTAATATCTTTATTTGATAAAGCTCCTGGTTATCCAGGATCCATTCAATTCCGGCCGCCATATTCGAAATGGTACCGTCGCCCTTTTCATCCAGGACCTTTCCCGACAAAATCCGGCATCCCGGTGCGACACCGGCATATAATCCGCCGGAGCAGGCATCCCGCCACATGGGTTCCGTGTCCGCAATCGTCATAAGGTCTGCGGCTGGTTCCCACAAAATCCCGGAAGCCGATTACCCGATCCGCAAAATCAGGGTGCATGGCGATTCCCGTATCCAGAATTGCCACCGTGACCCCGGCCCCGGTGTATGGGGATACGTCCTCTCTTTCCGCATGTATCAGTTTTCTAACCCGGTCCATCGCTCATTATTCTTTCTCTGTAACCGTTTCGTTGCCACAGTTACCTTCCTTTTTCTATTAAAATATGTCTGATTTCCCTTCCGGTGAATGACTGTTTCCAAAGGTAAGGAAACGCCCCAGGGCCCCTCCCGGGCGGACAGGTCCGCACAGCCCTGTCTTAAAGAAGAATAAAAAAATATTTTAAAGAATGGCAAAACCACAGGAAACACTGACATGCTGTACGGCATAGTATAAACCATAAAAACCAATTTGGAGGCAAACAAACATGAGTGATTTAACAGCAAGCGGCTGCGGATGCGGCGGCAATACCGGTTGTGGCGGCAGCAACACCGGCTGTGGATGTGGAAGTAACTGCGGGAATAACAACTGTGGATGCGGCGTAAGCGGCGGAAACAGCGGATGCGGAAGCTGGATTTGGATCCTGATCCTGCTTTGCTGCTGCGGCGGCAACGGATTCGGCGGCGGCTGCGGCGATTCCTGCGGATGCGGATGCGGCGGCAATAACTCTGGCTGTGGAAGCTGGATTTGGATTCTGATCCTGCTTTGCTGCTGTGGCGGAAACGGATTCTGCTAATGTAACCGCGCCTCTCCCCGGCGCATACATGAAAATAGGCTCTGGTTCAGAGCCTATTTTTATGTTCTTATGTTTCCGGCGCCGACATAGTATTTCTATGAAAGGAAGAAGGACCGGGATATGGAGAAACATGATAAAGATTTTTTACAGACATTTGATGCTCTGTATACGACCAACCAAATACAGATAATGAAAATCCTTCTGCCTTACTGTAATCCAGACAGCCGCAGAGGGCTGGCCGTCATGATCAAATTCATGGAATTCGATTATACTCTCCGTTTTGCCCGCACACATCCGGAAACCTTCCGGGAGGAAGCCCTTCCTTTTTCCTTAATTGACATCTGTGATAAAATAAAAAATTACTGCTCACCCCAGGTCCGTTCCATGCTGGAGCAGTTCCAGTCCATACAGAATGCTATGCAGATGTATGAGGAAATGAAACAGTATATGGATCTTTTTCAGGGAATGGGTACGAATGATACAGACGGCGCCGCTGGTGCCGCAGACGGAAAGGATTCTGCACCGGAGTCCGGACAGGACGGAGAAAAAGCCGGGAACAACCCGTTTTCCGCCGGAGGCATGAACCCCATGGATATGCTCATGGGAATGCTTTCACCGGACCAGCAGTCCATGTTCCAGATGTTTCAGTCGGATTTTAACACAGAGGCGGCTTCCACAGGCAATACTGATATGCAGGACAGCCCGCCGGAAAGGGAGCAATAATTATGGCAGATTATATGGGTTCGGGTAATTCCGCAGATAAACCGGAATGGATGCGGGAACCTTCACTAAAGGATATTCCAGTTGATAAGCTGGATTTTCTTCAGAAAATGGTGTTTGAAAGCAAGACGCTCTCCCAGAAGGAGCTGATGCCTTTTCTCATGGCTCTCGCCCAGAGAAGCCGTTCGGCAAACATCACCTTCACACAGGAGGAAATGACGGTAATTATCGAAGCGATAAAAAAATACAGCACCCCAGAGGAACTGATGAAAATGAATCAGATAATGAAGCTGATGCAGCGCCGTAAATAACACTGCCGATGCAGCGAATGCTGCATCGGCAGCATCCGCTGCGTACGGCCTCAGTCAAGAGCTGCAACCTTTTCGGACAGCTCCTTCAGAAATGCTTCCGAAGGAATGTACTGCACCTTTACCGGTTCCATGACAATCTGGAATTTACATGCTTCCAGTCCGTCATTGACAAGGCCGGCGCTCTGTCCGCCCCAGCCATAGGAACCGAAGGCAAATGCTTTTTTATTTTTAGGGGCAAGTCCTTTCATATAACAGAGGAAGGATGCCACCGTGGGAAGCATCTGGTTATTGATCGTAGGGGAGCCTACCGCAACATATTCCGCCTTCAGCACATCCGTCATAATATCGGAAATGTGATCAACCTTGAGGTCATACAGCTTTACCGGCACTCCCTTCATTGCAAAGCCCTCAAGAACGGCTCTCGCCATCTTCTCCGTGGAATGCCACATGGAATCAAATACCACCACTGCCTTATGATCCGGCGTATCATCGCTGAAATGCTTATAGGCATTCACAATGTCCCCGATATGGCTTCTCCACATCACGCCGTGGCTTGGTGCGATCAGGCTGATATCCAGCCCTTCAATCACCGGAATGGTTTTCTTCATCTGCATGCCGTAGGGCATGAGTATGTTGGCGTAATATTTCTCCGCCTCCGCCATTACCTCGGCCATATCCACTTCATCATCATAACGCCTGCTGCTGGAATAATGCTGGCCGAAGGCATCGTTGGAGAACAGGATCTTTTCCTCCGGGCAGTAGGTAACCATATTATCGGGCCAGTGAAGCATGGGCGTAGGCACAAACTGCAGCGTATGCCTGCCAAGGCTCAGGGTATCTCCCGCCTTTACCGGCATATATTCATAGCTGTCGCCGTAATGCAGCTTCAGTCCGTTGTATCCGCTGGGAGCGCTTGTGACAATCACTGCATGGGTCGCCTTTGCCATTACCGCCGGGATTGCTCCGGAATGATCCATTTCCACATGGTTGGATATCAGATAGTCAATCTTTTCCGGATCTACGATTTCCCTGATACGCTCAAGAAGCTCCTGGGCAAAGGGCTCTTTCACCGTGTCTATCAGGGCGATTTTCTCATCAATGATGAGATAGGCGTTATAGGTGGCGCCTCTGTCGGTCGTATAGCCATGAAAGCTGCGCACATTCCAGTCCACCACGCCTACCGCATAAATGCCGGGTCTTAATTCTGTCGTATTCATCACGTTTCCTCCTGCTTGTTTTTCCTGTGTATCCCTCTCCCGCAGAGAGCTTTTTAGTCAGCAACATTATAACCCAATTTTTTCCTCCTGTATACTTTCTGAAGACAAGTATTCATTTTTGTACAGAGCCATAACACCGGCAGCTTTATAGCTTCAAAAAAACGTCCGCCCGCCAAAGCCGGAGCTGTGACGGACGGACAAATGCTCTTTGCAACCTGTGTTTTTAATTTTCAGCGGAGGCTGTTTCTTCACCGCTCTCAGCCGGCGTTTCCGTTCCGGTTTCAGCAGGGGCTTCCGTGCTTTCTTCTGTCGTTTCAGGCGTCTCTTCAATAAAATCTGCCGCTTCCCTGTCAAAGGCGGTAACGATATAGGAGCTTACCGCATAAACCTGGGAATTTCCTTCCAGGCGGACATAGTAATCCCCGGTAATATCATTCTTGTTTCCCACATGAAGAATTACGCTGGATCCGTTTTCCAGGACGGCGGTTATTGTACCTGCCGGATTATCCAGCCCGTATTCCGCCAGATTTTCCGGTGTTTCCACTACTGTATCCGTGGTGATATGATCGATATTGTTTATAAGCGCGCTGATCTCTGTCTGATCCAGATTCATTTCCCTGTCGTCCGCATTGTACCAGGTGTCATCCTCCTTCACAAAATTCAGGGTATGGGCTCCTGTTGCGGAAAGTGACTTTACCTCCCCGGAAGAAAAATCCGTAACCACAGCAGTTTCCGGCGCCGTTTCCTCTGTTTCGCTTAAATCAAGATGCTTGACGAGAAAATAGGCGCCTATGCTGAGCAGGCAGATAATAATCAGAACAATCAGCTGGATTCTTTTCTTTTTCATCAGCGTTTCCTCCTTCCGGCCCATACAAAAATACCTGCGATAATCAGCCCCAGAGGCAGGAACAGCATCAGAACGGAACCGATGGTAAAGGCCGTGCCGTCATTCACCGTGATTACAGAGGCTTCATAGGATTTCACGGGAACGGATACGCTCACCTCACTGTCGGACATGGAGGCCACAACATTGGTAAACAGCGTCAGGTTTGCATCCGCCACCATGGTGTTTGCATTGTCCGTAAACAGATTTTCCGAGGTGAACAGCGTCAGCTGCGCCGTGCCTTCCTCCAGTGTCTTTTCCGCATGAACGCCCACATCAAAGGGGCCTGCCGCGTCGCCGTCTTCCATATTTACCGTCTGCGCCTGATTGATATCGGTCTTGGAATAGGAGGACGCTGAGGTAGTAAGCAGAGGGGTTATGCTCACACCCTCCGTCTCCTGCGATGTAATGCCCTGGGCATAAGGCATGAAAATATATTTTTTACCTGCTACGCCGTTTGTGAGGGAATCATAAGCTACCTCCGGCAGCAGGTAGGTGGGCTGCTGGTAGCACATGGAGGAATCTCCCTCCAGCACAAGCCCGTTTACCACGGACAGCCCGAAGTAATCAAGAACCTTCTGCAGGTTCGGCATGGATGCGGCAAAATCATCCACATAGGAGGTGGTCATCAAAATCTTCCCGCCTTTATCCAGATAGGCAATCAGCTTATCCGCATCATCGGACGAAATATCGCTGACAGGCGCCATAATCAGCACTCCCTGGGCATCCTCCGGCACGCTCTCCAGGGTAAGGAGATTGATGGATTGAAGCGCTGCATTCTGCTTTGTCAGCCCATTCTGGAATGCGGAGGAAAGCGTAAGCTCATCCTGCCCCTCCAGCGTATACAGCACAGGCATGTCGTCGCTGGTCACATAGGCCAGGGCGCTTGTGATCTGCCCTTCTCCGTCATACCCCGTCACCGTGCTGCTATAGGTAGTATAATCCACCTGAGTTTCATAAATATCGCTGTAATTGATTACCTTGAACCGCTTGTCACTGACCACAATGAGGGAATTCATGCTGATATTGCCATCCGTGTAGTCTTTATAAAAATTCGGGTTTACCACCGGATCCTTATACTCCACCCTGATATGTCCGGAAAGGTCCGTATATCGATCCAGCGTCTGCTTCAGGGTGGTATCCTGCTTTTCTTCAGACTGCAGTATGTAGATTGTCACATCCTCCGACAGATTCCTTGCAAGCTCTTCCGACGTATCCGTGAGAGAATAAAGTTTTTCCGCCGTCATGTCTATGGAGGTAAAACGGGACGGCAGCTCTCCTGCCGCCAGATTTAAAAATACTGCCGCCACCAGCACTATGGCGATCATCCCTGTGCTGTAGGCCCCCATCTGCAGGCTTTTTACAGAAACCTGATAACGTCTCTTCTGTACCGACTGAACCGTGAGAAAAAGGAATACCACGGTAAATGTAATAAAGTATAGCACCGATTTCAGCTCCAGCGTCCCCTGCATCATATTTTCCAGGCGGCTGGTCATATCATATACATTCAGTATTCTGGTAAGCAGATTCCCTGTGGAAGAAATCAGGCCGGTAATGCTGTTCATCATATATCCCAAAAACAGCGCCCCGAAACTCAGAACCGCAGCGATGACCTGGCTTTCCGTCACGGAAGAGATAAATAAGCCGATGGCAATGCAGCTTAAGCCGTACAGATAATAAGCCAGCAGCGCCGTATAGCTTTCTCCGAAGGATACCGTCCCGAACCGGGAAAGAATCAGCGGGTACACCGCTATCACAAGGGTGGATATGGTAAAAATCGTGGCCGCCGCCAGATATTTCCCAAGCACCACTTTTCCCACGGATACCGGGGAGGTAAGGATCAGCTGATCCGTTTTCTGTCTGCGTTCCTCAGACAACATGCGCATTGTCAGAAGCGGAACGGTTATCAGCAGCAGAAAAAGAATGCTGTACACTGTGTTCGCCATGCTGGAATATCCGAAACGCAGGTTCAGGGCAAAAAAGTACAGGCCTGACAGGAAAATATTGGCCGCCAGGAACAGCCAGCCTGTCATGGAACAGAAATAAGCTTTCAATTCTCTTTTATAAATCGCTGTCATTGTCCGTACCCTCCTGCGCTTCTTCTGATTCTTCCGCTTCTGCCGCTTCTTCTTTTTTACGTCCCAGGCGCAGCTTTTTCCTGCCGCCTGCTTCTCCGGCTTTTTCCCCGGTATTTTTTTCCGAATCCGTCAGTTCCAGGAAAATATCCTCCAGGGACTTGGTCGTAACATGCATATCCATTAGAGGCAGGCGCGCATCTGCAAGCAGATAAAAAAGTTTTTCCCGTATATCGCAGTCCTCCCCTGTTTTAATGACCGCTTTTGTCTGCGTTTCCGATATTTTTTCCAGGCTGGTGCCCTCAATCTCTTCCAGGCCGTCAAGAACGGACTGCAGCTCCTCCGGGGTGCCCTTTACGGTAATTTCCAGCTCCTCCTCGCCCGTCATCAGCCTGGTAAGCCCTTCCGGCGTATCACAGGCCGCCAGGCTGCCTTTGGAAATAATCAGGATCTGGTCGCAGATCGCGCTGACCTCGGACAGGATATGGGAGCTTAAAATGACCGTATGCTTATCCTTCAGGCTTTTAATCAGATCGCGGATTTCAATAATCTGCTTGGGATCCAGGCCAACGGTAGGCTCATCCAGAATAATGACCTCCGGCGAGCCAAGCAGCGCCTGGGAAAGCCCCACCCTCTGTTTATAGCCCTTGGACAGGTTGCGTATCAGGCGGTCCTTCATATCCAGGATGCGGGTCATTTTCATGACCTCTTCTATGCTCTCCTCCCGTTTCCCGGAAGGAATCCGTTTCAGCTGCGCCGCAAAACGCAGGTATTCTCCCACCGTCATATCAGGGTAAACAGGGGGCATTTCCGGCAGGTAGCCGATGCAGCGTTTGGCCTCCTCCGGCTCCTTTATCATATCATGGCCGTTTATCTTTACCTCGCCTGCGGTGGGGGCCAGATAGCCGGTAATAATATTCATCGTAGTCGATTTCCCCGCGCCGTTGGGACCCAGGAATCCATAGATCTGGCCCTTTTCCACACGGAAAGAAAGGTCGTTGACAGCATAGTGGCTGCCGTATTTTTTCACCAGATGACTGACTTCTATCATCTTTTTGTCCTCCTATTATTTTTGGGTGCCGGTGGGGTGAGGCCGTGATGCTTTCCTGCGGGGCTGCGTTTCCGTGGGGGCATTTCCGGGGGCTTTGGCCCGGCATGCTGGATCCGGCTGGGGCGGCGGGGGTTTTTCCGGATCCCGTTATGCCGGGCATTGCGATGAGCCTGGGGCAAAAATTGTGTCAGGAAAGCCTTCCACAATTTTCAGTCTCATCTCCATGGCA
>OHQZ01000878.1_pt1 | contig 9755 bp, 9 predicted proteins | sample 1578281 | NCBI WGS metagenome assembly OHQZ01 (sample SAMEA3879589, study PRJEB24766) | human gut metagenome | biome: human-associated habitat; feature: feces | place: USA | collected 1985/1987
GAGAACCGCCGTCGTACCGAAATCCACACTGCCGAAGGTCCGTGAAAAAAACAGGGAATAATAGGTCGGAGCCGATAACCCGTATTTTTCAGCGATTTTCTCACAATAGCCTTTTATCTCCTCTTCGTCCATCTCCTGCACATTTTTTAAGTGGACATAGGCACGGAATCCGGAAGGGTTATAACCGGGCAGCTGCACCAGCTGCACTTTTGATACTATAAAACCATAGATTTCCGAGTTTTCCGCATTCGCAAGATCCATCAGCCCGGAAATCCTGTACTCCCCCGGGAAGCTTTCTGTCCCTAAGGCTATGCAGTCTCCGCTCCCGGCCTCCGGGGCAAATTTCTTAAGCCAGTTCCTGCTTACCATGATCTCATTGGCTTCTTCCGGCAGTTCCCCGTCAACGATTTCCATCTGGTTCCGCCCTGTATACATCATGGTTTCATCCGCATAAATAAAAGAGCCCTTGAACCCCTGTACGGATTGTTCCTCTCCAATCAGATAATATTCCCCCGCCCGCTCAATTCCGGGCTGTTCTTTCAGAGCCTCCATATCCGTTTCCGTCAGATTACTGTATACCGCTTCATAGGTATCCGAAATCTGATTGTTCTGCATCTGTACCAGGGAAACCGCCGTACTTCCGGCAAAGCTGATGAGAAAAGCCGCCAGGGCAACCGATATCACCACCATGGCGTTGCGGCGTCTTTCACTTTGCATGCTGCGCTTTGCCAGCTGTTTTACAAAGGCTTCGGTATTGTTTTCAAAAGGCCGGATCATATGTTTTACCTCCATCATTCTGTAATCAGGACATTTTCAGGCCCTGCAATACCTCCTGCAGGGTCATCGCCTGTTGATGGAATTATTGTAAAACAAAAAGGTTACAGAAATGTCCGCAAAACAAATCAAAGGCCGCCCGGCAGGCATCGTCTACTTCTATCTCCCGTGGCGCGGGCAGAAGTCTGTGGAGCTGGGGTACTGGCTTGGAAAGCAGTACTGGGGACAGGGAATCGCCACCCGCGCCGCAAAGCAGCTTTGCGACTACGCCTTTTGCACCCTGAACATCAACCGTATCTGCGCCAGCGCCCTGGAAGCCAATACAGGCTCCTGGCGTGTCATGGAAAAGCTGGGGATGCGCCGGGAGGGCCGGTTTGTAAAGGCAATCTACCAGGACGGCGCGTTCTTTGACGACCTTTATTATGCGGTTCTCCGGGAGGAATACCGCCTGACATAAGCTCCCTTCATCCTTCCTCCAACGCAAGATAATGCATATAAGCATCAACAAATTCCGCATATTTCGTCTTGGATAGAATCAGGCTGCTGCCATTGGTAAGCTTAATTGATTCTCTGTCGTAGCTCCTGATTTTATCCAGGTTTACCAGGTATCCCCTATGACAGCGGAAAAAAGCGCTTCCCAGGAGCTTTTCCAGCTCCGCCATCGTGTAATAAATTTCAAAATGCTCATTTTCCATATTGATAATGACTTTTCGCAGGTTGCTCTCCACGAAATAAATATCACTGGGATAAAGGCGCAGATGATTATTTTTTGTATGGAAAAGGATAGCTTCCTCTTTTTCCTTTTTCCTATACTTTCCAGCTGCAAGCTTCAGAACCTTTGCGAATTTTTCTTCGTCCAGAGGCTTCAGCAGATAATGGAAGGGGAATAAGTCCAGCGCCTCAAACACATAATCATCATAGGCCGTAATAAAAATCACGCAAGGCCGGCCGGGAAATTTTTCCTGTGCCCTGCTTTGCAGCCGTTTGATCACATCTAAGCCATCCATTTCCTCCATCCGCACATCCATCAGAATAATCTCAAAGCCTCCATTGCCGCTTAACAGATCCACACCGCTTATATACTCCGTAACCTCTGCTTCCGGGAGGATTTTCTTACATAAAGCAGAGAGTCTGGACAGCATATGGGGATCATCATCACAAATAGCAATCCGCAGCATAATCATTCTCCTGTTCCATTTTTTGTTTTTTCATAACTGCTGCCAAAAATCCGGCCCAAACCGCCTTCAGCAATGGTTCCTGGCTCTCCTGACTCACTTTTTATGGTCTGGACGGCAAATGCGCAGACCTGGCCGGACCATTACAAATTGCTACGATTTTACCATAATCCCTGCCAGGGCGCAAAGAAAATGTAATGAATCGCATATAGAAATGTAATGAAAGGAAAGAAAATCCTTCCGGTAACTATGGTATATTTAATATAAATTTCAAACTGCTTATTATCGCAGTATCAAAGGGGGCTTTAAATGGAACAGTTTAAAACAAACGGCATACTTGATGAGCATATATTGCGCGGAATTGCAAAACATGGGATTAGCAGGACAGAAAAAATGGCGGTCCTGGTATATTTATCAGGCGGCGTTATTTTTATTATTTTTGAATCATATGTCTTAGCAGCCATTTATCTTATAGTGGGCCTCTTTCTGGTGCTTTACCAGATGGTTTTATTTAAAAGAATTACGGTTCATGATAACTTAAAGAATATGCAGCTGGTAAACGGTGTGTCGGCCTTCCAGTATATCACCTGGTTCGATGAGGAAGGCATTGCTCTTATTAACCTTACCAACCATGCGGAAGGGAAAATACTGTATCGGCATTTTATAAAGGTAATCGAAACTGAGGATATTTTAGCCGTGCAGACAAAGAAATGGTTTGTTCCCGTTTTCAAGGATCAGCTGGGGCCGGGCGAGGTGGAGGAGCTGTTTGCCTTCCTGAAAAGCCGGAACAGGAAAATAAAAATAAGGCGGCTGAAAAGTACGGCGGGGAGTAAAAGGAAATGAAAATTCTGATAGTTGAGGATGATGAGATGATTGCGGATGTCATATCACGTGGGCTTTCCAGGGCGGGATATCAGTGCCAGTGTGCTTATGACGGCCTTGAGGCCGCCGGGCTTCTGGAGGATCACCGGTATGATTTAATCCTTCTTGACATCATGCTGCCGGGGGCCGACGGTTACGAATTAATGAGATACATAAAAGATTTTGGGATTCCCGTTATTTTTATCACAGCCAGGACCCGGCTGGAGGACAAGGTGAAGGGATTCAGGCTGGGAGCGGATGACTACATCACCAAGCCCTTTGAGCTGGCCGAGCTGACAGTCCGTGTGGAGGCTGTTTTAAGACGGTATCATAAGCTGCAGGACAAAATTTCGGCGGCGGGGATGGAGGTTGATACGCTGTCAAGAACTGTAAGGAAAAACGGGCGGCCGGTGGAGCTTACCGCAAAGGAATATGAGCTGCTGCTGCTGTTTCTCAGGAACAGGAATATTGCTCTTTACAGGGATCGCATTTATGAAGAGGTATGGGAAGGGGAATTCGACCCGGACAGCCGGACCGTGGATATTCATGTACAGCGGCTGAAAAAGAAGGCGGGACTGGAGGATTCTATCGTATCTGTCAGAGGGGTTGGCTACAGACTGGAGGCGCCGGAAACGTGAAGCTATGGCAAAAATTCTGTCTATGGCCGCTTCTTTTTTCAGTTATTATTTTTCTGGGGACAGGTATTCTGCTCATTGAAAAGAATGCGGGGGAAGTGTTTCAATTAAATTTAACACAGCTGACGGAGGAGCAGAAAAGTATTTCAGAAGGATTAAACTGGTATCTTTACATCAGCAGTTTACGCGATTCCAGGAGAGGGATGGGAAAAGCGAACGCCTATATGAGAGAATATATGGAAAACCGCCCGTCCATTCAGGGAGTTTATTATGAGATTACGGAGTATGCGCAGGATGCCAGACCTGTATACAGCAATCTGGAGCCGGAACTTCCTGTGATGGATATGCAGGATGTGACCTATGCTCCACAGTTCAAGGTCTTAAAATACGGAGAAAAAAGCTTCCTTCGCCTGACCAGTAAGTTTTCCTTTCAGGGCCGACCGTACATGAATACCGTTTTTATGGATATTACGGTTTTTGTGAAGGAACGCAGCCGGCAATACCGTTACTTTTTCAATCTTTTTCTGTTGTCCGTAATCGTACTGTCGGCCGGAATGTACGGAATATCCGGGTATTTGACCAAACCGGTCCGTCTTCTTACCGATTCCATCAGGAAAATGGGCAGCGGCAATTATACGGAGCATGTTGTGGTGCGGGGGAAGGATGAAATCAGCGAGCTGGCCATGCGTTATAACGAGATGGCGCGGATCATTGAGGAAAAAATTGCTGCCCTGGAAAAAACGGCGGAGGAACAGCGGCGTTTTATAGATAATTTTTCCCACGAACTGAGAACCCCTCTCACCGCCGTTATCGGCTATGCGGATTTGCTGCGTTCCTCAGAGAATGGCGGGCCGGCCTCTCAGGAGCTGGGCGAGCGGATTTTCAAACAGGGAAAACGGATTGAAAAATTGTCTGAAATGATGCTCCAGCTTGTTTTTCTGGAACGGCGCAGCTTTGCGCTGGTTCCATGTGATTTGAGGGAGGTTCTGGCGGAGGCGGAAGCCGTTCTGGCCCCGTCCATCCTGCAGGCGCAGATGAAGCTGGCACTGGAAATACCGGAAACGCCTGTCATTGTCCTGGGGGAAAGACCTTCTGTTGAACCTCATCGGAAATCTGGCGGACAATGCCAGGAAGGCTTCCGCAGCGGGTGACTCCATCCGGATTTCCGTCCGGGAGGAAGAAGCCTGTGCGATTATGGAAATCCAGGATCAGGGAACGGGGATCCCGGAGGAAGAACAATCTAAAGTGTTTGAAACCTTTTATATGGTGGATAAGGTAAGGAGCCGGAAAAATAACGGCGTGGGGCTCGGTCTCTCCATCTGCGCTGATATCGCCAAAATCCATCACGCGGCAATTGAGCTGGAAAGCAAGGAACAGGAAGGGACAAAAATAAAAATTATTTTCCCGTGTTACAAACCTGAAACATTTCCCGGTTAAGATAGCTTCATACCAAACAGGTAAAAAAACACAGGAAAAGGAGATTCATTATGAAAAAAAAGAAAAACATGAAAAATACGGCAGGATTGCTTTGTATGGGAGTTCTGGCACTCAGCCTGTCGGCATGCGGAAGCGTCAACGCCCAGGAGATACAGACACAGCCGCTTTCTGCTGCCGCCCCGGTGCAGAGCACGGTTGAAGCAGCCGGAAAGAATACGGAGGCCGGCCAGTCTGAACCGGAGGAACTTTTTATCAATCTGGCAAAGGAGGCGCTGCTCAGTTATTTTGATGTGGACATGGCCGATACCGTAGGATATTCCGTCAGTGTGCAGCACATGGAGGCATGCCGGAATTTGATGCCGAGGCGCAGACGGCCGTAACATTTCTCCCTGACGAGCTTAATTTAGGCGAAATTTCCGCGGATGCCGGGATCGATATGGAGAATATTCAGACAAAGCCAATGTACGATGTGACATTTACAGAAGAAGGCAAAATAAAAGGCATACATTTAAGCTACGTGGACTGGAAAAGCAGCGAGAAGCCCGTTAACGCGGAATCGGCAAAGGATCTGGCGAAGGATTTTGCGGTTTCCCATGGGCTGGCTGAGGAAAGCAGCCTGAAAATCCTGGGCAGCGCCACTACCTCGTCAGATACCATTTCGGTTGTAATCCGCCGCAGTGAAGGACGCGCCCTGGTTATTGGCGTGGACTCACTGGCCGGAAGAGTAAGGTTCTTTGAAGATATGACTGAAAAATCCGCGGTGAATTCCATCACTCCTCTGGAAGAAGGCAAGGGGCTGGGCTGACCTGCCGGATACAGTCTGACTGCATACCGGTGACCGGCCGGAAGCAGACCTGCGCCGGAGATTAGCCGAATGCAATCCTGCTCCCGAAGATTATCAGACAGCACCCCTGTGCGCAGACCGGCCGAACGCAATCCTGCCCCCGGAAATTAACCGGCAGCAGGATTGTTTTCGGCCTTTTGCAGCATAACGGTAAGATGAAACGTCTGCCCGCTGCAGGAATATTTTGCGCTTCCGAAATATTTTTCCGAACAGCGCAGTATATTCTGGAATCCAAGCCCATGCCGGGCGGTGTCTTTTTTACGGGTAAGCGGGGCTGCTGCGCTCTCAGCTTCCAGCAGGACACCGTCGCAGCTGTTTTCCACTTCCAGCAGGAACATATTGCCTTTGCAGCAGGATTTCACCTCTATATATGTTCCGGTCTCCGGCTTCTGCCCCAGCAGGATTTCACAGGCCTCCAGCGCATTATCCAGGCTGTTATTCAGGATAATGCTCAAATCAAAGGCGTCAATGCCATAGTCTGCCGGGAAACGGAATTCACTGTTAAACCGGATGCCCCGCTCTTTTGCCCGTCCGGCCTTTCCGTTGAGCACCACATCGGTTACGGGATGCCCCGTATGTATGGAATAGTTCAACGCGTCCAGCGAAGTGCCGATTCCGGAAAAATAACCGGCCAGCTCGCTGCCTTTTTCCTCCACGTCAATTCCCCGGGCCGCCAGGAGGCTCTTGATATCAAAGAGGTAATTCTGCATATCATGCCGCATGGATCGGATGCCGGTATAAAGCCGCTCGATCTCCCTGATATGCCCCTGCATCTGCTCCACCTGGTTTTCCAGGATAACCGCCCTCTGCTTTTCCTCCATATAGGTGATAAGCTTTTGGTATATGATATAGGCGTACAGGATACACATAAGGAAGGCGGCGGCAAGGAACGGTATCATAAAATACAGGGTCATGCTCTGTGCCGGGCTGTCCCAGGTGGCCCAATTGACAAAGACAGAGTTTTTCAGAAGCAGCCGTGCCACTTCGGTAAATACGGAATAGACAATTCCGGCAAAGGCCGGCGTCAAAAGAAAATACAGCTCGCTGCGGGGGATTTCCTCCATATTCCGATGCCCTCCCCGCGCCAGTTTCCTGACCGAAAGAATCATTACCACGCAGGACAGGACAAGCATCAGGCAGGCCTCCCAGTCGAGGTAAATCCTGATGTTCAGTGATGCATAGGGGTAAGCATCCGCCGGGTCCGCCATATAAGAATATAAAGGAAACAACTCCACATCCGAGGTGCTTCCCAGGCAGTCGCCCAGCCGTTCCAAAAACAGCTCCCCATAGCTGCGCAGCACCTCGCACAGGCCGAAAACTGCCTGAAAGGTGACTGCAATATAAATTTTTTTGCTGAAGCTTTTTCGGGAAACCAGACTGATAACCGCCAGCAAAAGAATAGCCTCCAGCACAGGAAATAAATAGTAAACGCTGCGCGGCAGACGGATCCACCAGTGATGCTGGAATAATGCAAAAAAGACCGCCGTCAGAAGGATATTGCCCAGCCATTTTATACGGCCCGCCCCTGATTTCAGGAACCGGTTCAGCAGGTATACCAGGCAGATGCTGGCGGTAAGGGCAAACAGGAACGGGAACTTGCTGGAAAGCCCCATATTTTCTATGGCATTTTCAGAACTGCTTTCTGCAACGTACTCCTCTTCTGTCAGTGTCTTCCATGTTGACGGTGCTTCCTCGACTCTATAGCCGTTTTCCGAATCCGGATCAGGCACCAGTATGGCGCCTGAGTTTTCCGCTGTTTCCAGGGTATCCGGCTCTTCTGAAAATATGACGGATTTTATCAATACGGCGTTCATCGCTTCTCTCCTTTTCCTTGTATTGAAATGCAGATATGCGCCGCCCGCAGACGGCGCAGGTTATATTCTATCATGCCGCTTGGTTTTATCCAACATATATTGGAAGAATGAAACTGTTCCGTACCCTCACAGTTACCGGGTACTTCCGTTGATTACATACCCGGGGCGGCCTGGCTGCAACGGATTGACATTTACCATTAATTATACAGTGGAAACCTGTCCCTTCAAATTCCATTTCATTACATTAACGGTATACTTTCATGACATTCCTGTTGGACAAAACCATTCATCGTGGTAAAATAGGCAGACCATAATGTATAAGGAGGCGCCGCATATGTTTCAATCAATCTTACAGGAGACTTTAGCCGAAGAAAACTGGCAGGAGGTTCAAAAGCTGGGAGGCCGGAATATCCCCGCGCTCTTCCCCCTGGGAGTTATCGAGGAGCACGGTCCGCATCTTCCTCTGGGAGCCGATATTTACTGGAGCTGCGGAATGTGCAGAATTGTCAGGGATAAGCTGAAAAGCATGGGGGAAAAAAGCGTAATCCTTCCGCCCTACTATTGGGGTGTGAATCATTGCACGCATAATTTCCCCGGCACCTTTTCGCTGCGTCCGCAGACCATGAAACAGGTTCTGTTCGAAATATTTGAAAATGTCCGGGATTTCTCTTTCCATGATGTTTATTGTTTTAATTATCATGGAGATTCTTATCATGTAGGCGCTATTGCAGACACTATAAAAGAAGTGAACGAAAAACTGGGGATTTCAGCCAGGCTTGTGCTGAATGAGATGGATTTGCCGCTGTTTGGCTGGCAGGGGAATGAAGACTTTTTACTGATAGTCAATCCGGAATACCCTATGGAGTGGTTCGAAGAGGAGGACGCTTCGGAACGCGGCCTCCTGGATATCCATGCCGGCGCTTTTGAGACTGCCGCCATGAATTATTTCTGCCCTGAACTGGTTGATTTGAAGATAGCGGAAAAACTGCCCTCAACATCACTGGACCAGGAAGGGCTGCAGAAGTGGCTGCAGGGCGGCGATGTTACCAGGGAATCGGTGCCTCTCGGTTATGCCGGCAATCCGGCGGGTTATAAAGCAGTCGGCAGTATATTTGAAAAAATACTGTATTTACAGGCTGAGAATATTGCGAAACAGATTATTCAGTAACATAAGGCGCCTAAAAAACAAAGCGCTGACCGTAAAAACAGATACTAAATAATAACAAATGTCCTCAACAGCGGCTGATTACGTATTCTCCGTAAGACGCCGCGCCGTCTCTGAGCCGGTTCAGCCCATCCTGCAGCAGGGTATGCGGGCAGGCGATGTTCATCTGAAGGAAACCGCGGCCATTGCCGCCGGATCGGTTTCCCGGGGAAACGCACAGCCCTGTATTTTTGCAGATAAACCGGGCCATTTCCGCTGCGCCTCCCGCCATCTCCCTGCAGTCCAGCCACAAGAAATAACCGGCATCGGAAGGATATGCCTTTATCTGCGGAATTTCTTTTTTCATAAATGCTATGGCCGCCTGCCTGTTTTCTGCAAGATAATCCCTTAATGCATCCAGCCAGGATGCCCCCCGGGTATAGGCGGCAATGGCCGCCGCTGCCGAAAAAGTATTAGGGCTTGCGACAGCGTCCGTATTCAGGCCCCGGACCACCTTATGACGGAGCCTTTCATCCGGTACTACAACAGATGCCGTCTGCAGTCCGGCCAGATTGAAGGCCTTTGCCGGCGAAATGCAGGTAATGCTGTTTTTCCGGCAGTTTTCAGAAACAGAGGCAAAGGGGATATAACTGCGGCCGGGAGCCGTTAAGTCGCAGCCATTTTCATCGGCAATTACGGTTACATGATATTTTACGCAAAGCTCCCCGACCCCGGCCAGCATTTCCCGATCCCAGATAATGCCTGCCGGATCATGCGGATTACACAATATCATGAGCGTTGTCTGAGGATCCGCCAGCTTCCGTTCCAAATCCTGAAAATCCGCACGATACCTTTCTCCGTCGTATTTTAGCGGGCTTTCCAGCACCTGACGGCCATTATCCACAATGGAAGCAAAAAGGCTGTCGTAAACCGGCGTCAGGAGCAGCACCTGTTCCGCCGGCGTTGTAAGTTTCCTGATAATGCCGGAAATTGCAGGGACGACACCCGAACAGAAAACAAACCAGTCCTTTTCCATAAGGAAGCCATGCCGCTCCTTCCACCAGCCGGTAT